>JADMIO011200134.1_pt1 | contig 49511 bp, 40 predicted proteins | sample 8958161 | NCBI WGS metagenome assembly JADMIO01 (sample SAMN16585339, study PRJNA669376) | soil metagenome | isolation source: Crop rotation soil | place: USA: Cullars Rotation, Alabama | collected 2011
GGGCACCCCGCGGGAGGGCCGATCGGCCTTTCCTCGGCCTTTTTATGCTTCCGTAAGCTACCGATAATATTCGCTGCGACTATGGATCGCTTGCACGTCGTCCCATCCGATCGAATGGTGGGCGGTTCGATGAGCGTCCCTGTCCAATGGGTGGTCGGGCTACTGGTGGCGCTCGAGCCGAGCGCACCCTGGCGTCCGACGTATGAAAAGACCGCCGAGGCGATCGCCCGGGTCGCCGAGAGCGACCCCCTCTTCGAGGATCATGGCGAGGAGCGCACCGCCGCGCTGCTCGTCGCGATCGCCTGGTACGAGAGCCGGCTGAAACCGAACGCCAAGTCGAAGAACGGCCAGTGGTTCTGCCTCTACCAGGTCGACAAGCGTCACCTCGCGGATCCGCAGAAGGCGCTCGATGATCCCGAGGTCTGCACGCGCGCGGCGATGAAGATCATCCGCGCATCGCTTCAGACCTGCGCGAAGCACCCGTACGACGACCGGCTCGCGCAGTTCATGTCCGGCTCCTGCGACAAGGGCGTGGCCGACAGCCGGTACCGCATGTTCCTCGGCACGAAGCTCCTCAAGGATCACCCGTTCCCGAACAACGGCGGCGGCGGCACCGCACGCGCGCGCTGAATTTCAGGGCTTCGGCGCGGTGCTGGGCACGCCGACCGCGCTCGGGCGGCTCGGCCGCGCGCGGGGAGAGAGGAGGGCCTCGAGGAAAGCCTCGGGGATCGAGGCGTCTTCCTCGACCATCAAGGTCTGCTCACCGCGAGCGAGCCAGACGTAGCCCTTGCACCGCCTGCGGATGGTGTAGCCCTGCAGCTCGAGCGCCCCGACGAATTCCCGACCGGTCATCAGAAGGAGAGAACGGCGCTCTCCCCCGCGACCGTCATGGGCCGCCGGGAGTATGAGCGCGGTTCCCCGCACGAGCTTCGACCGTCTTCCTCATGGCCTCCTCGAGGTCGCGCGTCGTGAACGGCTTGTCGATGCGGAGGTTCGGGATCTCGGCGAGAAACGAGCGCGCGCGTTCGGTGAAGGCGCCCCCGGTCACGAACACGAACCGCTGCTCGAATCCCGGGCGCTCGGCAGCCATGGCCGTGAAGACGTCGATCCCCGTGACGACGGGCATCATCAGATCGCAGACCACCACGTCGAAGGTGTCCCCCGTACGTAGACGCGCGAGGGCTGCCTCTCCGGAGGAGACGACCGCGACGTCGTGGTGGCCCAGGACCGTGCTCAGGAGCCGTCCGATCGCCGGCTCGTCGTCGATCACGAGGACCCGCCAACGTTCGGCGCCGGTCGAGCTCGTCGGGGCGGGAGCCGCCGCGAGCGCAGGTGACAGCTTCATGGGAGCGACCGGGAGATTGACGCGAAACGCCGTTCCGCCGCCGATCTCGCTCTCGACCGAGATCGAGCCCCCCGCATCCGTCACGATGCGATGAGAGATGGCGAGCCCGAGCCCGCTCCCGACGCTCGGGGACTTCGTGGTGAAGAACGGGTCGAAGATACGGGGCAGGACCGCGGTCGCGATCCCGGGTCCGTTGTCGATGACCTCGATCGTGACGCTGCGCTCGTCGGCAGTGCATGCCCGGACGAGGATGCGCGGAGACGTCGTGTGGTGCTCGACGGCGTGCGCCGCGTTGAGCACGAGGTTCACCATGACCTGTTCGAGTCGTCGCGTGCTGATCGCCACCGGCGGCAGAGGCGACGCGTCGACGACGAGGGTCGCACGATGCCTCACGTCGTGCGCGACCAGCCGGCGCAGCGTCGCCAGCACCTCCAGCACGTCCGCGCTCGCGTCGCTCTGGTCCTCCTGCACGCCGTCTTGCGCGAACGTGCGGAGGTCACGAACGATCGCCGCGACCCGCTGCGCACCCGCGCGGATCTCCGCGACCGTCGCCAGCGCGGGCGGCAGATGCTCATCGGCCATCCGCGATCGAAGCAGCGCGTCGAGCGACTCGACCGCCAGCGCCATGTACGCGAGCGGGTTGTTGATCTCGTGCGCGACCCCGGCGGCGAGCGTGCCCACCGCGCGCAAACGATCGGCGCGCGCGAGCTCCAGGCGGAGGCGCACGCGCTCGGTGACGTCGCGCACGAGCGCGATGATGGCGGGACCGTCATCCCATTCGATCGGTAGCGAGGTGATCTCCGCGGTGACGCGGGAGCCGTCGCGCCTTCGTGCGGCGTATTCCTGGGGCGCGAGCGGCAGGCCTCGGCGCGCCGCCATCGTGACGCGCTCGCGCATCAGCGCGAGCTCCTCCGGATCGAGGAACAGCGACATGGGGTGCCCGACGAGCTCCGAGGCGCCCTCGTACCCGAGCAGGCGCACCGCCGCCGGATTCGCGAACAGGACGACGCCGTCGCGCGACACCACGATTCCGTCCGGCGCGGCCTCGATGACGCGGCGGAACTGCGCTTCGTTGTCAGCCATGAGGCATCATCCTAGCGCTCAGCGCGACATCCCGAGTCGCTCCAGAACGAACGCGTAGTCGAACGCGGTATCGCGCAGGCGGTCGTAGCGTCCTGACTGTCCACCGTGCCCGGCCGGCTGCATCGCGATCTTGAAGAGCAGGGGGTTGTCGTCCGTCTTCATGGCGCGCAGCTTCGCGACCCACTTCGCGGGCTCCCAGTACATCACCTGACTGTCGTTGTAGCTCGTGCGCACGAGCATCGACGGATAGGCGTGCTTTGCGACGTTGTCGTACGGGCTGTACTGCATCATGTAGTCGTAATCGGGCTTCTTCTTCGGATTCCCCCACTCCTCGAACTCGGCGACCGTGAGCGGGAGCGTCTCGTCGAGCATCGTGTTGATGACGTCGACGAACGGCACGTAGGCGAGCACCACCTTGAAGAGCTCGGGCCGCATGTTCACGACGGCGCCCATGAGGAGCCCGCCCGCGCTTCCGCCGGCGACGACCATCGCGTTCTTCTTCGCCCACCCCTGCTTCTCGAGGTGCTCGGCGACGTCGATGAAGTCCGTGAACGTGTTCATCTTGGTGAACATGCGCCCCTGGTCGTGCCACTTCTTGCCCATGTCGCCGCCGCCGCGGATATGGGCGATCGCGACGACGAACCCGCGATCGAGGAGCGACACGCGATCGGCGGAGAACGACGTCGACTGCGGGTATCCATACGAGCCGTACGCGGAGAGGTAGAGGGGGTGGGTGCCGTCGGGCATCGTCCCCTTCTTGGCGACGAGCGAGACGGGGACCGGCGTCCCGTCCCGCGCCGGCGCCAGGATGCGCTTCGTCTCGTACGCGCCGTCGTCGTAGGTCGGGACCTCGGTGCGCTTCACGGTCGTACGCGCCTTCGTCTTCGTGTCGTAGTCGACGTACGTGAGCGGTGTCTTCAGCGACTCGTACCGAAAGCGGAGGGTCGTTGCGTTGAACTCGTGGTTGTCGGTCGGGGCGACGTTGAACACCGGCTCCGGCTGCTCGAGCCGCGAGGAGGTGCCCTTCTTGAAGTCGAAGATCACGATGTGCGGCAGCGCATCCTGACGTTCGAAAGCGACGTAGAAGTCCTGGAAGAGCGAGACGCCCTCGAGCATCACGTCGGGCCGATGCGGAACGAGCTCCTTCCACTTCGCGCGCTGCGGATCGGAGACCGGCGCGGTGACGAGCCGGAAGTTGCGACCTCCTGAGTTCGTGCGGATGTAGAACGTGTCGCCGCGGTGATCGACGTAGTACTCGTGGTCCTTCTCGCGCGGCGCGACGAGCACGGGCGCCGAGGTCGGCTTGCCCGCATCGATGACCCGCACCTCGCTCGTCGTGCGGCTCGTGCTCGTGACGATGACGAACGCATTGCTTCGCGTGCGACCGACGGAGAGGTCGAACATCTCGTCCTTCTCCTCGTAGACGAGCACGTCCTTCGATGCGTCGGTGCCGAGCACGTGACGAAAGAGCTTGTTGGCGCGCTTCGTCTGCTCGTCTTCGGTGACGTAGAAGGTCGTCTTGTTGTCCTTGGCGAACTCGACGCCGACGACGCGAGGGATCGCTTCGGGGCCCGTCGTGTTCGTCCTGAGGTCCTTCGTCTTGAGCGTGTACTGGCGGAAGCCGGCGGTATCGAGCAGGTAGGCGAGCGTGTTGCCGTCGTCCGAGACGGTCACGCCCGTGACGTCGACGAACTTCTCGGTCTTCGCGAGCTCGTTGAGGTCGAGGATCACGATCTCGGCCTGCTCACCCTTCTTCTTGCGACAGCGAATCGGGTACTGCTTCCCCTTCTCGTAGCGCTTGTAATAGCTGTAGCCGCCCTCCACGTACGGAGGCGTGGTGTCGTCCTGCTTCATGCGGCCGAGGAGCTCGTCGTAGAGCGCGTTCTGGAGCGCCTCGGTGCCCTTCGTCATCGCCGCGGTGTACGCGTTCTCGGCCTCGAGGTGCGCGACGACGTCCGGCGCCTTCTTGTTCTTCAGCCACGCATAGTCATCGATGCGTCGCTGCCCGTGCAGCGTCGTCTCGAGCGGTTCCTTCTTCGCCATCGGCGGCCGGGGTCCTTCCTCGCGATGCACCGGGGGAGCGACGGCCGCCGCGCGCGGCGCGCTCGAGGCGACCGGCGGCAGCGGCTGCGGCGCGGACGGCGAGCATCCGGAGAGCGTGAACGCCGCGAGCACGAGAGCAGCCGCCGATGCCTTCATGCCGGCGAGTCTACGCGTCTCCGAACCGAACCGTCACTGCACGACGATCGTGCCGATCATCGCGGAGTTCTGGCAGTGCGGCGTGCAGAAGTATTCGAACGAGCCCGCCGCGTCGAACGTGTGCGTGAACGTGGCGCCTGCCGTGCTCTGGAGCGTGCTCTTCCACGCGCCGTCGGACTTGCAGCCCGGCCCGGACACGACGTCGTGAACGCCGCCCGCCCACGTCCAGGTGACGGTGTCGCCGACCTTCACGGTGAGGGACTTGGGAACGAACTCGTTGCTCTTCACGGTGACGCTGTTCACCTTCGGCGTGGCGGCGTCCTCGGGGGCGCCGCTCGTGCCGCTGGTGCCGCTGGTGCCGCTCGATCCGCCGGAGCTGCTCGAGGTGCTGGGCGTGCTCGTGTCACTGCCGCAGGCGGCGACCCATGAGGTGAGTGCAAGAACGAAGGCGCTGGCGATTTTCTTCACGGGGTCGAGTCTATCAAGCGGGAGCGATGACTTTGTCGATTTCCAGCCCGCCCTCGCGACCGGCCGGCAGCGCCATCAGCTCTCGAAGGCCGTCCTCGCACCGCAGCCCTTCGTGGAGCACGCGGTACACGGCGTCGAGCAACGGGGCCGCCACGCGGTTCGCGCGGCAGAGCTCGCGCGCAGCCACTGCCGCGTAGACGCCTTCGGCGACCATGCCGAGGCGCGCGCGGATGTCGGCCAATCGCTCGCCGCGCGCGAGCCCGGCACCGACGCGGTGGTTGCGCGAGATCGGGCTGGCGCACGTGACCATGAGGTCTCCGATTCCGGCGAGCCCGGACAACGTCGGCGGGCTCGCGCCCATGGTCACCGCGAGGCGGGTCATCTCCGCGAGGCCGCGCGTGACGAGGAGGGATTTCGCATTCTCGCCGACGCCCATCTCCGTCGCCGCGCCGGCGGCGATGGCCACGACGTTCTTGAGAGCCCCGGCGAGCTCGACGCCGATCACGTCGGTCCCGGAGAAGACCATCAGCCGAGGGCACGACAGGGCCTTCCGCGCGAGCTCGATCACGTTCGGAAAGTGAGACGCGACGACCGTCCCGGCGGGCTTGTGACGCGCGATCTCCGGCGCGAGGTTCGGGCCCGACAGGACGCCGACCTGTCTGGCGCACGTCTCCTCGGCGAGCACTTCCGTCATGCGTGCGTTCGACCCCCGCTCGAGGCCCTTGGTCGCATGCAGCACGATCTGCTCGGGCACCAGCACCTCGCCGAGGGCGGACGCCACCTCCCGAAAGGCGTGCGACGGGATGACCACCAGCACCATCTCGGCCCCTCGCACCGCCTCTCCGAGATCGGTCGTCGCCGTCACGGCTGCCGGCAGCCGCAGGCCGGGAACGGCCTGCTCGTTCGTGTGGCGCGCGTTGATCTCGTCGCGTTGCGCGGCATTCCGCGTCCAGAGACTGACGGTGTTTCCGTTCGAGGCCACGAGCTCGGCGAGCGTCGTTCCCCAGTTGCCCGCGCCCAGCACCGAGATCATCGCGACGGCCTCAGCGGCGTGAGGCGCGGCGCGTCGAGCAGCCCGTAACCGTCGAGGCGGTTGCGGTAGTAGAAGAGCAGGTCGGCATCGAGCACGACGAGCTGCGCCCCGCGCCGGACGACGACGGGAGTGGTGTGATAGGTACCCAGTCCCCGAAGGCCGCGAGCCACCACCGTGGTGCCGTCCGTCTCGCGCAGCTCGTCGCTCAGCCGGATCTTGCCGGACTGCTCCATGGCCCGGAGCTCGGCGATCAGCCGCTCGACCTCCACCGCGACGCGCGAGGAGTCGACGCCCGTATCCGCGCCGATCGTGCGCAGCATCCGGAAGATATCGGGCTGGCACAGATCGCGTCGCAGCAGCTCGAAGAGCGCGAACGCCAGCACGTTGGTCGACAGGGCAACGTTGTCTCTGCGATAGCGCGCGACGATCCTTCGCCCGAGCTCCCGTGTGTACTCGGCGTCACGCGCGGGGTCGTCGACGACCCGACCGCCACGAAGGAGATACCGCCTGGGATCGACCGGTCGCCCGCGCGGATCGCGTGAGCCCCCTTGCGCGTCGACCTCGTTGCCGAAGGGATCGAGCGCCGTGCCGATGCGCACGTGAACGCGGACGTCGAGCTCCGCGAGGCCACGGAGGAAGTCGATCCAGCGCTGGACGCGGCTGAATTCGTCGTCGACGGGGATGTAGCCGGACTTGCCCGTCTCCTCCAGGTAGTCACGCACGAGAGACGACGCCTCGAGGACGAGCGGATAGGAGATCGTGCAGGGCACGATGAAGATCTTCGGCGACGCCGCGGTGCCTCGCAGCAGACCGTTGCGATACGCGGCGAGCCCGGCGCCGAGGAGCCCGAGCTTGATTCGCGACTCGATGGCCCCCGACCTGCTGCGCGTGCCTCCAGGGAAGAAGAGGTTGTGCTGTCCGAGCTCGAGAGAGATCGTCGCGTACTCCTTGAGAACGTCGCGATAGAGAGGATCGGTCTTACGCCGGTCGACGGTGTACGCGCCCAGGTTGCGCATGAAGAAGCTCGTGATCGGATTCGTGAAGAGGTTCAAGCCGGCGCCGTAGACGAAAGGCGGGAGCCCCATCCGGTAGATCGCGTAGCCGATGAGGGGCGAGTCCAGATTCGACGAGTGAGTCGGTACGAGGATGACCGTGCCGAGCGCGGCGAGATCCTGGAGCGCTTCGACCCGCCCTTCGAGCAGGAGATGCTCGTCGAGGCTTCTCGAGCCGAGCAGCTGCTCCAGGAAGCCGCGGGGCGAGAACTTCTGCATGAGCGCCGAGAGGCCGTACGGCAGCACGGTCGTCGCAAAGCGGTAAACGTGCGGCGCGAAGTGGCCCTCGATCTCCGCTGCGTAGCGCTGCACGATCTCGCGAACGATCGCCGCGTGCCGCTGCGGCGACACGCGCGGCAACTCGTGCCGGACGCGTGCAAGAAATTCACGATCCGCACGGCTTCGCTCGTCCTCCCCGGCACGCTCGAGCCGCCGCCGCTCGTGGTAGACCGTGTCGTTGATCACCTCGGCCAGCGGGCGCCCACCGCTGGCGCTCGCCTGCGCCAGCATCCGATCGACCTTGCGAGCGACGATCTCGTCCCGGACGTGAATGTCCCCGGTGTGGCGTGCGCGAAGCATGTCCGCTTCCGAGCAAGCGCGGTGCCGGCCCGGCGCGGGCGATCGGCACGCGCGCTGCAACCTGTCTGAGCCGGGAGGGCGTGATGCACGTCAGCAGCCCCGATCTGGTCGCGCTTGTCGAGGACAGCTGCCGGCGCCATCGCGACCGTCCAGTCTTCGGGACGAAACACGCAGGCGAATGGGTCTGGTCGACATACGGCGAGCTCCAGGAGCTCGTCGATGCGTTTCGCGGCGGACTCGCGAGCCTCGGCGTGCGCGAGGGCGATCGCGTTGCCATCGTCTCGAACAACCGCGTCGAGTGGGCGGTCGCGGCGTACGCAACGTATGGGCTCGGCGCCACGCTCGTGCCGCTCTACGAGGCGCAGCGCGCGGATGAGTGGGAGTTCATCTTGCGCGACAGCGAGGCGAAGGTCGCCATTGGCTCGAAGGACGCCATCGCCGATGCGCTCGACGGCATGCGGGGCCGCTCGACGAAGCTGATGCACGTCGTCGGTCTCGAGCGCCGCCGTGGTCTCGCGGGATCGTACGAGGACCTGCTCGAGCACGGGCGCCGGCACCCGGTCGCGTCGCAGCGCCCACGGCCGGAGGCTGTGGCGTGCTTCATCTACACGTCGGGAACGACCGGCGACCCGAAGGGCGTGATGCTGACGCACGCCAACATCACCTCGAACGTCGCCGCCGGGCTCGCGGTGTTTCCCGTCGCCGCCGAGGACCGGACGCTCTCGTTCCTGCCGTGGGCGCACGCCTACGGTCAGGTCATCGAGCTCCATCTCATCGTGAGCGCCGGGGCGTCGACCGCGTTCAACACCGCGGTCCCGCGGCTGCTCGACGAGCTCGCCGAGGTCCACCCCACGATGCTCATCGCCGTGCCGCGCATCTTCAGCAAGATCTACGCGACCGTGACCGCACAGTTTGCATCGCAACCACGTCCGATCCGGGCGCTGCTCGCGCGCGCGATCCGGACAGCATCGCGGAGGCGGCGCCACGAGCATGTCGGCGTGCTCGACGAGCTCGGTCTTGCGCTGGCGGATCGCATCGCGTTCGCGAAGGTGCGCGCGAAGCTCGGCGGACGCCTGAAGTACGCGATCACCGGGAGCGCCGCGATCGACCTCGAGGTCGCCGAGCTGATCGACGCGCTCGGCATCCAGGTCTACGAGGGCTACGGGCTCACCGAGACGTCTCCGATCGTCAGCGGCAACTACCCGGGCACCCGGAAGCTCGGGACCGTCGGCAAGCCCATGCCCGGTGTTCGCGTCGAGATCGACACGCGCGCCACGGACGAGCCGGGGCGAGGCGAGATCGTCGTCCACGGACCGAACGTCATGGCCGGCTATCACCGCAGGCCCGACGAGAATGCGAAGGCGTTCACCGCCGACGGAGGCCTGCGCACGGGCGACCTCGGGTACCTCGACGAGGAGGGCTTTCTCCATGTGACCGGCCGGCTCAAGGAGCAGTACAAGCTGGAGAACGGCAAGTACGTCATGCCGGTGCCGCTCGAGGAGGCCCTGAAGCTCTCCCCCTACGTCTCGAACGTGATGCTCGAGGGCGCGAACCGTCCGTTCACGGTCGCCATCGTGGTGCTCGACGTGGCGGCGATCGCGAAGTGGGCGAAGGAGCGAGGCATCACGCTCGCGTCCGATGTGACCACCGATCCTCGTGTGCGGGCCTTGCTCGAGTCGGAGCTCGGACGGCTCGGCGGCGGCTTCAAGCACTTCGAGCAGCCGCGCGCGCTGGTGCTCACCGTCGAGGACTTCACGGTCGACAACGGGATGCTCACGCCGACGTTGAAGGTCAAGCGGCGCGCGGTGCTCGCGCGCCACGCAGCGGCGATCGACGCCATCTACCGGCAGCCTGACGCGACGGCGGCGAGAGCGGCGCACTGACGGGCCGCGGTCGGTCAGCCGAAGAGGCCGCCCCGCGCCGCCTCTCGCACCGCGAGCAGCGCGACCTTCTTCAGGCGGCGCTCCGGCGAGATGAGGAAGAACCGCTCGACGATCGCGCTGACGGTCCCGACCACGTCCACTCCGTAGTGCGAGCGGACCTCCTCCTCGACGACGCTCGGCGCCACGAAGACGCCGGAGCCGTCCTCTGCGAGCGCCTTGAGGAGCGCGCTGTCCTCGACCTCGGCGACGATGCGCGGCCGGAGCTCGCTCGAGTCGAGCCACGCGTCGATCGATCGGCGCAGCGACGAGCCGGGAACCGGCAGCAGCATCGGCGCGCCGTCGAGGCTCCGCGGAAATCCCCGTCGAAGTCGCTTCGCGAGCGGAGGCGCGGCAAACACGGTCGCCTGGCTCGCGCCGAGCGGGTGGCTGAACGCTCGCACGTTGCTGCCCGACGGGAGCGGCGCGTCGGCGATCACCGCATCGAGGGCATGTGCGCCGAGGTCCGTCGCGAGCGCGTCGAGACGCCCGTGGTGACAGACGACCCGTACGGCAGGATCCAGGGCGAGGACCGGCCCGAGCAGACGACGGACGATCATCTTCGGGACCGCGTCCGTCACGCCGAGCTCGAGCCGGCTCGACGCGGGTGCGGCGTTCTCGTCCAGCGCGGCGGCGAGCTCACGCCCGAGCCCGAAGATCTCGTCGGCGTATCGAAATGCAACGCGACCGACGTCGGTGAGGACGAGCCGCCTGCCGCTCCGCGCGAACAGCTTCTTGCCGAGCGTCTCCTCGAGCGTGCGGATCTGCCCGCTCAGCGTGGGCGGCGCGAGACGGAGCTCGCGGCCGGCGGCGACGAGCCCGCCCTCGCGCGCGACGACCCAGAAATACAGGAGGTGGTGATAGTTGAGCCAGGGGACCATTCGTTAAAACCGAATATAGGCGATCAAACTACCTTATTGTCGAAGTGTCGAGGCGGACGCACGTTCGGGTTCGATGATGCTTCCGCCCTCTGAAGTCACTTCTCCTCGTCACCTGCCGAGCTGGATGCTCCTCGCGTTCACCGCCGGCTCCGTCAACGCCACCGCGTTCCTCGCGTGCGAGCGCTTCGTCGCGCACGTCACCGGAATCGTCACGCGGATCGGCATGGATGGGGGCGCGTGGACGTTGATGCTCGACTACGCGATCGTCCTCGCCTGCTTCATCGCCGGCGCGACGACCGCGACCGTCATCGTGAAGCGAGGCGTTCCGTCAGGAACGGCAGAGCGCGTTTGGATGCCGCTCGCGCTCGTGACGGTCATCCTCGCGACGGTCGCGCTCGCCGGACATGCCGGCTGGTTCGGAGCGTTCGGCGGCACGGTCGAGAGCGCGCATGACTTCGTGCTCCTCTCGATCCTCGCGTACGCGATGGGCACCCAGAACGCCGCCGCAGCGCTCCGTTCCGGCATGGCCGTCCGCACGACGCACATGACCGGCCCCTCGACCGACCTCGCGATCGGGCTCGGCACGATGCTGACGAGCTCCGGCGAAAAGCAGCGCGAGCCGCTGCCCGGCGTCATCATGCGGGGCGCCAAGATCGCGGCGTTTGCGCTGGGCGCGGCCGTCACCGTGCCGATCGCGCGCCACGCCGGATACGGCGCGTTCGCGGTGCCGGCCCTCACGTGCGCCATCGCGATGGTCGCGAGCTTCGTCACGCTTCGCTTCACCTCGACCGTTCGATCCAACCCCCAGGAGACCCAATGACCATGTCCTCGCCCGTCCCCGCCCGTGAGGCATTACGGCGCCTTCGCGAAGGAAACGACCGCTTCGTGAGCGACCTCCGGAGCCTCGACGCCCTCGCCAGCCAGGCCAACCGCGGTGCGCTCGTCGCCCAGCAATCGCCCTTCGCCGTGATCCTCTCGTGCTCCGATTCTCGCGTCCCGTCGGAGATCGTCTTCGACCAGGGCCTCGGCTCGCTGTTCGTCGTGCGCGTCGCCGGCAACGTCGTGGCGCCGTCGCTCGTCGGCAGCGTCGAGTTCGCGGTCGAGACGTTCGGGACCGAGCTCGTCGTCGTGATGGGCCACTCGCGATGCGGCGCGATCACCGCGACGTTGCGCGCGCTCCGCGGCGACGGCGGCCCCTCCTCCGCGAACATCCGCGACATCGTCGATCGCATCCGCCCCGCGGTCGAGCCGCTCCTCGGCGCGCACGGCGACGAGGGCACCCTGACGACGCGCGCGACACGCGCGAACGTCGTCGCGTCCGCGAGTCACCTCCGTCACTCGTCGCGGATCCTCGAGCAGCGTGTCGCGGCCGGGAGCGTCGTGGTCGTCGGCGCCGAGTACTCGCTCGAGACCGGCAAGGTCGACTTCTTCGACGGCGTGCCCGCCTGAATCGCCGTCGAGCTCGCTGCGTGTGGCACGGCGCGTGGATGCGCGTTGATCATGAAACGCCTCCTCGTCGCCCTCGACACGACCGACAACTCGACCTTCGTTCTCGCGCGGGCCGTCGAGCTCGCGAAGGAGCTCGGCGCGAAGGTCCGTCTGATGACCGCGGTCCACGTGCCGCCCATGGTGCCAGCCCTGCCCGTCGGTCCGATCTACGTCGATCGTCAGGCGATGTTCGACGACGCGGCTGCGCTGCTGCGCGAGCGCGAGCGCGAGGTGCCACCGGAGCTCCGGGATGGGATCCTCGTCGAGATGGGGATCGCCCACGCCGCGATCTGCTCGGCCGCGCGCTCGTACGACGCCCATCTCGTGGTCATCGGAGCGCATCGCCACGGGGTGCTCGCGCGCATGCTCGGGACGACCGCTGCGGCAGTGGTCAACCACATCGACCGTCCCGTGATCGTCGTCAGGCCGACGCGCGAGGAGCTCGAGGCGAGGACGAAGAGCGAGAGCGATCGGAAGGCGATGCGTGCCGGCGCCATTCTCAGGCGCGACCACGCGCGTCTCGAGAAGCTCTACACCGACTTCCTCGCCGCCTACGGCAGCGACGACTGGCGAGAGGTCCGCGCGTACTGGGACGTCTTCGAGCCGGCGATCCGCGCGCACATGGATATCGAGGAGCAGGACGTCTTTCCCGAGCTCCGCGCCGTCGATCGCGCGGAGGCCGACGCGCTCCTGGCGGATCACGCAGAGCTCCGTCGTCTGCTCGGCGCGCTCGCGGTCGCCATCGACCTCCACGCGGTTCCCGCACGCGACGCTCAGGAGCTCATCGCGCAGCTCCGCGCGCACGGCGCGCGCGAGGAGGCCCTCCTCTATCCGTGGATGGACCGCACGCTCGACGCCGCGAAGCTTCGCCGCCTGACGGAGCCCGGCGTCAGCGCGCGCGCGTGAACGAAGGCTGGCCGGTCGACTCGACGACGTTCCGCCACACGTCGCCCGCGGGCTCGATGGTCTTGTGGTGGGCGAGCACGAGGCCGAGCGGCACGTGCGTGAAGCATCGATGCCAGCGGCCGATCATGATGTCCGTCTTCCCGGCCATCGCCGCGTGCGCGGCGTTGCGCGCGAGCGCGTCGCAGAAGACCGCGTCTTCGCCGCTCGATCGGGTGGCCCGCACCATGTAGCTCGGGTCGATGTACTTCAACGTCAGCGAGAGCTTCCGGCTCGCGAAGTGTTCCTCGATCGCGTGCTTGAGATGGCTGCCGATGTCGTGGTCGGACGTCGCGAAGCGGCGGTTCCCCGACGCGTCGACACTGGCCGGAAGCTCGAGGACCTTCGAGGCGCAGCCTTCGGCGGCGACGATGACAGCGTGGCCGCGCGCCGCGAGCCTCTTCTCGAGCCAGGCGAGGAGGCCATTCTCTCCTCCGAGCTCGAACGACACCTCGGGGACGAGGCACGCGTTGACCTCGTGGCTGGAGAGCGTGGCGTTCGCCGCGATGAAGCCGGAGTTCCGTCCCATCAGCTTCACGAGACCGACGCCGTTCGCAACGCTGCGCGCCTCGGCGTGGGCCGCGTCAATCGCCAGTCGCGCGGTCGCCACCGCGGTCTCGAAGCCGAACGTCTTGTCGACGAACGGGATGTCGTTGTCGATGGTCTTCGGGATCCCGAGGACTCCGATGTGGAGGCCACGGCGCACGACCTCCTCGTGAATGGCGTGCGCGGCCCGCATCGTGCCGTCACCGCCGATCACGAGGAGGGCATTCACCCGCGTGTGCTCGAGCGTGTCGACCATCCGCGCAGGATCGTGCGGGCCGCGCGAAGTTCCCAGCACGGTGCCCGCCCGCGTGTGGATGTCGCGGACGGCATGGGGGTCGAGCACGATCGGCTCGATGCCCGAAGCGGAGTCGAGTCCGGCGAAGCCGAAGCGGAAGCCGAGGACCCTCTCGACCCCGTACCCGTGATGGAGCTCGAGGACGACGGCGCGGACCACGTCGTTGATGCCCGGGCAGATGCCGCCCGCGCTCAGGATCCCGACCACTGTGCTCTTCGGCGCGAAGAACACCTGCTCGCGAGGCCCTGCCTTCTCGAACGCGCGTGGAGTCCCCTCGATCCGCTCGCGAGGATGCTCGATGTCCCGAAGGACGTACGCGTCGTCGGGGACGAACGCGGCACGACTCGCGAGTCGCAGCGGCGACGGAATGGACGCAGTACCCAGCACGCCGACGCGGGACGTCATGGTGGCTCGTCAGTACCGCTCGAATGCATGCGGGTGGTGCACCGGTGCACCGACGAGCGCGCGTACGAAGTCGAGCGCGGAGACCATGCCCACGGCGATGCCCTGGGGATCGACGACGACGAGATGGTGCACGCTCAGCTCGACGAGCGAGCGCGCGCCGTCCTCGATCGACGCGTCGCTCCGCACCGTGCACACGGGAGCGCTCGCCTCCACGCGGTGGTCGTCGCGCGAGAGATCTCGGAGCGAGACGACGCCGACGGGACGATGAGCGCCGTCGAGGACGGGGACCGCCGTCACCCCGAACTTCAGGATCTGCGCTCGCGCCAGCGAGAGGCGGTCTCCCTCCTGGATGTAGAGGAGCTTCGGATTCATGATGTCGGCGACGGTGCGGGACATGTCCGCTACGACGCAAACGTCGCGCCAGGCGCAACGACCGACAGACGCGACCGTCACGGACGAAGTCACGTGCAGAACCTGCGCGCCGCTGCAGGAGTTGCGTGCGCCACGTGGCGCTACGACGCATCGACGCGGCGTACCCGCTCGCGTAGAAACAGGCATGGCGCCGAAGACCCTCTCGAACGACGAGCTCGCCGATCTCGACGCGTACTGGCGCGCCGCGAACTACCTCACCGTCGGGCAGATCTACCTGCAAGACAACGCGCTCCTGCGCGAGCCGCTCGAGGCGAAGCACGTCAAGCCGCGCCTGCTCGGTCACTGGGGAACGTCGCCCGGGCTCAGCCTGGTGTACGTGCACCTGAACCGCGCCATCCGCGCGCGCGACCTCGACGTGATCTACCTCGCAGGTCCGGGCCACGGCGGGCCGGCGCTCATCGCGAACGTCTATCTCGAAGGCACGTACTCCGAGATCTACCCGAGCGTGTCGTCCGATCTCGCCGGCATGCGCGCGCTGTTCCGTCAGTTCTCGACACCGGGCGGCGTGCCGAGCCACGTCAGCCCGCCCACGCCGGGATCGATCCACGAAGGCGGAGAGCTCGGCTACGTGCTCTCGCATGCGTTCGGCGCCGCGTTCGACAACCCCGACGTCGTGGTGGTCGCGGTCGTCGGCGACGGCGAGGCCGAGACCGGTCCGCTCGAGGGCTCATGGAAGGGCGTGAGCTTCCTGAACCCCGTCCACGACGGCGCCGTGCTGCCGATCTTGCACCTGAACGGCTACAAGATCGCAGGGCCGACCGTGCTCGGCCGCAAATCGGAGGAGGACCTTCGCAGTCTCTTCTCCGGACACGGCTACGACGTGCACTTCGTCTCCGGCGACGACCCGAAGATCGTGCACGAGGCGTTCGCGACCACGCTCGACACCTGTCTCGACGCGATCGCCCGCATCCAGAAGGAGGCGCGCGGCGGAAAGGCCATCGCGGACCAGCCCCGCTGGCCGCTGATCGTCCTGCGAACGCCGAAGGGATGGACCGGCCCGAAGAACGTCGACGGCATTCCGATCGAGGGAACGTTCCGCGCGCACCAGGTGCCGCTCTCCGGCGTTCGCACGAACGCCGCGCACCTCACGATGCTCGAGGAGTGGATGAAGAGCTACCGTCCCGAGACGCTCTTCGACGAGGCGGGCCGGCTTCTTCCGCGTCTCGCCGCGCTCGCGCCGAAGGGCGATCGTCGCATGGGCGCGAACCCGCAGGCGAACGGCGGTCGCCTCTGCAAGCCGCTCGATATCCCGCCGATGGACGCGTACGCGATCCCCGTCGCGAAGCACGGGAGCGAGCTCCACGAGTCGACGCGAAAGCTCGGCGAGATGATGCGCGACATCTACAAGCGCAATCCGAAGAACTTCCGCCTCTTCTGTCCGGACGAGACCAATTCGAACCGCCTCGGCGCGGTGTTCGAGGTGGAGAATCGCGCGCTCGTCGAGCAGACGATCCCGACCGACGATCACGTCTCGCCGTCGGGCCGCGTGATGGAGGTGCTCAGCGAGCACAACTGCGAGGGCTGGCTCGAGGGCTATCTCCTCACGGGGCGGCACGGGCTCTTCGCGACGTACGAGGCGTTCGCGCTCATCGTCGCGTCGATGACGAACCAGCATGCGAAATGGCTCGATGCCTGCGCCGAGCTCCACTGGCGGGCCGCCATCCCCTCGCTGAACATCCTCCTCACGTCGACGTGCTGGCGCAACGATCACAACGGCTTCAGCCATCAGGGTCCGGGCTTCATGGACACGGTGCTCTCGAAGAAGGGCACCGTGGCGCGCATCTACCTCCCGCCGGACGCGAACTGCCTGCTCTCGGTCGCCGATCACTGCTTTCGCAGCAAGAACTACGTGAACCTCGTCATCATCGACAAGCAGCCGCAGCTCCAGTGGCTCGATCTCGCGGCGGCGCGCGAGCACTGCGCGCGCGGCGCGTCGATCTGGAAGTGGGCGTCGACGGAGGGCGGCGACCGGCCGGAGATCATCCTCGCCTGCGCCGGCGACATCGCGACGCAAGAGACGATGGCCGCCGCGTGGTGGCTACGCCAGAAGGCGCCCGAGCTGCGCGTCCGCGTGGTCAACGTCGTCGACCTGATGGCGCTCTTCTCGCCCACCCATCATCCGCACGGAATGCCGCACGAGCGCTTCGAGGAGATCTTCACTGCGCACACGCACGTGGTGTTCGCGTTCCACGGCTACCCGGGCGCGGTGCACCAGGTGCTCCACGGCCGCCCGGCCACCGACCGCTTCCATGTCCGCGGCTACCGCGAGGAGGGCACCACCACGACGCCGTTCGACATGGTGGTACTGAACGAGACGAGCCGCTTTCACCTCGTCATCGAGGCCCTGCGCCGCGCGAGCCGCCCGCCGGCACACGCCGACCTCCTGATCGACGAGTGCAACGCCATCCTGAAGAAGCACGCCACGTACGTGCGCGAGCACTTCGAGGACATGCCGGAGATCGCCTCCTGGAAGTGGACGAGCTGATCGTTACTGCGCGGGCTGCACGACCGTGCTGCCGGCGAGCGTGATCGCGGTCTGCGCGAGCAGCCTTCCGTTGATCGACGTCCCCGTCTTCAGCGAGATCGCCGTCTGACACAGGATCGTGCCTTCCATGTGCGCGTTCGTGTCGAGGTCCACTGCGCCGGCCACCTGCCAGAAGACGTTCTTCGGCAGCGCGCCGCCCGCGAGCACCACCTTGGTCCCGCTCGCCATCGTGAGGTTCTGCGCGATCTGGAAGACCCACACGTCGGTCGCGCTTCCGGTGAGCGTGACGTCGGTCGGAATCAGGAGACCCGTGCCCCACTGGTAGACACCCTTCGTGAGCGTCTTGCCGCCGATGTCGCCGGCGTTGAGCTCCGTCGTGTCCGGCGCGCGTCCCGCCGCGTCGCTGAACGCGTCCTCCATGTCGCCGACTGCAGTCGTGAGGTTCGACGGTGTGGGCAGCGCGTAGTCGGCGGCAAACACCTTTCCGGTCACCTGCGTCGTGGTCGAGAACACGTTCGAGGCGTCCGCGCTCAGCGAGAAGCCCGTGATGTACGTCGCCGCGACGGGGCTCACGCCGAGGTCGCCGGTGATGATCGAGGGCGGCACCGTGGAGACGCCCGCCTTCGAGAGGATGACGAAGCTGCCGGCGCTGCCGAGCTTCACGGGCGTTCCGGGCGCGCCGATCACGACGGGCGGCCGGGTCGGAGTCTGGCCGTCGCCCCCGCCGCCGTCCCCGCCTCCTCCGCTGCTGCCGCTGCTGCCGCTGCTACCGCTGCTACCGCTGCTGCCGCTGCTCCCGTTGGATTCAGACGATCCGCAGCCGGCGCCGAGCGTGAGGACGAGAGCAGCGAGTGACGGGAGAAGTCGATTCATACCCTCCCTTCCGCAAGAACGTGTCCGGACGCCACGCTGCCACTAATCCCGTTGTTCTCGAGGTGGCGGCCTGCGCCACCGCGCCGTACCGCCTCACATGAGACGGTTGAGGTCGGGCGCAGCCGCGGCCAGCGGCGCGGCACGCAACGTGGCCGAGGGCTTGCAGCGCGAACGGTATGAGCACGAGTCACCGCGCCCCGCCCCGACCGCGCGTGATCGCCGAGGTCATGACGCGCGCGCCAACCATGATCGAGCGCGATGAGACGCTCACGCGCGCCTTCGATCTGATGCGCGAGCACAAGGTGCGGCATCTGCCGGTCATCGACGGAGAGAAGCTCGTCGGCCTCGTCTCGCAGCGCGATCTGTACTTCGTCGAGTCGCTCGGCGGCACCGATCCATTGCTGGACAGGGTGTCGACCGCGATGGCCACGGACACCTACCACGTCGCACCCGGCGAGCTCGTCGCGGACGTCGCGCGGACCATGGCGGAGAAGAAGTACGGGTGCGCGGTCGTCGTCGATCGCGGCCGCGTCGTCGGCATCTTCACCGCGACGGACGCGATCGCGCTTCTGGCGTGCGCGCTGTCCTGACGCCGAAACATGGTCGTCGCGAGAGCGCACGCTCTGCGTGTCGACGCAATCCTTGCTGGGACTGGAGGTCCGTGATGCGCGTTCGCGAGGTGATGACATCGCCGGTCAAGACCGTTCACCACCTGAGCAGCCTGCCGCTCGCGGCCTCGCTCATGGAGCTCGAACGAATCCGGCACCTGCCGGTGGTCGATGATGACGCGCGCGTCGTCGGGCTCGTCACGCATCGAGACCTCCTTTCCGCGCAGATCAGCACGCTCGGGCCGCTCTCCGCGGACGAGCGCACGTCGGTGCAGCTCGCCGTCCCGGTCGCGAAGGTGATGCGAAGCGACGTCTGGACGATCGCGTCCGAGGCGCTCGTCGTCAGCGCCGCCCGGCTCATGCGCGACCATCGCTTCGGCTGCCTGCCGGTCGTCGATGACGGCACGCTCGTGGGGATGGTGACGGAGAGCGACATCCTCGCGCTCGTGACCGACGGCGTCTACCTTCCACCCCCGCTTCGACCACTCAAGGTCGAGAACGCGATGACGCTGTTTCCGATCACCATCTCCCCGCAGACGAACATCGCGGATGCACGCGCCATCATGGATCGATACCGGGTGCGGCATCTCCCGGTGGTCGACGGCGCGCGGACGGTCGGCATCGTGGCTGCGCAAGATCTCCGCGTCGCCGAGGCGGTCTACGGCGCCCACAAGGAGGCGTCTGCCCAGGTCGCGGTCATGCTCGTCGGCAAGGAGAAGGCGTACGAGACCCATCCTGAAGCGTCGCTCGAGGACGTCCTGCTCGAGATGTCGCAGCTCGGTCTCAGCGCGGCGATGGTGGTCGACGGCAAGCGGCTCGCCGGCGTCCTGACGACCACCGACGTATGCCGCTTGTTCGCCGAGCAGTTGCGCGCCGATTCGGTGCGCCCGGCATGAGCGCACCTCCGCGAGTCAGTTGCAGCCGCCGCCGTCCTCGCCGTTCACGTGGAACCGGTTGTCGAAGCTGTTCGCGTTGACGCGGATGTTGAGGTTCGCGTTGTTCGGGCGGAGCGCGTCGAGCGTCTGCGCCGCCGCGGGCTTCGCAATGTCGAAGAAGTCGGTGATGGTGCCACCTGCGCTGTCCTTGAACGGCTGGACGGGCGCGTCGCACTGCCAGCGAACGAGCTCGCCGCGTGCCGACATGATGAACGTCTTCCAGCGGAACGAGGCGCCGAAGGGCAGGTAGGCCGAGCCGGTCCAGAGGAGGCGGCCGCCGCCGAGGTTCGAGCCGACGAGCTTGATGCCGCTCGTGATGTTCCACTTCTCGCCGACGGGCTTCTCCTTGCCGTTGAAGTCCTCGGGCCCTTCGAGACCGAGCTGGCGGAGGCTGCCGACCACGTAGAGATCCTCGCCCGGCGACGTGATGTTGTTCGTCTCGACCTGGAACGTGACCTTCACGGTCGCGCGGTTCTGATCCTGCGCCTGGATGGCCCACTGCTGGATGGCGGGCGCGACAGCCGGATCGGAGAGGAGGAGGTTGCGTGTCACGAACGCGTTCGGCATGAACTGCTTGCCGCGGCGCTGGAGGAACGCGCGCTTGGAGTCGTTCTTGTCCTTGCCCTGCTTCTCCGAAGCGAAGAGCTCCTCACCCTTCGTGCCGATGTAGTGCTCGATCTCGCTGAAGCCGTCCTCGTTGAAGAGGCCCATCTTCTCGAAGAGCGAGTAGCTCGCGAAGTCCTCGGAGTTGAAGCGGTGACACTGCTGACAGTACTTGCCGACCGTGGTGGTCCAGAGCGTCCGGCGCGTCTCGGTGAGGAGCGCGTTCTTCTCCGTCTTCGTCCACGACGCCGGGATGTGGCGCGGGTCGTCGATCTTGAGGGCCGGTGAGGCGCCGCCCGGGTACATCGCGTCGATGTACGCAACGGTCTTGTTGTACGAGAGCTGATCGTCGGGGTTGTTCGTGCGCAGGCTGACGTTCGCGCTGCGAATGACCTTGTTCAGGTCGAACCACTCCTTCTCCTGCGCCTCCTGGGTGATGCCCGGGCGGACCTTCAGCCAGGAGGGCTCGAACTCGCGGAACATCGCGCCCATGTCGGGCGTGCCGGAGTACGCGCCGCCGTGGCAGGTCGTGCAGAGGTTCGGCGCGGCCTTCTCGCCCTCGAAGTCGAGGATGGCGATGGGGGAGAGCTTGCCGTCCGGCGCGAACACGTAGAAGCGCGTGAAGCCCTCCTTGCTGATGTTCATCGTCACGGTGCCGAGGTTCTTCGCGTTGCCCTTCGCGTTCGGGGCGCCCTTCTCGACGTCTGCGTCGTCGGGGCTGTTCCAGTTCGAGACCGCGCAGCCGCCCTTGCCGGCCGAGATGCCGTCCTTCGAGCACGTCATCTGGCGCCAGAAGCCGAGGTCGCCGACGTTCTGGTAGAGGGTGTTGAGGCGGTTCGACGCGGGGCCGACGTTCTCGTCGAGCCACTGGTTCACGGTGAGCGACTCGTCGGCGCCGATGCTCTTGTAGTAGGCGCGAGCCGTGTCGGACGTGCCGACGCCGTCGCGCGAGAGGAAGTAGTGCGTGGCGAGGTTCGGATCGGGCGGCGCGATCGGCGCGCCCGCGACGAGCTTGAACGCTCCGCCGGAGTTGTGGTCGACGAGATAGAGGTTGCCCGCCTGGTCCTCGCCGAACGAGGACATCTTGCGGCCCGTCTGGCCGACGAGCTCACGACGGAACGAGCCGTTGTTCTGCGGGATGAGCGCCCAGAGGGTGCCCTTCGCGAAGTCGCCGAAGATGTAGCGGCCCTTCAGCTTCGCGAGCTTCGGATCCGTGCCGCGGTACACGAGTCCGCCGGTGATGCTCTGTCCCTCTTCGTGGCCGTACTCGGCGACGGGATCGATGAGCTTCTCGCCGATGCCGTTGAGGCGCTCGGTGAGATCGCCCTTGAGGACGCGTGAGCCTTCCTTCGCGCTCCAGCCGTAGTTGCCGCCGGCCTTGAGGACGTTGACCTCCTCGACGAGCTCCTGACCGACCTCGGCCTCGAAGATCACGCCGTTGTCGTCGATCGCCATGCGCCAGGGATTGCGATGGCCGTAGGAGAAGATCTCCGGCGCACCGAGCTGCCCGCTCGCGAAGGGGTTCGTCTTCGGGATGCCGTAGTGCTTTCCGTTCTCCTCGCGATCGACGTCGATGCGGAGGACCTTTCCGAGGAGGACCTTCTTGTCCTGGCCGCGTCCGTTCGGATCGTTCGGGAGGCCACCGTCGCCGATGCCGATGTAGAGGAGGCCTTCCTTGTCGAAGACCATGCCGCCGCCGTTGTGGTTGCCGCGGTCCTTCTTCTGATCGATGAGGATCTGCTCGCCGGTGAGCTTGCCGTTCGCGAGCTTGAAGCGCGAGAGGCGGACGAAGAGGTCCTGCTGGCTCGTCCCGTGGTTGTAGTAGACGAAGACCTGCTGGTTCTCCTTGAACTTCGGGTGGAAGATCATGTTGAGGAGGCCCTCCTCGAACGTCACCTTCTCGGTGTCGCCGGAGGCCACTTGATCGCGCATGTCGAGCGACACCTGGACGTCGCCCGCCTCGACGCTCTCCTTGTTCGGGACGCGGAGGACGCGTCCGCCCTTCTCGAGGAGGAAGAAGAAGTCGTTGTTGCCCGGCTCCTGGACGATCGCGGTCGGCTGGACCAGCGGAGCGCCCTTGATGATCGCCTGCGCGTTGAGGCTCGGGAACTCGTTCTCCGCGAGCTGGTCTTCGGACGAATCGAAGTCGTCCTCCGCGGCCCTGCAAGAGGGCATGGCAAGGAGGGCGGCCCCGAGAACGAGCGCGGCGGGGAAAGCGATCTTCTTCATGGCAGCCTACATGTCAGCAAGTTGCGGACCGCCACGTTGTGACCCGATCGAGACGTCAACTGCGCGGAATTGCGCAAGTGACTGGGGACGCGGCGATCCAGATCGGCACTGCAATGTTCCTGAGTAGAGGAACCCTCTGTGGGGGGACGGCCCTGCGATCGCGCATGGTCTGCGCGCGCGCGAACGGAATGCGCGCCGCACGGAAGGTCTCCTCGACGGCGCACGGAAAAGCGCGCGCATCGCGCGTGGCATACGCCGTGAAGTGCGTCTCGATCATGAAGCGCATCCTCGTCTGTCTCGATGCCTCGCCCCGCGCGCCGTTCGTCCTCGCGACCGCGGTCGACCTCGCCGGTCGGATCGGCGCTCGACTCTGTCTCCTGCGCGCCGTCGGGCTGCCGCCCGAGATCGATCAGGAGGTCCTCGCGAGGACGGCCTCGGACGTCATCGAGACCATGATGACGAAGGCGAAGTTCGAGCTCGAAACGCTCGCGAAGGCGCATTCGCTCATCGAGATCGAGGGCCTCCACGTTCATGTCGGCACTCCGTGGGACACGATCTGCCGTGAGGCGACGTCTCTCGATTGCGATCTCGTCATGCTCGGCTCGCACGGATACTCCGGCTTCGATCGCATCCTCGGCACGACGGCCGCGAAGGTCGTGAACCATTGCGACCGCTCCGTCTTCGTCGTGCGGCCTCTGCCGGCACGGCGGTCGTGAGCGAGCGCAAGGGTTGATCCTCACGGCTTGCAGAAGCCGAAGTGCTTGCCGCGGAGGCGCATGGCCGTGCACGTGGTGCCGGCTGGGCAGTCGGCCTGCGTGCCGCAGGTCCGGGTCTCGCCGGCGGCGCACGTCGCGATCCGACACGCCGTCGAGTGCGTCCCGGCGGGCGCGCTGTACTGGCCCGCGCACTGGAGGTGCGGCGTGATCGCGCCCGCGAAGCAGCACACCTGACCGCCCGGACAATCGTTCGTCTCGTCGCAGCGCCAGTCGAACCCCGTCGCGATCTCGACCCCGCATGCGGTCGGGCCTGCGCTGCACGTCGAGGGCACGCCCGCCTCCTCCGCGTACTCGCAGCAGTGCTCGCCGACCGCGCAGTTGTTGAACACGTTGCCCGCCTGGAACGGACAGAACGGTCCCAGGGCGCTCGTGAACACCTGCGGTGAGACCGTGCCGCAATCGACGAGCGGCTTCGCGTCCTGACCGCCGTCGCTCGGCGCGTGCGCGTCGTGTCCTCCGTCCTCCGCCACGCTCGCATCAGGGTCCGCGCCTCCGTCGACGGACGGCCGCGACGTGTCCGGGCGGGTCGCGGCGTCGTCGCCGGGAACGCCGCCCGCGTCTCCCCCCTCGGTCTCGAGCACCGTGCTGGTGCACGCGGCGAGGATCACGGAGGCGGCGGCGAGAGCTCGTGTGAATCGGACCATCGAGAGGAGGAGCCCGCTCGCCCGCCGAGGTCGCACGAAATCTCAGCTCGGCACCGGGGCGCGCTGGCACAGCGCATGAACCGGAGCGAGCGGCACATGACCGCCCCTTCCTTCCTGCCTGCCCTGCCAGCGCGGCCCATCACGGCTCAGCCGGTGTAAGGTGCAAAATCTGCATTCCCGCGCACGTGTTGCGTCTCAGACCATGTCCGAAAGCCGATTCGAGGAGATGAAGCGCTATGTGCGCTTCGATGAAGAGGACGCGCGCAGCCTGCACGCGTTTCGCCCCGTCGCGGAGCCGCATTTCGTGCGTATCGCGCGAGAGTTCTACGAGCGCATTCGCGAGCACGAGGACGCTCACGCGGTCTTCACGGGCGAAGCGCAGATCGAGCGACTGCAGCGATCGCTCGTCACGTGGATGGGTCGGATCCTGTCCGGCTCGTACGACGAGCCGTACGCCGAGGAGGCGCGAAAGATCGGGCAGGTGCACGTCCGCGTCGGCCTCCCGGAGCGGTACATGTTCACGGCGATGGCGCTCATCCGCGTCTCGCTCGAGGCCGTCGCCGAGGAGCACCTCGGCGGCGGTGCCGCGAAGGCGCGCGCCGCCCTCACGCGCGTGCTCGACCTCGAGCTCGCACTGATGGTCGAGAGCTACCGCGTTCATCTCGCAGAGAAGGTGCAGCGCCGCGATGAGCTCGCTGCGCAGTCGCTACGAACCGATCTCGTGCGCGCGCTTCGGCTCTACCAGACCGCGGTCGACGTGACTCCCTATCTCGTGGTCGGCCTCGACGAACGGATGACCATTCGTCTCTTCAATCGGGAGGCGCAGACCGTCACTGGTTATGCGGAAGAGGACGTGGTCGGAAGCTCGTTCGTCGCGACGTTCAGCCCGGATGCATTTCGAGCCGCGGACGCGGAGCTCATCGACGCTCTCGTCCGTGGCCCAGCGGGGCAGCACGAGGAAGAGAAGACGATCCGCACACGAGCCGGCAAGCTGCGCCACATCCGGTGGCGCTTCTCGCGAATCGAAGGGAGCGTCCCGGGCGACATCGTGCTCTTCGCGGTGGGCGGAGACGTCACCGACGTCCACGCGGTGTCACGGCGGATTCGCGAGAACGAGAAGCTCGCCGCGCTCGGTACGCTCGCAGCGGGTCTCGCGCACGAGATCCGGAACCCTTTGAACGGAGCGCAGCTCCACGTGGCGTTTCTCGAGCGCGCTCTGCAGAAGCAGAAGGCCGACCCGGACATGCTCGAGGCTGCGGCCGTCGTCGCCGACGAGATCAAGCGACTCGCCCGGCTCGTCTCCGAGTTCCTCGACTTTGCGCGCCCGAGCGCGCTCGTGAGGAAGCCGGTCGTCGTGCAGGCGCTGACCTCGCGCGTTCTCGACCTCACCGCGGGGACCGCGCGGAGCGCCGGGATCACCATCGCCGTCGACGCTCCGCCGCAGGACGTAGCCATCGTCGCGGACGGCCCGAAGCTCCAGCAGGTGCTCTTGAATCTCGTGCAGAACGCCGTCGAGGCGCTCGCTCCTTCGGGCACCGGCAACGTGGTTCTTCGTGTCCGGCGTCAGCCGCGGAGCGTCGTGATCGACGTGGAAGACGACGGGCCCGGTCTGACGAGCCCCGATGCGCCTGTCTTCGACGCGTTCTTCTCGACGAAACCCGCGGGTACCGGCCTCGGCCTGACGATCACCCATCGCATCGTCACGGATCACGGCGGCACCGTCGACGTCGACAGCAGACCGGGGCGAACTTGCTTCCGCCTGACGATTCCCATCGGCACCGAGCTGGAAGTGACCGACACCGACGGAGAGAACCGATGAGCGCGATGCGTATTCTGGTCGTGGACGACGAGGCGAGCGCGCGGAGCGGCCTCGAGAAGCTCCTGCGCCAGGCGGGCTACACCGTCGACACCGCCAAGGACGGCAAGGACGCGCTCGCGGTCGCCGCCGAGCATCCCCCGGAGGTCGTGGTCACGGATCTCAAGATGCCCGAGATGGACGGCATGACGCTGCTCGGCAAGCTGCGCGAGTCGGATCGCGATCTTCCCGTCATCGTCGCCACCGCGTTCGGTGACGTGTCTTCCGCGGTCGCCGCGATGCGTGCCGGTGCCGCCGACTACCTCACGAAGCCGATCGACTTCGACGCGCTGCTCGTCGCGATCGAGCGCGCGCGCGAGCGGCGTGCGTTGCGCGTCGAGGCCGAGAACCTCCGTCGCCAGCTGCGCGAGCGCGACGCCGAAGGCCTCCAGGGCCTCATCGGCGCGAGCCCCGCGATGCAGAAGGTCTACCGCGTGGCGCGCCAGGTCGCCGCGTCTCGCGCGACCGTGCTCATCACCGGCGAGAGCGGAACGGGCAAGGGCGAGCTCGCGCGTGCGATCCACGCGCTCAGCCCGCGCGCCAAGGCGCCGTTCGTCTCGCTGCACTGCGCGGCCGTGCCGGAGACACTCCTCGAGAGCGAGATGTTCGGACACGAGAAGGGCTCGTTCACCGGGGCCGACAAGCGCCGCCTCGGTCGGTTCGAGCAGGCGAACGGTGGAACGCTCTTCCTCGACGAGATCGGAGAGATCTCGCCGCTCGTGCAGACGAAGCTGCTGCGCGTGCTGCAGGAGCGGAACCTCGAGCGCGTCGGCGGCAACGAGACGATCGGCGTCGACGTGCGCGTCATCGCCGCGACGAACCGCGATCTCCCCACCGAGGTCCGCGAGGGCCGGTTCCGCGAGGATCTCTACTACCGGCTCAACGTCGTCCATCTCGAGATGCCGCCGCTGCGCCTCCGCGGCAGCGATGTTCTCGTCCTCGCCAACGCGTTTCTGCGGCGGTTCGCGGAGGACAACAAGAAGCTGGTCGAGGACTTCAGCGAGGAGGCGCGGACGAAGATCCTCGCGCATCGCTGGCCCGGCAACGTTCGCGAGCTCGAGAACGCGGTCGAGCGCGCCGTGGTGCTCTGCGAGGGCTCGCGCATCGAGGCCGACGATCTCCCCTTCGAGGCGGCGCAGCCGATGCGCGGGCCCATTCGCGTGCCGGGCGCGACGATGGCCGAGATCGAGCGCTGGGCGATCCTGGCGACGCTCGAGGCGACGAGCGGCTCGACGTCGAAGGCCGCCGAGCTGCTCGACATCAGCGTTCGCACCATCCAGTACCGTCTCCATGAGTACGGCGTGAGCGGCAAGGAAAAGTCCGGCGGCGGCTGAGAGGTCGCGCTCGCGGCGTGCCGGCAGCTTCTGCGGCGCCGCGCAGACGATGCGCGCGCCGGGCATCGGAAATACGCGGTCGTGACGGTAGCGCCGGCGTGGCGCGTCGCTTGCTCCACGGAGTCGACAGGACTCCGGGAGAACGACCATGAAGAACAGCACTCGCGCGCGGGCGAACGAAGAGGCGGCGCCGTTGACCGTCGGCGCGCTGATGACACCTCAGCCGTTCACCATCGGTCGCAAGGAGCGGCTCGTGACCGCGCATCGGCTGATGAACGATCACCGCGTGCGTCACCTGCCCGTCCTCGAGCACGGGGAGCTCATCGGCGTCGTCACGCAGCGTGATCTCTACTTCCTCGAGACGATCCGCGGCGTCGACATCGAAGATGACACCGTCGAGGACGCCATGACGACCGACACCTATGCCGTCGCGCCCGACGCGCCCGACGCGCCCATCGCCGCGGTCGCGAAGCACATGGCGCGGCACCGCTACGGCTGCGCCGTCGTGCTCGAGCGCGGCAAGGTGGCTGGCATCTTCACGGTCACGGACGCCCTGCGCCTCGTCGCGACGCTCACGTCGCCACCGCGCGCGCGGCGGCCCGCCGCGCGCCGCACGGCAGCGCCGGCCGCTTGAACGAGAGGAAAATCATGACTGCACTCGACCGCGTGATCCCCGTACCCGCCTTGATCGAGATCGACGAGATCGATCTTGCGGTCCCGCCCGCGCGTGCCTGGGAGATCCTGAGGCACGGCGATCTCGGCGGCGGCTCCCCGCTCGTGCATGCGCTCTTCGCGTTGAGGACTCTTCCTGACCGCATCCGCAAGCGTGCGCCGGACGACCTCCAGCTGCGCATCGACGACCTGCACTCATCGATCGCTCACCCCGGCTTCCAGGTGCTGGTCGACGACGAGAACCGCGAGGTCGTGGTCGGGGCGATCGGCAAGGTCTGGCATCTCGAGATCCCGTTCGTCCACGTCGACAGCGCCGAGTCGTTCGCCCGGTTCACGGATCCGGGGTTCATCAAGGTCGCCTGGGCGCTGCGGCTCTCGCCGCGCGGCGAGCACGACACGCATGTCGAGCTCGAGCTCCGCGTCGACGCCACCGACCCTGCTTCGTGGTCGAAGTTTCGCCGCTACTTCGCGCTCATCGGCCCCGCGTCGCGATTCATCCGCGCGTCGCTGCTCTCCTCGCTGGCGCGCACCTACGGAACGCCGGACGCGCAGGAGGAGGCGCGACGGCTGCCCGGCGACGGCCTGCTCGCAGACGCGGGCGGGCAGATCACCCACGGCGTGACCATCGCCGCCACGCCGGACGCGATCTGGCCGTGGCTCCTGCAGATGGGCTGCGGCCGCGCCGGCTTCTACAGCATCGATGCGCTCGACAACGAGGGCAGGCGCAGCGCTCGGGAGGTGCACCCCGAGCTCCAGCGCCTCCGCGTGGGCGACATCGTGCCTGCGACTCCCGACGGAGAGGACGGCTTCGAGGTGCTCGCCATCGAGCCCGAGCACGCGCTCGTCCTCGGCTCACTCTACGATGCCGATGCGAGGCGCCAGCGCCCGTTCGACGGCGAGCGGCCCGCGCACTTCTGGCACGTGACCTGGAGCTTCGTGCTCGAGCCGCTCGACGCCGGATCGACGCGCTTGCACGTCCGCGCCCGCGCCGCGTTCCCGAGCGACGGGCGTCTCCGCGCGGAGTGGATCCGCCCGGTCCATCACCTGATGCAGGGGACGCAGCTCCGGCACCTCAAAGCGCGCATCGAGCATCGCGTACCCCCTGACGACGCGCGTGACGTGCTCGAGGGCATCGGCGGCGCGGCGGTGATGGTGGCCGCCTTCCTCACGCCTTTCATGCGTGAAGAGCGGAGCCACTGGGGCGTCGAAGCGGACGTCGCCGAGCGCGAGCTGCCTGGCGACACGCTGGTTCCAGCGCCGCGCTGGAGCTGGACACACGGCGTCGAGATCGAAGCCCCGCCGGGCGAGGTCTGGCCGTGGATCGCGCAGCTCGGCGCCGACCGTGGCGGGTTCTACAGCTACCAGTGGCTCGAGAACATCGTGGGCTGCCACCTGCAGAACGCCGAGAGCATCCACACGGACTGGGCGATCAAGGAGGGCGATTCGCTCGTCCTGCATCCCACGATGCCGCCGCTGCGCGTCGCCGCCATCGAGCAAGGGCGCTGGTTCGTCGTGCACGCAGCGGCAGACGCCGCCGTGCGCGCAGCCGGAACCCCATGGGCGGAGGCAAGCTGGCTGTTCCTGGTCGAGCCGATCGGGGAGGGCCGCTCGCGCCTCATCAGCCGCTACCGCTGCACGACTTCCGACGACCTCGCGGGTCGCATCGCGTTCGGCCCCGCGCTGATCGAGCCGATCGGGTTCGCGATGGACCGAAGAATGCTCCTCGGCGTGAAGGCACGCGTCGAGGAGAAGCGGAAGAGGCGCCCACTGCGCAGCTTCGCGCGAAGAGGCACGAGCGCGAAGAAAGAGGTGATGCGATGAACAAGATGAAGGCCGCCGTTTTCGTGGAGCGTGGGGCGATCCGCTTGCGCGAGGTCCCGCGCCCGGAGCCCGGGATCGGACAGGCGCTCGTCAAGGTGACGCTCACCACGATCTGCGGCACCGACGTTCACATCCTGAAGGGCGAGTACCCGGTCAAGCAGGGCCTCATCGTCGGGCACGAGCCGGTGGGCGTCATCGAGGAGATCGGCCCCGGCGTGACCGGGTTCGCGAAGGGCGATCGCGTGATCGTCGGCGCCATCACGCCATGCGGCCAGTGTCGCGCGTGCCTCTCCGGAGACGGGGCGCAGTGCAATCACGGAGGCGACAGCTTCGAGCCGATCGGCGGCTGGCGCTTCGGCAACACGATCAACGGCTGCCAGGCCGAGTACGTGCTCGTGCCCGACGCGCAGGCCAACCTCGCGAAGATCCCGGACGGCCTCGAGGACGAGGACGTCATTCTCTGTCCCGACATCATGTCCACCGGCTTCTCCGCCGTGGAGCGCGGGAAAGTGAAGATCGGCGACGCGGTCGTCGTCTTCGCGCAGGGGCCGATCGGGCTGTGCGCGACCGCGGGCGCACGACTCGCCGGCGCCTCGCTCATCATCGGCGTCGACAGCGTGCCGAAGCGGCTCGAGCAGGCGAAACGCATGGGCGCCGACGTGGTGCTCGATCACACGCAGCAGGACGTCGTCGCGGAGATCAAGCGGCTCACCGGCGGCGGCGCCGACGTCGCGATCGAGGCGCTCGGGACCCCGCAGACCTTCGAGGGCTGTCTCCGCAGCGTTCGCGCCGGCGGAACGGTCTCGAGCCTCGGCGTCTACTCCGGGCATCTGCAGATCCCGCTCGAGACGTTCGCGGCAGGGCTCGGCGACCACACCATCGTCAGCACGCTCTGCCCCGGAGGCAAGGAGCGCATGCGCCGCCTCATGAGCGTCATCAAGGCGAAGCGCCTGCCGTTTCGCGATCTCGTCACGCACACGTTTCCCCTCGATCGCATCGAGGAGGCGTACGAGCTCTTCGCGAACCAGCGCGACGGCGTGATGAAGGTCGCGATTCGCCCCTGAACAAGGACGCTGCCTGCAGCGCGTACTCCCATGAGCTCGCTTTCTCCCGACGAGCAACGCCGGCACCACACGGAGCAGGACCCTCACGTCAAGAGCCGCTGGCTCTCGGACCTCGTGCTCGGCGCGCAGGACGGGCTCGTGAACACGCTCGGCGTCGTCCTCGGCGTTGCCGCCGCGAGCGCGGATGCGCGCGTCGTGTTCGCCGCCGGGATGGCCGCAGGGCTCGCGGAGTCTCTGTCGATGATGGCGGTCGGCTACACGTCGTCGGTCGCGCAAGGGGATCTCTTCCGCAGCGAACGAGCCCGCGAGTATCGCCACGTCGAGCGCACGCCGGAGATCGAGCGCGACGAGGTGCGCGCGCTCTACATGAAGAAGGGCTTCGAAGGAGAGCTGCTCGAGCGCGTCGTGGAGACGATCTGCGCGAACAAGGACGTGTGGGTGGCCGTGATGATGGCCGAGGAGCACGAGCTCTTGCCGATCGACCGGCGTGCGAGCCTGCGCGCCGCGGCCGTGATCGGGGTCTCGGCGCTCGTCGGCTCGATCGTGCCGGTCGTGCCGTTCGCGCTGCTCGGCCTGCGCGCCAGCGTCGTCGTGGCACTGGCGCTCGGCGCTGCGCTGCTCTTCGGGCTCGGCGCCTTCAAGGCGTCGGTCACGACCGGCCGGCGCACGCGCAGCGGCTCAGAGCTCGCGCTCATCGGCATGGCGAGCGCATTCGCGGGGTACCTCGTGGGCGCCCTGCTTGCTCCGCAACGGTGAGGCTACGGCGGTCCGAGCAGCGGGATCGTGACGAAGAAACTGGTGCCCTTGCCCGGCATCGTCGCGACCCGGATCGAGCCGCCGTGGGCAACCACGAGCCCCTTCGAGATCGCCAGGCCGAGCCCGACGCCCTCCGCCGCTCGCTTCTTCGCTTGCCAGTAGCGCTCGAAGATGTGCGGCACGTCCTCCGTCGCGATCCCGGGTCCGTCGTCGGTCACGCGAAACGTGACCGTGTGGCCTTCGGTGTCGAGAGACGTGGCGAGCGTCACGACGCCGCCGCTGGGCGTGAACTTGATCGCGTTCCCGACGAGGTTCGAGAGCACCTGCACGATGCGGCTCGGGTCGCAGATGAGCCGCCTGTCGACCGAGGGGGCCTCGCCGTCGGCCAGGCGGATGCCCTTCTCGCGCGCGATCGGCGCGTACATGTCGACGACTTCGCGTACGAGCTCGCGCGGCGTCGAGTCGCGAAGCGAGAGCGTGAGGCGACCGGCCTCGATGCTCGAGAAGTCGAGCAGGTCGTCGATCATGTGCGTCATGCGCCGTGCCGAGCGCGCGGCCCGCCCCAGCGTCTTCGCGACGGCCGTTCCCTCGTCGACCTGCTTCAGCAGCTGCTCGGCCCCCAGCAGGATGGTGCTCAGCGGCGCTCGCAGGTCGTGCGAGACGATCGCGAGCACCTCCTCGCGCATCTGGATCGCACGCTGCGCCTGCTCGAACAGCCGAGCGTTCTCGATCGCGAGCGCCCCACGCCGCGCGAGCTCCTCGGCGAGCGCGAGATCGCGCGCGCCGTAGCGGCGCTCCGGCGCCGAGGAGAGAAACGCGATCGCCCCGAACGCCTGTCCGCGCGCGATCATCGGCACGCACATGAAGGAACGGACCCGGAGGTCGCGCGCGACCCACAGGCCCTCGGCATCGGCCTCCTCGTGGAACCACGCCGCCTGCGCGACGTCGGGAAAGAGCTGCGGCTCGCCGGTCTCCAGCGTCTGCGCGATCCCATGCGTGATGGCAGCATCTCTCGGCAGGGCGGCGAGCGCGTGCTCCACGGCCTCCTGCGTCCCGGCATCGGCATGCGCGACGGCGAGCGGGTGGCGTGAGGCTCCGGCGTCGATCGCGACGATGCAGCAATCGGCGAGGTCGCGGATCGCGAGCTGAGCGACCTTCTGGAGCGTCGTGCGATACTCGAGCGAGCCCGCGAGCACCTGCCCCGCTTCGGCGAGGAACTGCTGCGCGCGCTCCTCGCGCATGCGGTCGGTGAGGTCACGCGCGACGTTCGAGAATCCGCGAAGCTCACCTTCCCCATCGCGGACCGCGCCGAGCATCACGTTGCCCCAGAACCTGCTCCCGTCCTTCCGGAGCAACCAACCCTCGTATTCGGAGACATTCTCGGTCCGCGCGCGCTCGAACAGACGGTCGACAGTTCCGATGGCGAGCTCCTCGGCGGGGAAGAAGCGCGCGAGAGGCATTCCGATGATCTCGTCGCCGCGATGTCCCTTGAGGCGCTCCGCCGCCTTGCTCCAGCTCACCACGTTCCCTGCGGGCGAGATCATGAAGACGGCGTAGTCCTGAACGCTGTCGATCAACAGCCGCAGGCGCTCCTCGCTCTCGCCCAGCGCCGCCTCGGCGCGCTTCTGCGCAGTCAGATCCCGCGCGACGATCGAGAAGCCCCGAAGCTGCCCCGTCTCGTCGTCCTCGATGGGGTCGAGGTGCATGACACCCCAGAACGTCTCCCCCTTTCGCCGCACGAGCCAGCCTTCGTACGAAGCGTGGCCGTCGGCGGTGGCGCGCTCCAGCAAGCGTGCGGGCTCGCCGCGCACGATCTCCTCCAGCGGAAAGAATCGCGACACCTGCGACCCGACGATCTCGTGCGAGCGGTATCCGCAGACGCGTTGTGCGCCGCGGTTCCAGCTCGCGACGCGCCCGTCGACGGAGAGCATGAAGATCGCGTGGTCCTGCACGCTGTCGACGAGCAGACGAAAGTGCTTCTCGTTCGCGCGCAGCGTCTCCTCCGTGCTCTTTCGCACCGTGAGGTCGCGCACGACCGTGGCGAGGCCCCGCAGCTGCTCGTGCTCATCCTCTGCTGCGCCGAAGTAGAGGCCGCCCCAGAACGTGGATCCGTCCTTCCGGGCGAGCGGGCCTTCGTACCGCGAGGCCCCCTCGCGCGCAGCCTCCTCGAGGAGTCGATCGAGCATGCCGCTCTCGACCACGTCGGCCGGGAGCAGCGTGCTGACCGGCGACCCGATCATCTCGTGTGAGCGAAAGCCCGAGAGCCGCTGGGCGGCGCGATTCCAGCTCTTCACGATGCCGTTGGGCGCGGTCATCCACAGGCCGTGCTCGATCACGTTCTGCACGAGGAGCTGGCGATCCTCGGCGGCACGGCGGAGGTCCGACTCGAGCTCGTGTCGGCTCGTGAGATCGACGATGCCGACCGCGTAGCACGCGGGCTCGCTCTCCTCCTGATGCGCGACGGCGACCGTCAGCGCACCCCAGCGCTTCGCGCCGTCCGCACGCACGAGCCAAGCTTCCAACGTTGCATGATTCTGCGTCTCCGCCGCGCGAAGCACGCCGGCGATCGCCTCGGCAGACTCGCTCGCGAAGAGCGACGACAGCGGCCGCCCGATCACGTCCTCCCGCGAGCGACCGGTGAGCCGCTTCGCTTCCTGCGTCCAGGTCTCGACGATGCCTGTCGCGGAGACGAGAAAGGCGGCGCAGCCCCGCAGGTTCTCGACGAGCCGTCGCGACCTGGCGGCCTCGCGACGGACGCGCGCCTCGGTCTCCTTCACCTCCGTGACGTCGACCGTGAGGCCGCTCAGCGCTGCCGCGCCGGCGCGCTCGATCGGATGCACCGAGGTCTGCGCCCACAGCGTCGAGCCGTCCGCCCGGAGCATGCGGTGCTCGCACTTGTGCGAGGTGCGCTCGGTCGCAGCATCGTAGATCGTCTGGAGCAGACGGCTCCAGTCATCGGGGTGGACGTGCTTCTGGAGGAAGCCGCTCTCCGCCTGCCATTGTTGTGGCGGATATCCGAGGACCTCGCTCGCGGACTCGCTCACGAACGAAAAGTGCGCCGCCGACGCGTCTGCCTCCCAGACGATCGCTCCATCGCCGCCGTCGTGCGCATTCGCCAACGTCCCCTCCCCCCTTCCTGACAGGACGCATGTAGATCGCTGGCGTCCACCGCGCATCCCCCCGTGGGGGACTGGGCAACTCTCCGCATAGCGCGAGGGTTCCCCCAGGTGCGGGAAACCGCGAACGTTCGTGCCGGTGGCGCGCGCCGTGCACCCCGGGTCGTGAGACGAACGGAGCGGAGCAATGGCGCATGCGGTGATGGGTGCCGAGGACACGGCCTGGCTGCACATGGAAGAGCCGGCCAATCCCATGGTCGTCAACGGGGTGCTGGAGCTCTCCGCACCGCTTCCGCTGGAGCGCGCCTATGCGCTGATCGAGCGGCTCGCAGCGATCCCACGCTTTCGGTCGCGCGTCGTCGAGCCACCGCTGCACCTCGGGCCCGCGTCGTGGGCCGAGTGCTCGGACTTCGACATGAGGCAGCATGTCGAGCACGAGCAGCTCGCATCCGCGAGCGACCTCGCGCTGCGCACCTTCATCGGCAGAGCCGTCAGCGGGCGGCTCGACATGAGCCGGCCGCTCTGGCGCATCTACCTCATCGATCGCCCGGGGATGGGGGGGCGGGGGGGACATGGTTCCCCCGGATCGAGCACGACCATCCTCTTTCGCGTCCACCACTCGATGGCCGACGGGTTCGCGCTGCTCTCCGTGCTCCTGTCGCTCTGCGACGCTCCGCGGGACGCTGCGGTCTCCCGCGCGTCCGCAGCTGTGACGGAACGACGCTCGCGCTCCCGCACGGCGCTGGGCGCGGCGCGAGCGCTCGGACGATTGGTGGCGTTGCCCCCGGATCCGAGGACGCTGCTCAAGGGCTCACTCGGTCACGACAAGCGCGTCGCCTGGTCCGATCTGCTCCCGTTGCCCGCGCTGAAGAAGGCGGCACACGCCGCCACGGCGACCGTCAACGACGTCCTCGTCGCGACCACCGCGGGCGCGCTCCGGCGCTATCTCGAGCGTCGCGGAGAGAGCACGGCGGGGCTCGAGATCCATGCGATGGTCCCCGTCGATCTCCGACGAGGCGCTGCCGCCTCGTCGCTCGGTAATCGCTTCGGTTTCGTGGTGCTCGGGCTGCCGATCGGCGTCGTCGACCCGCTCGAGCGCATCGCCGTCGTGAAGCACCGGATGAAGGAGCTGAAGGCAACGTCCGAGGCGGTCGCTACCTACGGCGTGCTGCGCGCGATCGGACGCGCGCCGCGGCGAGTGGAGGACCTCGCCGTCTCGTTCTTCGGGAAGAAGTCATCGCTCGTCCTCACCAACGTGCCCGGCCCACGGAGCCGGCTCTCGCTTGCCGGCGTTCCGGTCTCGCGCATCATGTTCTGGGTGCCGCAGTCGGGTCGGATGGGGCTCGGGATCAGCATCTTCAGCTATGCGGGCGAGGTGACGATCGGGGTCATGTGCGATGCTGCGCTCGTTCCGGATCCCGAGGCGCTCGTGGCCGACCTGCACGCCGAGCATGCCGAGCTCCTCGCGCGTGTGGGCCGCGTCAGCTGAGTGAGAGCGGCGCGCCTTGCGGGCGAGCACCGCGTAGGTCGCACGCAGCGCATCGAGCTCCTGCTCGGTGAGGTCCTCGACGTCGAGGAGATCATTGTGCGCGCCGCGAAGCGCGCGAATGATCTCGTCGAGCTTCACGTGCATCGCCTCGCTGTCGCGGTTCTGCGTCTGCTGGATGAGGAAGACCATCAAGAACGTGACCACCGTGGTGCCCGTGTTGATCACGAGCTGCCACGTATCGCTGAAGTGAAACAGCGGGCCCGTTGCCGCCCACGTCACCACGACGAGCAGCGCGCCGACGAACGCCGTCGAGTGACCGACGCCACGTGAGGTCGAGCGCGCGAACCGCGCAAACGGGTCCCGGTTCACGGTCGCCTTCCTCCGCCTAGGGGCGCACAGGGATCGCCGCCGGAGCAGCGCCCTTGAAAACGAAGACCGAGTCGAAGATCAGCTCCTTCGTGTACGCGGGATTGTGAACGCCGAGCGCGGCGCCACGCGCCACGAGGAAGTAGTCGTAGAGCGCGCCCGCCTGGTCGGCGGTGAGCGGCACGGTGGTGGGACGCGACTTGTCGAGCGCGAGCTGCGTGTCCGCCAGCTCCGCCGCACTGAGCGCCTCGTACGGTGCCGTCTCCGACCGGGTGAGAAGGCCCGCATCGTTCAGCAGCACGCGAAGCTCGCCGAGCGCGCTTCGCACGGTGCCTTGCCCGCCGAGCACATCGAAGCTCGTCGCGCCGGCGTGGCAACCCGCCGTCTGGCACGTCTGCACCGTGACGCGCATCGAGTGATCCGGGAAGCCTCCGTTCGCGGGCGCCTTCCCCATGTGACAAGACGAGCAGCCGGCGAGCGTCTGGTGCGTCGAATTCTTGTACGTCTTGCCGGGGAACGAATAGCCGCCGATGCCGGTGAAGATGTCGGCGTGGGGCCCCTCGTGCGGCCCCCAGTTCCTGCTCGTGACGGCCGTGGGCTCGGTGATGTACTGCGTGACGTCTTTGCGCGATTTGTGGCACGAGACGCACGTGTTGCTCACGCCCCATTTTCCGGCCGGCGTCCCGGTGACGGCGCCGACCGTCGGGCTCTTCTCGAGGACCATCTGATCGTTCGCGCCCGAAGGCACGCGGAGCTTGAAGCTCCCCTTCGCGTAGAGTCCGCCGGTGATGTGAGGATCGCTCGTCGCGCCCGTGTCGTGACAGGTCGCGCATCCGATGCTCGCGACGCTCGACTGGCCGGAGTACGTCGCCTCCTTGACCGCGGTGCCCGCGAGGTAGTTCAGCTGACCGAGCTTCGTGCTCGTCGGGCCTGCGCCGGTGGCGGCGACGCTTCCCGCGAGACGCCGCGGGAGACCGTCGCTCGCGTGGCAGTTGCCGCACGCCGCGGGGCCGGTCCAGGTCGGGACCTCCTCGGTGTTCGCGAGCTGCGCGAGGAAGTGCGTGCTCGTCTTCCACTGCTCGACGATGCCGTTGAACCCGTGACACGGCGACATGCAGCCCACCGCGAGGCCGCCGTCGGCGACTCCCGCGGGGCCCACGCCGCCGGGCGCGCCGGTTCCTCCCGGCGAAGCGGTGCCTGCGGCGCCCGCAGGGCCAGCAGGGCCCTCGGGGCCCTCGCACGAGGCCACGGCGAAGACCGTGGCGAGGATGGTGACGCCGACGAGGGAGAGCTTGACGCTTCGAAGCATGCGGCGACCCTTGCAAGCTTCGGCCCAGCTCTGCAACGCGTGAAAGCCCGCTTCTACGCGTCCCCGCAGCGCGCAGAGCTTGCGCCTCGCGCATCAATTGCGTCGTTGACGAACGCGCCTGGTCGAGCGATTGCAGGTGCAGACCTGGTGATCATGCGAGTCTCGCGATGCGTGGTGACCTTCGGCCTTGCGACCTCGCTCGCCCTCGCGACGGCGTGCGCCCTCGGGAGCGGTTGCACGGTGGACCGCACGACCTCGCCTCCGCCGACGTACGACGATGGCGTCGGTCCGCTGATCGCCCAGCGCTGCGCCGGATGCCACGACGGGAGCGCGCCCGCCGGCGGCTGGCGCGCCGGCAGCTACCTCGAGGCGATCGCTTGCGTGGCCGATGGTCGTCCTGCCGTGCAGCCCGCCGGCGACGACGCGCCGATCGTGCGCGTGCTCGCGAACCCGACGCATGCCGCGCTCCTCGAGGCCGGCGAGCGCGACGTGATCGTCGCGTGGGCTCGCGCAGGAGCGCCGAAGTTCCGCGGCACGGCCCACGCGCCGAGCTTCGTCGATCCGCGCTCCGAAGAGAGCCATGGTCGCGTGCTCCGCGCGAAGGCCTGGAGCCCGATGCTCGATCCGAATGACCCCGCGTCATGCGGGAGATGCCACGACGGAGCGCCGAGCAAGCCCGCAGGTGTGACGGCGAGCGCGCCCGGAGCGCCCGCGTGCACCACGTGCCATCAGGAGCCCGGCGGTGCCCTCGGATGCAATACGTGCCACGGCCGAGGTGCAGGCGAGGGCACGTCGCAGCATGCTCTCGCGAAGGCGTATCCGCCGCGCGACCCGTGCTTCTTCCCCGGCGACGCGGTCGCCTCGACCGCGCACGCGGCGCACGTCGACGGACCTCACACGAGCGGGCTCGCGTGCGCGACCTGCCACCCGATCCCCGGCAATCCCGTGATCGGTGGCGCGCACGGCAACGGCACGCTCGACGTGCGTCTCGATACGGCGATCGCCGGCGCTGCCGCGACGTTCGATGCGTCGAGCAAGGCGTGCACGACCTCGTGTCATGCGCGCGCCGGCGGCGCGCGACCGAAGCCCTCGTGGAACGAGAAGGCACCGATGACGTGCGGCGACTGCCACGGGTCACCCCCGCCGCAGCACTTCGCCGGCGCCTGCACGAGCTGCCATCGTGAGACGAACGGGACGGGCACCGCGTTCCTCGCGCAGCCCGCGCTCCACGCGAACGGCCATGTCGACCTCGGCGACGGCAGCGGGAAGTGCGGCGCATGCCACGGCCGCGGCGACGATCCTTGGCCTTCCACGAACGCGCATCCTGCGCACCAGAAGCCGTCCGACGCGATGGCGGCGCCGTGCGCGAGCTGTCATGCCGTGCCGGTCGCCTTCGGCCCGGGTACCTCGCATCCGCGCGGCGGACCGGCGACCGTCACGCTCTCGGGTCTCGCCACCGCGCGCGCGACGCCCGCGACGCCCGCGACGTATGCCGCCGGCTCGTGCCGCAACGTCTACTGCCACGGCGGCGGCCTCGAAGGTACGGTCCCGGCGACGCCGGTGTGGACCGACACCTCCGGCGCGGCGAGCAAGTGCGGCGCCTGCCACGGCACCCCTCCGGCGGCGCCTCACCCCGCATCACCGACGTGCAATCTCTGTCATCGCGACGGCGCCGCGACGAAGCACGTCAACGGCGTGGTCGACCGCGGCGGGGAGTGAGCGTGCGTTTGATTAAGGGCGGCGGAAGATGTGGCAGCCGTTGCACTGGGTCGCGGTGGGTTGGTGGTTCTTCTGCTTCTCGTGGCAGCTCGTGCACGTCGCGCGATCGGCCTTCGTCGGTTGGTGCGAGGAGTGACAGGTCGCGCACTTGTCGTGCACGGGCGCCGCGCCGCCCGCGCGCTGGTGGAGGCCCGGCAGCTTCGTCGGCGCGTGGCACGTCGTGCATCCGGGCGCGGCGATGGCTCCCGGCGGACCGGCCGGACCGGTGGGACCGTGCGGGCGATGGCACGTGGCGCACGCGCCCTGGACCTGCGCGTGCTTCGTCGCCGCTTCCTTCGCGTGGCAGCTCTGGCACGTGGCGCCGGGTTTCTGATGGCCGTCGTGTGCCTCGTGGCATTTCTGACAGGCCTGGTGGCCGCTCGGTGCGCTCGACGCCTCGGCCGCGTGACACGTCGCGCACGGCGCGCCGCGCGTCGGTTTGTGGATGTCGGAGTGACACTTGGCGCAGTCGTTGTGGCCACGGCTCGCCACGGCGACCTTCGTCTCGCTCGCATGGCACTTGGTGCATAGTGCACGCTTCGTCGCCGTCGAGAGCGCGAAGTCGTGCGGCTCGTGGCAGCCCGTGCACGCCAGGCCCTTCGCGTGAGCCGTCGCGTCGGAGACCGCCTGCTTGTGGCACGTCGTGCACGCGACCGCGAGCGACGCCTTGCCCGCGATCGATACTGCGAGCGGCGCGCCTCGGCCAGGGTGCATGGAGTGGCAGTCGGTGCACTTCTCGCTCCGCCCCGCCGCATGCTTCACCGCCATCCTGGAGTGACACGTCACGCAGGCCGCGCCGGGCGCCGCCTTCGGATCATGCGGTTTGTGGCAGCTGCCGCACGCCGCGTGCGCCTCGACCTTCGGCGCCCCGAGCGTGATCTTCGTCGCGTGACACGAAGCGCACGCGCCTGCCGCGCTCTCCGTCGCATGGGGGGTGTGGCAGCTCTTGCAGGCCGCGTGGGAAGGCGTGATCGCGGCGCGCTTCTCCTGATGGCAGCTCGCGCAGGCCTTCGCCGCGGTGCGCGTGAGGTCATGGGGCGTGTGGCACGTGACGCAGGCCGGGTGACCGGACGGTTTGTCGGCCTGCGGCGCCGCCTCATGGCACCCCTTGCAGGCGCCGCGCGCCTCCACGGCGCGCGCGTGCGGCGCGTGACAGTCGGAGCAGGTCCCGTTCGCAGCGTGCGTGCCCTTCGCGACGTTCGCGACGTTCGCGAGGTTTGCGACGTTCGCCGTCGCCACGCGCATGGTCCCGTGGAGCGCGGACACGTCCTTGTGGCAGGTCGCGCAGTCCGCCTGCTTCGCGCTCTGCTCCTCGTGCGGCTTGTGGCACGTCGTGCACGGCGCGCCCTCGGAGGTGTGCACCGCCACCGCGGGTCGCTTGCCCTGCGCGGTCGCGTGACACTCGAGACACTTCGGCGCCGCCGCCACGCCGAACGCATGACACGTGAGGCAGGTGGTGGGCTTCTGCTCGCTCCCCGCGTGGGTGCGGGCGATCTCCTTCGCGTGACAGCTCGTGCACGCCGCCTCCCGGAGGCTCAGGAACCCGCCGTCGCGCTCGTCGTGACAGCTGCTGCACGCGATCTTGTCCTTGCCGACGTGCGCCGCGTGGCCCGGGCTGTCGCGCACGCTCGCGAACGTGGCCGGAACGAGCGACGCGTTGACCGGCGGCCGGCTCAGGTGCGGCGCCTCGTGGACGCCGAAGTACGCGAGCGCAGCGGCCGCGACGAGGGCGACGAGCGCGAACAGGAGATTGCGCCGGACCTTCGTCATGGATTCAGTGCGTGGCACTGGCGGCACGGGACATCGCGCCGCTTGTCCTTCTGACTCGCGAAGCCGGGACCGTGCGGGCTCCCTCCAGGTCCGCCGACTTTGTGACACCCGACGCAGAGCTGCTCGCCCGCGCCTCCATGGCATCCCGCACACGAGACCGGATCGAGCCGCGCCGCGGTGCCGTGACCGCCTCCGCCACGCCCGCCGCCGATCCAGCCGGTCGGATGCGGGTTCGGGCCGCCCGTGCGGGCGCCCACGCGCTCACGCGTGTGGCACTCCTGACACGAGGCCTCCGAGTGGCACGTGATGCAGAGACCGGGCTGCGCGCGTGACTCGAGCGCATGCCGCGACTTGAAATTCGCGCGATGGAGGCCGGACAGACGCGGGGTGTCGAACGCGAGCCGCGCCGGTAGTCCGGGCGTGGTCGCACCGTGGCATCCCGAGCAGAAGCGATCGGAGTGGCAGGTAGCGCAGAGATCGCGCGCGCTCGCGGCGCGCACGCCGTGCTCACGAAGGAAGTCGCCCTCGTGCACGACGTGGCTGCTCGGTTTGATGTGCTCGCCGGGGAGATCGACGTGGCAGCCGTCGCAGGTCTTCATCGCGAGCTGGTCTTCGTGCTGATGGCAGCCGAAGCAGGTGGCCATGGGCGCGAGCAGCGTGTCCGGGTTCTTCTCGCCGATGCGCACGTGACAGCGGATGCACTGGCCGTTCGCCGGACCCATGTGCTTGCGGTGCTCGAAGCGCAGGGTCACGCGAGCGTTCTCGGCGCTCTGTCGCTCGTGCGGCGTTCCGTGGCATCCCGTGCACGATCGCTCGTCGTGCGGTTTCTCGTGGCACTTCCTGCAGGTCGCGTCGGTCGGGAGGTGAAGCGGTCCCTCCTCGCCGGCGGCCATGATCCCCGAGTGGCACTCGAGGCAGCTCACGCCCTTGAGCACGTGCGAGCGATGCTCGAAGAGCGCCGGGCCGGTCTTCGGCCGGAGGCCGAGGATCCCCGCACATGCCGCGAGGAGCAGCGAGAAGACGAGGACGGTGAGCTCGCGGATCCAGCGCTTCATCGGCCCCACGCATACGAGGCGCGCATGAGCGCGTTGAGCTCGCTCTTCGCCGTGCTCGTCGAGGCGGCCTCCGCGGCGATCGCAACATCCCAGCGGGGCGTCGCGCGCCAGGTCACCGCGACGAGCACCCAGGGCCAGATGCTGCCGCGGTTCGCCGGTTCGTCGGGCGCGGCAATCTCGATCTCGGTCGAGGCGCGCAGCACGCCGGGCTTCAGCGGCACGATGCCGATGCCGCGCACGCCGCTCCACGAGGCGCCCGGCACGCCCTGCCGGCGGAGCTCGAGCCCGAGGCTCCCCTCTCCGTCCTCGTCGGTGCGCAGCGACGCGCGCAGACGGACGTCGGCGCCGACGCGATCATCCTGCGTCTGCGCGGCGCCGGTACCGAGAAGATCGAGCCGCGGCGCTGCTTGCCAGCGCACGCTCGCGCCGAGACGCGTCGAGGGAACGTCGCCGAGCACGGAGAAGAGCGAGGTCGCAGGCAAGAGGCGCGACGGCGAGCGCCTCGTTCCGAAGACTTCGAAGCGAAGGTCGCGCGAGCGCAGCGCGACGGAAGCGAGCGCGTCGGTGATGCCGGGAGACACGATGTCCTTCGAGGCGCGCGCCGCGAGATCGAGCCACGGCAGAGGGATGGCGGCAAAGTCGGCGCCGACCTCCTCGTCGGCGATGCGTCCGTAATCGCGACGCTGCACGTAGGCAAAGCCTACCGTCGCGCGCTGGGCGATCGATTGTGCGAGACGTCCGCCCACCGCCCAGTCGAACGCGCGATCGCCGAGACGCGCGACGACCGGCGCACCGCCGAACGCCTCGAGCGACGTTCCCCACGGCGTGCGCGCGAGTCCCGTCGCGCCGTCGAGATGAAGGGGCCTGATCGCGCCGGTGCTCTCGAGGAACCGTCCTGCGCGCACCTCACCGCGACCCTTCGGATCCCGCAGCCGCACGACCATCGTCAGTACGTCGCCCGTTGCGTCGGAGAACGTCGACGGCTGCCCGGAGCCCATCCACGCCAGGCCCTCCGCGCTGATCCACGGTCGCGACGTATCCTCGCCCTGCAGGACGAGCAGCCCGACGGGGCGCGGGCTTTGCACGTACGCGTCACCACGAAGCCGCAACGGATCGGCGTGAGCGCTCCTCGCCAGGCCGAGCAGCACCACACAGGCGCAGGCCATCCGAACGAGAGACACCTTGATGCATTCGCCTTTCACGCTCGTTTCGATCGCCTGCGCGGGCCTCGCATGCACGATCCTGACCTGGTACCTGATCCGTCGGCCGCCCCTCGATCGACACGTGAAGATGTGGCTCCTGTTCGGGCTCGGTGTCTTCCCGGTCGGCGCGGCGGCGTCCGCCAACGTACAGGGCTACGAAGCCACGCAGAAACGAGAGTTCTGCGGGTCCTGTCACGTGATGACACCGTACGCGAACGACTCCGCGAACAAGGCGAGCATCGGTCTCGCATCGCGCCACGGACGCAACGACGCGTTCGGCAGCCAGAACTGCTACTCGTGCCACGCCGACTACGGCATGTATGGCACGGTGCTCACGAAAATGGGTGGGATGCGTCACGTGTGGCTCTACTACACCGAGTTCCACGGCATGAGCCTCGAGGAGGCGCGCGAGAAGATCCACCTCGTGAAGCCGTTCTCGAACACGAGCTGCATGCACTGCCACTCCACCGAGGCGCAAGGCTGGCTGCGCGTCGACACGCATCGTGCGGCGGTGCAAGACTTGCGCGCGCAGCGCATGAGTTGCGCGAGCCCGGGCTGTCACGGCTTCGCGCACCCCTTCTCGAAGCCCGATGCCGGCGCGCTCCCGGCGGAGCTCAGCCCATGAAGAAGCTCACCTCCGAAGGGTGGCTGCGCATCGCCTGCGTGATGGCGTTCGTCGGCCTCGCGTTCATGATGTGGTCGCTCATCGACCCGCGCGCCGAGCCGGTGCTGATCGCGCTGAGCGTCGGCCAGGGGATCGGCACGCTCTCGCTCGTGCTCTACGTGCGCGTCATCGTTCGCGAGTATCGCGCCCCGCGCTGATCACTTCCCGAAGTGCGTGCGCCGCACGAGCTCCTCTTCGATCAGCTCGTGGATCGCGCCCTCGACCTCACGCCGTAGCCGCCGCACATGGTGCTCGGGGTCGTCGCCGGGATCGAGACTGGCGACCGGAATCGGCTCGCCGACCACGTAGTGGAGCGTGCGGAAGTGCGGAAAGGGAACGAGATGCGCCGGCCTAGGCAGCGGAAACGGCAGGTGCAGCTTGCGCGCACGCGCGAACGCGTCGCCCACGAGGTCGAAGAGATCATCGGCCCCGATGCCCGCCACCGGCACGAGCGGCGCTTCATTGCGTATCGCCGCACGAACGAACCCGTAGCGACGCCCCCACAGCAGGCGGTACCGGAGGTCGCGCGGCTTCACCGCCTCGCGCAGGCCTCCCGGTAGCACGAGCACCAGCTCGCCGGCCCCGAGCAGCGCATCGACGTTCTCGAGCGTGCCATCGACGATCCCCACCGCGGCGGCGACGCGGCGGACGCCGGGCACCTTCCACCACGCGTGCTCTCCGAGCGCCCATACGCGCCGCCCGGTGACGGCGCGGATGCGCGCCGCCGTGAACGCGATGTCGAAGCCGAAGGCGTGGTTCGCGACGAGCAGCGCGCGCCCGCGCGGGATGTTCTCGAGCCCGCGCACGTCGACGCGCGCTCTCCGGCCCAGGCGGTCTATCGCCCCGGCCACGGAATGGGCGAACGCGGACGAGTAGCCCTCGAACGCGTTCTTCTCCTTCGGATCGAAGCCGTCGAGCGTGGTCATGTGGGCCTCCGTTGCGGCACGAAGTCGAAGTGGCGGAGCTGGTCGAGGTCACGGCGCAGCGCGGCGCGAAAATCGGGATGCGCGACGGAGATCAGCGCCTCGCCGCGCTCGCGCAGGGTCTTGCCGTGGAGATCCACCGCGCCGTACTCGGTGACGACCCAGCGGACGTGGCCGCGCGTGGTGACGACACCGGCGCCGGGTCGCAGCTCGAGCGCGATGCGCGAGATCGTCCCGTTCGACGCCGTCGAGGGCAGCGCGATGATGGGCTTGCCGCCTGCGGAGCGCGCCGCGCCGCGGATGAAATCCATCTGCCCGCCGATCCCGGAGTAGATACGGTGGCCGATCGAGTCTGCGCAGACCTGGCCCGTGAGATCGATCTCGATGGCCGAGTTGATGGCGACCACGCGATCGTTCTTCGCGATCAGCGCGGTGTCGTTCGTGCGATCGCAGGGATGCATCTCGACCATCTGGTTGTCGTCGACGAAGTCGAAGACCTTGCGCGTACCGCTCACGAAGCTCGTGACGATGCGTCCGGCGTGCACCTTCTTCCGCGAGTTCGTGATCACGCCGCCTTCGACCAGCGGGATCAAGCCGTCCGAGAACATCTCCGTGTGCACGCCGAGCTCGTGCTTGTTGCCGAGGCGCGCCAGCACCGCGTCGGGGATCGCGCCGATGCCGGTCTGCAAGCACGAGCCGTCCTCGACGAGCTCCGCGACGAGCTCGCCGATCCGCGCCTCGACGGCGCTCGGTCGCGACGGCGCGTGCTCCACGAGCGGGCGATCGGTGCGCGTGAAGGCCGCGACGCGCGAGAGCGGCACCACCGAGTGCCCGAGCGTGCGCGGCATCCGTTCGTTGATCTCCGCGAGGACCGTGCGCGCCGACACGACCGCGGCCATCGCGGCATCGACTGACGTCCCGAGCGTCGAATGCCCGTGCCGGTTCGGCGGCGAGAGCTGGACCAGCGCGACGTCGAGCGGGATCTGCCCCGAGAGGAAGAGGTCCGGGATCTCCGAGAGGAAGACGGGCATGAAGTCGGCTCGTCCCTCGGCCACCGCCGCGCGCAGCGAGGCCCCCACGAAGAGCGAGACGGAGCGGAACCTGCCGCCGCTCGCCGCATCCGCAAACGCGCAGTGCCCTTCGGTGTGCAGGTGGTAGAGCGTGACGCCCTCGAGGTCGGTCCGCGCGCACATCGCATCGAGCAGCACCGTCGGCGTGGCGGCCGCACCATGCACGAACACGCGGTCGCCGCACTTGATGTGCGCCACCACCTCTGCGGGAGTCAGCGCGCTCGCGTTCGAGGCTCGGGTCATCGGTGGCTGAGATGCACCTGCCGATCCAAGCCCTCTCCAGGCGGCTCGCATCTTGCTCACCCAGCGCTCGATGGCATTCGACCCCGACGGACCAAGGCCGCCCCCCTCGCGCCGCGCACCTTTTGCGTCGCGCGTGCAAACCGGTCGTCCCACCGTCGCAGGAACTGCGTCCTCGAGACCGTCGCCGTGAAACGGGACCTCCGCCTCCAAGCGCTCTCGCGCGATCATCACCACGGGCTCGTCCTCGCCCGCTACGTCGCCGCGCTCTGCGCGCGCGACTGCGTCGACGCCGAGGCAGTCGCGGTCGTGAAGGAGCGCTTCGAGGCCGAGATCGCGCCGCACATCGCGATCGAGGAGGTCCTGCTCGACACGCTGATCGGCCGCGGAGTGGACGAGCTCGTCACGCGTACGCGGGAGGAGCACGCCTTGATGTTCCAGTTGCTCGAGAGGGCGACCAACGACGGTCCGGCTTGCCTGAGCGAGCTCGCGGGCCTGCTCGAGCGGCACATTCGCTTCGAGGAGCACGAGCTGTATCCCGCGTGCGAGAGCGTGCTTCCGGACGCCGCCCTCGACCGCATCGCGACGCTCCACGACGGAGCTCGATGATGGACGGCAACGGAGGTCAGGAGTCGATCGGATCCTTCGCGCCCGCGATCCAGCGGAGGCCGTCGATGTCCCGGAAGGTGCCGATGGGGACGCCTGCCGTCGAGACCACGGTGGCCTCGCGAAGATGATTCGCTGCGAGCAGCCGTAGCGCCATGCGCACCGGCGTGCGCTCGTGCACCGCGAGCGCGGTCGACATCGTCGCGCGCACGCTGTCGTGAACGACACCGACCAGGACGCTCTCGCTGTCGACGACCGCCACGGAGCGCCGATCGTGCTCGCGGATCAGGCGCAGCGCATGCGTGAGCGGAGCGGACTCCGACACCACCACGGTCCCCCGGCAGAGCACCGCGGCGACGTCGACGCTCTCGCCGGCCGGGTCGTCGGTATGGTCCAGCGGACGCCCCGGGATCGAGCAGTCGACGGAGGGCTGGGGGCCGTCCGTCACGGCGTCGCAATGGACGCAGCCGCAGCACTGCTCGACCTCGACGGACTCTCGCTGGAGCCGGCAGAACACGCGATGCTGCGACGTCGACGTCCCGTCCGGCGCGAGCACCTCGAGCCGGAGGATGGGATGTCTGACGCGCGACGAGCTCATGACGTGAGCCCCCGTGGCCAGGTCGCGAGGTGCTCGTCGAGGACGGCAAGGGTGTGCTCGAGAGGACGCTCCGTGTCGATCACGAGTCGCTCCTCGGGCGGCAGCTCCGTCGCCGGCTGCACGCGCGCCCGGAACGCGTCGAAGATCGCGAGGCGACCATCGGAGACGCTCGTCTCGCGCTCACGACGGCGGAGCCGCTCGCGACACACGTCCGCGCTCGCCTGGCAGTCGATGAACAGGAACGGGACGTGATGCTCGGCCGCGAGATCGCGCGCCGCACGCCGCAGCTCCTCGGTGCGGAACGAGGCATCGAGCACGACGGGGCGGCCTGACTCGAGGACGGTGGAGGCGCGCAGCATCATCTCGGCGTACACGCGGTCGGTCATCGACGGATCGTAGGGTCCCTCGAACGCCGCGGAGTTGTCGTGCATCGTCGGCGCCAACCCCATGAGCTGCTTGCGGGTTCGATCGGCGTCGATCACCGGCGCCGACAGGCGATCGCCCAGCAGATCCGCGATCGTGCTCTTGCCGGAGGCGATCACGCCTCCGACCGCCACGACGACGGGCTCCAGCAGCGCGCGCCTTCCGACCGCCAGCGAGAGCGCGAAATGACGTCGGGCATCGGCGAGCGCACGCTCGCGGACGTCGCCGGTCGCCTGCCGCGACGTGAGCGTGGAGACCTTGCCGCGCACGTAGGCGCGATAGCCCTCGTAGAAGTCGACGAGCGCGTAGATGTCGTAGTCGTCCGCGGCGCGGGCGTAGCGCGCGAGGAACCGCTCTGCGAGATCCACGCGTCCATGCGCGGCGAGATCCATCGAGAAGAACGCAATGTCGGCGCACACGTCGGCGCAGCGGAAGCGCTCGCTGAACTCGACACAGTCGATGATCGTGAGCTCGTGGTGATCGCCGATGTACAGATGTTCGAGCCGCAGGTCACCGTGGCCCTCGCGGATGCGGTCCCTCTCGCGCCGTCGCTCGAAGACGCGCGAGCGGTCGCGGAGGAAGTCGAGCTGCCAGCGCTCGATCTCGCGGGCCTGGGCCGCGGTGAGGAGGCCCTCACGGGAGGCATCGACCTCGGCGAAGTTGTCCCGCACGTTGCGCGCGATGGCATCGATGGTGGCGTGCTCCGACGTGGCCGCGTCGCACCGGGCGCGCGCGTGGAAGTCCGCGAGCATCGAGGCCGCGGCATCGATGTGCGCCGGCGTCAGTGTTCCCGCGGCGAGGCGCTCGTCGGCACGAAGCGCGTCGGGAAGCCGGAGCATGTGAACGGCCCAGTCGACGACCTCGCCTTCGGGCCCGAAGTGATGGCGGCCCGCGTGGTCTCGTCGCACCGGGACCAGGCCCAGGTACGTGCCGGCCGCGAGCCGCGCGTTGAGGATCACCTCTGCCTCGCACGCGCGACGGCGCGCAGCGAGCGTCGTGAAATCGAGGAACGCGAACCGGACGGGCTTCTTGATCTTGAAGACCTCGCCTTCGGTCAGGAACACACGCGAGATATGCGTCTCGCGAAGCTCGACGACGGCTGGATGCGGCGCCGGATACGCTTCGGGCCGGAGCAGGTCGGCCACGAGATCGGTGGGCGGCGCCGAGGCCGAGACGACCGTGGAGGCGGCGTGCATCGTCATGGGTCGCTCGTGTTGCAAGCGCGCGGCCAGCTCCGCGGGCCTCGCGATCGCCCCTCCGCCCGCCGCCACGGCGCACGCGTTGCGACGAGGCGCAATCGCTGCGCACGGCTGGGTTAGGCGAGGGATCGCAGCTGCGCGTCCTCCTCCGCCATGTCCTTCCGCAGGTGATTCACGACGACCAGCGCCTCCTGGGCGAGGGTGCGGGGATCGGCAAAGACCTCCCGATCATGGCGCAGCCCCTTGATGCGCGCTCGCTGGCTCTTGTGGTCCTCGAGGAGCGCGTGGCTCGCCCCCGCCGCGGGCAGCCACTTCGCCAGATGCTTCTCCTCGAGCTCGAGGTGCCGCAAGAAGAGGCCTTCGAGGAGCTCGAGTGCGTCGTGCAGCGGCTTGCGCTCGCC
>JADMIO011411870.1_pt1 | contig 49511 bp, 53 predicted proteins | sample 8958161 | NCBI WGS metagenome assembly JADMIO01 (sample SAMN16585339, study PRJNA669376) | soil metagenome | isolation source: Crop rotation soil | place: USA: Cullars Rotation, Alabama | collected 2011
ACAGTTCCGAATATAATTTAGAAACATTACATCACATATCTTCAAGTCATTATTACCTCAATAATTATACAGAAAGCAAAATCATAAATGAATCGTTAATTACATTAGCGGCTAAGAGTGATAACCAGAGATACTTATTGGAAGGCCTCTATCTAAAGGGATCAATATTATCAAATGAAGAAGAAATCGATGAGGCTGCAACTGTGTATAGTGAAGCTTTCCCTTTATTGCTAAAATATGATGACCTAGAAATGGAAGCTAAACTCTATTGGGCCTTTGGCGAAATTGCACAGAAAAGATTAGAGTATGAAACTGCTTATACGAATTTTAAAAAAGCAAAAGAAATATATGGTAACTTAAATTACAACAATGTTCTTCCAATACTTGACAGTAATATTGCTGGCTCTTTAGCAGATCTTGCCAACGTGGAGGAGGCGCTGGAGATACTTAACAGTATAAACATCGATGCTGTGACTGTTTTGCACTTCAGAGTTTATATACGATTCTTGAAAGTTCAACTCTTATTTTGTAAAGGTCGTGTAAATGAAATGATGTCAAACTATGCTAAATTGGTAGACGAAACAAATAAATGCCCAGGTCATCCTTATTATTCAAAAATTCATGAAACTGCTACAAGAATAAAGGAAATTCCTCCAAGTAGTAAAACACTCTTTGAAAAGTTCCTTTACTAATATAATAACTATACAGCGAAGCTAAAATTTATGGAAAATCTATTTATTCATTGTTTTATAAAGTTTGGCAGCAAACAAAGTATTCAAGATCTTTTTGAAAATGGAACAATATACTGTAACCCTGTTCAGTACTTTAAAACACTTGAAGATAAATTTCGTGGTGATAATTATGAAGGAGCAACCTATATAAAGAATTATCCGCCAGGTACATTTAAAATTTCTATAGCCGGCAAGCCAATTGATAGAGAATTTAATTATTTAAACTTTCACCTAAAAGGTGCTTATGAAAAAACACTTGGTAATATCTACAGCCTTTTTTATTTGTCCTCCAAAAATTTAAGAGGCGATAAGCCAGTAACGATAGATCAAAGAATTAAAGATTTCGGTGATACAGTTTTGTTGATCAAAGACAATCCAAAATTTATTGATCTAATTGAAAAAGCATTACATAAAAAAAGACTAACGTTTAAACAAGGATTTGTTGAATATTATGATCGACACATTTATACTGGTGAGGTGAATGTATTTAATAAACCAAAGGAGTATGCGTATCAACACGAGTACAGATTTTATATAGCAAGGCGAAGTGACGAACCTTTAATACTACACATCGGCAGCTTGATGGATATTGCTGAAGTTTATCCAGCCGATATTTTCATCGATACTTTTGTGGCGACCGAGAAAAAATATTACTATAAAATATTGACTATCAGCTAAATAAGAACTACCGCCTAGCCCTATCGATATTTTTTAGCAAAGTAAATACTAATCTTTTTAGCAAACGATATACCTTAGATTTTCAAATGATGAGAATTGTATATCAATTGTAAGACATATTACAGCTTCAGGTATGGTACTTTTTCGACTGAAGAATTGGTGGAAACGGCTGTGGATAAGGGCGTTGGCTCTCTAGCACTTACCAATATAAATTCAACTTGTGATATTTGGGAGTTTGTAAAACTGTGCCGTGCTGAAGGGATTAAGCCAATTGCCGGGGTTGAAATAAGAAATGGAGATAAACTGCTATACATTTTACTTGCGGCCAACAGTAATGGCCTGACCTGGATTCATGAATTTTTATCCGCACACCTGCTAATAAAGAAAGATTTCCCCGAAGATCTTCAAAACGTAATATTTTTTGAAAACAGCCGAGATGGTTTTGTGATTTTTCCTTTTGATGCGAAACCCCTGGATAAACTTTTAGCAAATGAGCGTATTGGTATTTTGCCCAAAGAGTTAAATAAACTATTTACAGTTAATCTGAAAGAACATGCCAATAAATTTGTAATAAGGCAACCTGTAACGATACAAGACAAAACTCATCACCAGCTACATTGTTTGCTAAGATGCATTGATAAAAATATTGTGAGTTCGAAATTACCAAAAGATGTCCATGCTGCAGCTGACGAAATTTTTGTATCACCGGGTGAACTGTTAGAAAAATTTAAGCAATACCCTTCTATAGTAACGAATACCTATAGACTAATTGAAAGTTGCAATATTGAATTTGAATTTACTACTGACAAGAATAAAAAAACTTACGGCGGTACAATTGAAGATGACAGGATATTATTGGAGAAACTTGCAATGGATGGTTTGGCTGTGAGATATGGTAAGAAAAATAAAACTGCTAAAGAGCGCCTGGACAAAGAATTAAAAATCATTAATGATCTTGGCTTTAATTCTTATTTCTTAATCAATTGGGATATTATCCGCTATGCACAATCGAGAGGCTTTTATTATGTAGGCCGTGGAAGTGGCGCCAATTCGATTGTTGCATACTGTTTAAAAATTACTGATGTTGACCCGATTGAATTGAATTTATATTTTGAAAGGTTTCTTAATCCCTACCGGACCTCCCCTCCTGACTTTGATATTGATTTCTCCTGGACAGACCGGGACGAAGTAATGGATTATGTTTTTAAACGGCACGGTAAACAGCATGTCGCTTTGTTGGGGGCATACGGAACATTTAAACATGATTCGATAATACTGCAGCTTGGAAAAGTATTTGGTTTACCTACTGAAGAAATAAAAGAAATTCAACGCCATAATGATGGATCCGATAAAGTGAGAAGGTGGATTGCCAGATATGGTAAGCTGATGTATGGCTTTCCAAATATTCTATCCATCCATGCATGTGGTATGCTTATTACTGAGAAGCCAATAACCACATACACTTCTTTATTCATGCCGCCTAAAGGTTTCCCAACGACTTTTATTGATATGTTTATTGCTGAAGATATTGGTATCAACAAATTTGATATTCTTAGTCAACGTGGTTTGGGACATATCCGTGAAAGCCTGCGATTGATCAAATTAAACAAAGGCATAGACATCGATATACACGATGTTGAAAGGTTTAAGACAGACAAAGGGATTGCGTCACAAATAAGAGAAGCAAATACTATTGGTTGCTTTTATATTGAATCACCGGCCATGCGTGGGCTGCTGAAAAAGTTGCGCTGCGATGATTATCCAACACTTGTAGCTGCAAGTTCCATCATTCGCCCGGGCGTTGCACAATCTGGTATGATGAGGGCTTACATAACCAGATACCATGACAGAAGCCAGGTGAACTTTTTACATCCTATTATGAAGGAACTTCTGGAAGAAACTTTTGGCGTAATGGTGTTCCAGGAAGATGTGATCAAGGTGGCTCACTATTTCGCAGGGCTTGACCTTGGAGAGGCTGATATACTGCGCCGGGCAATGAGTGGAAAATATCGTTCAAATAACCAGTTCCAATTAATAAGAGAAAAATACATGGCCGGTTGTGCGAAGCAAGGCCACCCGGCGGAACTGGCGGCAGAGATCTGGCGGCAAATGGAAAGCTTTGCTGGCTACAGTTTTAATAAGGCACACTCTGCAAGTTTTGCAGTAGAAAGTTATATGAGCCTTTACCTTAAAACTTATTATCCAAAAGAATTCATGGTTGCTGTGATCAATAATTTCGGCGGCTTTTATTCCCGTGAATTATATTTTTTAGAATTACTTAAAACAGGAGGTGAGATAAAAGCCCCTTGCATTAATAACAGTGATTACGAAACGAACATAAAGGGTAATGAAGTTTATACCGGGCTTATTCATATTAAAGGCCTGCAGCAGGAACTTGCGGAATATATTTTAGAAGAAAGAAAAAACTATGGTGCCTATACTCATTTGCAAAATTTTATTGAGCGTACAAATATTGGTAAAGAGCAATTGAGTTTATTGGTGCGTATTGGTGCTTTCCGGTTTAGCGGTAAATCAAAAAAAACATTGTTGTGGGAAGCTAATTTTTACAGAAAAATAATAAAGCGGAATTACATAATGCACCTGTGCTGTTTGAAGATAAACCCCTTGAATTTAAAATGCCGGCGTTGATTGATAACCCGCTCGATGATCTTTTTGATGAAATGGAAATACTTGGCTTTACTATGGGTAATCCTTTTGCCATGGTGGATGATGACCCAATGAAATATGTATTGTCGAAAGATCTACCGAACCACAATAAAAAAATCGTTACAGTGCTAGTGTATTTTATTGCACGAAAACATGTAACGACAAAAAAAGATGACCAAATGTTTTTTGGAACTTTTGTTGATTGCAACCTGGACTGGATCGATACGGTTCATTTTCCCGATTCTGCAAAACGCTTTCCATTACATAATACCGGTTTTTATAAAATCACCGGTAAGGTGACAGATGACTTTGGAGTGCATAGCGTAGAAGTGCACCAAATGCATAAAGTTGGATATAAAGAGAGGAAGTATGCAAACCTATAAGAGAGAAACAGATGATATTAACGAGCGAAAGACATATTGCACATTTAGACCTGGATTCATTTTACGTTTCTGTTGAGCAATTGCTTAATCCAAAATTAAAAGGCAAGCCTGTATTAATTGGCGGTAGCGGCGATCGTGGGGTTGTCGCTTCCTGCAGTTATGAAGCCCGGAAGTTTGGTATTCACAGTGCCATGCCTATGAAAGTGGCAAAGCGGCTTTGTTCTCATGCAATTGTTGTCCGTGGTGACATGGAACAATACAGCAAGTTCTCAGGCCTTGTAACTGATATCATAAGAGATACGGTTCCACTTTTTGAGAAAGCTTCAATTGATGAATTTTATGTGGACATGACGGGAATGGATAAGTTCTTTGGTTGCAGCTTATTCACTGACAAATTAAAAAAGAAGGTTTTAAAGGAAAGCGGATTACCCACCTCCTACGGGCTGGCCAGTAACAAACTTATAAGCAAGGTTGCAACGAATGAAGTAAAACCGAATGGGCAAATTGAAATACCTTTTGGTAATGAAAAATCTTTTCTTGCTCCGTTGAGCGTTATTAAAATCCCAGGTGTCGGAAAAGAAACTGCTATGAAGCTGTTAACGATGGGTGTTGAAACTGTGAAGCTATTAAGCGAAATTCCGGTTGAGATGCTGCAGAACTTTTTAGGTAAGCCTGGCGCTGACCTTTGGCGTAAGGCAAATGGTATTGATGAAAGCCCTGTGGTCCCGTTTCATGAACAAAAATCTATCTCTACCGAAAATACTTTTGAACAGGACACCATGGATCTTCGTTTTCTTCATGCCCAGCTGGTGAGAATGACAGAGAACATTGCTTTTGATCTTCGCAAGCAAAACAAACTGACCGGTTGTGTTACTGTGAAGCTTTGTTATTCAAATTTTGAAACTTACACAAAGCAACAAACCATTCCTTATTCAAATGCTGATCACATATTAATGAATACAGTTAAAGACCTATTTGCCAAACTATATGAAAGAAGGATGCTGATACGGTTGATAGGCATTCGTTTTACTAACCTGATACCGGGCAATTATCAAATAAAACTCTTTGAGGATACCCAGGAAATGATAAACCTGTACCAGGCGATTGATAGTGTGAAAAAGCAGTATGGGGCTAAGTATGTGATGAGGGCAACGGGGGTGTGATAATAAAATAGAATAACTTTACTATATGAGTATAGCAAAACTATTTGAGTTAGTAAGGAAAGAACAAGTTGTTCTTTGGGCAGGCTCAGGTTTATCAAAATATGCTGGATATCCATTAGGGAAGGATTTGGCCCAAACTATTTATAATTCATTATCTATTGCAGAGCAAAAGGAAATTGATAAAAACTTATCATTAGCAGACCTTAGTGAACAATTCATAAGAATAAAACAAGGAAGGCATCAACTGAATTTACTATTAAAAAATGTGTTTCTTAAACGGCCAGAAGAAACAAAGTATCATTCTTTACTTGCTAATATTCCACATATTAAAACCATTATCACTACTAACTATGATAATTTATTTGAGATCACATATGGGAAGAATGCAACCAAAATAGTTGAACAGGAAGATATTGGTCTAATAAATGACAATCATGAAATTTTTAAAATTCATGGTGATATTGACAGGCCGGAAACAATAATAATTACAAAGTCAGATTATGCTAAATTCTTCGCTCAAAACCAGTCAAATACACCTTATTGGTCTGTCTTGACAGAGCGAATTTCGAACAAGATTATCCTTTTTATTGGATATGATTTGGAAGACGATAATGTTCTTAATACTTTGGAAAAGACTTGGGCAGCGTTAAAAGAAAATCGTAAAGAAGCCTTTTTAATAGCCCCAGGATTAAAACGACATAAGATTAGTTACCTACTTGAAAAAGGAATCCAGTATATTGATTATAAAGGAGAACCTTTCATTGATAAACTATATAACAACATAAAGGAAAATATTGTAAGGGATTTTAATAACGGGTTTGTTAAAATAGAAACCCTGAGGTCGTTTTTCTTCAAAAATAATCTACTTGTTGATTTAAAAGCTTTTGAAAAAAGACATAAAATCGCAAAGGTAAGATCAGCAAATGGACAATTTAAAGCTGATGTTAGTTTTACGTTCAAAAATGATGAGAAAATAAAAAGAAGGTTTACCCGCTTTGTGGATGGGGAAGAATTTGGTGAAATGGAATTAGATGATAAAGTGCTTCAAGATTTTAAATTTTCGTCCAGTAACATAAACTTATTGGACGATGATATAAGTAAGTATAAACTCATATTGTATAAAGCCCCGGCCAGTAAAGGGCTTGTTGACATAGAGTTTGAGGATGGTTTTGAATTGACAGATATAGAATATGAAATTTTCGGATCGAAGAAAAAAATCCAGCTTACGTGTACATATAAAGGCTCAAGCTTACAAATGATTTTACCTGAGGGAGAAAACAATCCTAAAAAGGACATGGTCGACTTTAAATTTGCAACAGCAGAAAAATATGATCAGTTAAACTATGCTTTGAATACATGTAAATTTCTTGACCGTTTTACACAAGGAATGCGAATTTACATATCACCACAAAAGACTGATAAAAGATACGAATTCTCATTTCCAGTAAATGAAGAATATAATGAAGTAATCAAACATAATCTGGAATTTTATGAACTCGTAAAAAAAGTGGAGCATGATTTCAAGGTAAAATTCACGAACATTGCTCAACCAACTTTCGAGTTATATAACGACTGTGTACTTGCATTGAATGCACTACATAACAAGGAATACAAAGCCGATTGGGACGGAGAATTGGAATTAGATTTGAGTAATAATGATACTCCATTAGAGTTCATAAAGAAACTCGAAAAAAATCCGAAAACGATAATGGGTGAATCTGTAGAGCCAGAATCTGTGGAAATATTTGGAATAGAACTCAACTTGGGATACAGAACTATTGAATACAAAGACCTCTATATTGTAAATATTGAAGATGTTGAATCTGGAAAAAATATCGTGAAACTCAAAAGCAAAACAAAAACTGCAATTATCGTCTACAACAAAGTTAGCTTACGAGAGAACCAAAAAGACAAAACAGAACCAATATAATTAAATTGATATAAAAATGTTAGACTGGATAAACAATAGATATGCAATACAATTGAACGAAGAAGATTTGGTTAGTTTGAAAAATTTTTCCCTTATATGGAATATTTTTGAAGGAACCGTCTGTGATAATAGTTTTTCTATTGCTACAGTAGAGCAAAGTATTGCAGGTCGAAACTTTACAGTAGCCGAGTTTGAAGGTGATTTGTTGTATTTCCAAAATCGCTATATAGAGCATGGGGCACCAAATAATAGATACCCATACCTGTATTTTAGACCAAATGATCGTGAGCCGTTTGTTAGAGATGTCCTTTTGGGAATTAGAAATAATATCGAGGAAATAGTTCTTGCAATAATTATTATTATCTATCAATATAGGAATAATTTATTTCACGGATTAAAAGAAATAAGAGAAATAGATCAGCAAGAACCAAATTTTAACAGAGCGAATTCATTTTTGCAAACTTTTTTGAATCATTATTTCTAGTTTCACCTACTCTAAATCAGCAAATACATGTCAAATTCTAAAATCGGAACCTTTGTTGCTTTCACGGTTTCCATAATCTTAATCCTGGTGCTAATTGATAGTAAGATGAAAACACTTAAAATTCGAGAACTAGAAAAAGAAATTGATGAGAACGATCACCTTACAACAGAAATAAAACGCAGACTTACCGAGTTAATAAGTAATAATAAGGAAGTAGAACAAAGTATCGGTAACGAATTAGCGCAAATTGCTGCTTTAATTGAGATAAAACAAGATAATTCCGCTGTTCTGAAACTAGCCAAAATCATTGAAAATCTCTTAAAAGAACTTTACAACAAAGATCTTGAAGTAAAAGAAATTGCCAAAGCTAATGGTAGAAGAACTCCAAGTTTTCACGATTACATAGAACATGCGAAAAATAAAGCAACGATATCAAAAGAAGATTACCATTTACTTTCAATTCTTAAAATAATCAGGAATGAAGAAGCGCATGAACTTGATGTAAAAAAAGAGAAATCAAGGGTCTTGGCCGCTTCAATTGCAGCAATTGGAATTATCCTATCACTGTGTAGAATTCTAAAGAAAAAAAATTTAGAAAAGGTTGTCGTATAATAATTTTAAGCGACTAACTCAAGTGGCGGCAATTCAGGATACTCGCAAGGTTCAGTTGGATCTAACGCTTCCCTAAAATCTTTTGATAAAGTATAAACTTCCATTTCATTTGCCCGAAATCGGGATTGTCCTATTTCTTTAATTCGGTCCTCGGATAAATTAGCAAACAGCCAATCCCAGGCAAGATCTTCATTCAATATCGTTGGCATTCTTTCCTTGCTGTTGTGTACTTGTTTCATCAAGCTGTTGGCTGTAGTAGTAACAATTGATAGAGTTTCTACATATTCGCCAGTCTCAGTGTCTTTCCACGGCTCCCATATACCAGCCATAAAAAAATATTCCCTGTCCTTTACTTTTATCCGGTAAGGATATTTAACTGCCGTCTTTAAAGGCGCACCAGTCTTTTTGTTTTTTGGGAACACATGACGCCATTCGTAAAAGCCAGTTGATAATACAAAACACCTTCTATTTAGTGCAGCATCCCGGTACATTTTATTAGGTAACAGCATTTCTTCTGAAACAGCATTAAGCGTGGTAATTGGCGGATTGAATTTTCCTTTATCGTCTTTATAACCATGACGCATTTTAGTTGCATCTTCCCGAGTTTTAATAAAGGACCATTTATTCGGTTTTGGAAGAAAGCCTCATTCCATTTCGACAATTTCAAAATCTTCTTTGCCTTCAATGCGTTTTAATACAGGCGCATTACCGTAGTTAAACTCTATGTGTAAAGGCTTATTCAAAAAATCATATTTCGCAATAGCCTTCTCAATACTCTTTAAACGAATGAATTCGCTTTTAGTAACTTTCACTCCGTTATAATAACACATACTAATTCTAATAAGCAAAAGCAATGGAACCCGTCCATTCCAGGTACAACAACACCCGGACAAGATTTGGGAATGCGAAAAGGCAAGTTTGGAACAGGAACCCTTAAATTTTCCCTATCAATTTACAATAAGAGATTTCCATTTTAAAGGTGAATTACATAAAGTTGTTATGACGCCGGAACTGGGGGCTTGGGAAGAAGATGACGGACTGGAATTTACCGGTTGTTATCATGGAATCCTCATGAGTGCAAAAACAGGAACTATTCCATTTCAATTAAACCCTATGGGAGAAAATAGTTGGGATTGTGAACCTGAAAGAATGGAACTGGGTTTAGTTGATGAACTGGATAAGATCGTTGAAGAAATAAGGAACCCAAAACAATTAGTTAGTTAACCAGTAATGGCACAATACTTTCAATATTGATTTTATGAAAGTCACTCAATTCACATTTAGTTTTTATGACAAGGTTAAGAAATTAACGGCTACCTACCAGAAGATGAAAGTGTTTAAAGTACCACAGTATAGAGTTGTTGTAAACAGGGAAGAGAAAAACCCGGACATTTTATATTTTACGAAATAAATGAACCTGGTAATAAATTCTTTTCATTTGAATTCGACAACAAGGGCAAAGGGCAGATTGCTAGAACTATCGCCAAAGCTCTTGAAAAGGAATCTAAACATTTAGCGAATTAATTCTTCTCCCCCTATCTCATGCTTACTTTATTTGATGTTGGACCAGTTTTACCTGACGGTTTTGATTACTATCAAAGCATTATAACTGATGCTGAGGAATCGCAGCTTGTCCAAACAATTGAAAGATTTGACCTCCAGAACATGAAGTTTCATGAATATGAGGCAAAAAGAAAAGTGATCAGCTTTGGTCGGGGCTGGAGTTTTACCGACCAGGAATTAAAACAAGGTAACCCGATTCCAAAGGAATTTGATTTTCTTGTTGAAAAGATTGCTTCAAAACTTATGATAGCAAAAGAATTAATCGCACAATTTCTAATTACTGAATATCCGATTGGATCTGTCATCAACTGGTACCGGGATGCTCCACCTTTTGACATCATAGCCGGTGTATCATTGCTTGCTGATTGTAATTTTAAATTGCGGCCGCATGACAAAGAAAAACAGATCAGGTCGGCTACTATTACGTTGCCCGTACAAAGACGATCACTTTATTCAATGCAGGGGATTGCGAAAACTGAATGGCAGCATAGTACAGCACCACTAAATAAGGTGAGATATTCGTTAACTTTCAGGACATTGCGAAAGTAATGGCTAAAGACAAACCCATCTTATGGAACTAACTGCAAAGGATATCAGAGAGATAGAGCTTCGAAAAAAATATGAAAGACAAAATTTGTCTGAAAATCTTGCCGACTACCATTTATTAGTTGACACATTACTTTATTTACATGAAGCAATTGTTGAACAGGAAATGCCAATAAAGTATTGGCAAAAAGAATCTGAACCATTATTTTATAAATTTGCATTTCATGGGTTGACGCTGCATCAAACTTTGACTGGTTTTAAACTAAGTTCAACATACCACAAAGATGAAATCTTCAACGGTAAAGTCTTTATTGATATTTCTTCTGCAAACGCCATTTTACGTGCCCAGTTTGAAGCATTTTTAATGTACCATCATATTTACGTTAACCCCGTTGATGATGACCTAAAAGAACTGAGATATAATGCCTGGATTTATTCAAGCATACTGCAAAGACAAAAATTTCCATCAAAAACCGAGTATGCCAAACAGCAAAAGGCAAAGGATCTAATATTACTTGGCAAAATGAAAGAGAAAATCAGCAACCTGAAAGCCTTTCAAAATCTTAATGCAAACAAACAACAAGGACTACTTAACAAAGGGACCGGAAAATTATTTAACAACTGGGATGAAATTTTGAAGGAAACCGGATTTTCAGAAAGCAATTCATTTCATACATTTTATACTCTACTTTGCATTTCTGTTCATTCCGAAGGACTTGGTATCATTCAATTAAGTCAGCAGCCGCAGAGCGATGGAAACGAAATAATTCAAGCTAACTTCAACCTTCATAATTCCAAAATTCTTATCTGTTTAATGATCAACTCAATTATGAACCTTCATGAAGTGGTAAAGAAAAAGTATGAAGCACTTTCAGACCACATTAAGTATGACATTGAAATATATAGTAAGATGGCAGACAGACAAAAAACATAAGGGCAGACGCACGACAAAAGTTATGGGACATAAAAAAATAATCAGTATTGACAAACATGGAAATAAAAGACAAAATTCAACAATGCTATAAGAAAGCGACCAGCTATCTCAATTTAGTAAAGCATTTGATTGGAATTGGAATAGAATCATATACTGTTGATGTAGCAAGCAGTACAATCCTTTATCGTCTTTCAGAAGGGGAAACAGTTTTACATCCGGGTAATACCGATGCAAGAAATATCGCAGCTGATTTTGATGAAAGCAAAACAATCCAGGCAATCAGGAATAATCAGCAAGGGAAAACAGATTACCCGGGATTCATGAATGAAATAGCAGAATCCGGTGTACGATTTTATGAAGCCACTCTCATTGGCCCCAAAAAGAGAGTAACATATATTGGAACCGGTGGTTTTTATGAAGAAGCAATTCCTGTTTAGTAAAACATAACAATTACTAACAGCATTCCTGCTTCATCATTTTTTTACGTGTGTATGATAGCATAACAGTTCCGCACGGAAATGTCTTCGATTTTTCCAATTTGAAAGTAAGAATACTTTTGTAGTCACTGAATATTGATACGCCCTTCTTGCCTAAACAAAAAGGATCCTTTAAAAAATAAAAAGAATCTACCAGTTTATTTTCTATAAGCGATGAAGCAAACGATATACCACCGTAGGCCAAAAAATTTTTACCCCTTGTCTTTTTTAATTGTTGAATTTCTTTTTTGAGGTCACCATTTATTAGTGTAGCATTCTGCCACTTGTTTTTTTTAACAGAATTTGAAAAAACTATTTTCGGTAGTTCCGAAATTCTTTTTCCCAAAGTATAGTCAGGATGCTTTTTATTAAGAGATACCTTATCCCAAAAAGGAATCAATTCGTCCGCTGTTTTTCGCCCGAGCAACAAGGCATCTACATATAATAAGTTATCAACGCAAAATTTTATGACCTCAGCATCCCATTTGAAGTTAGATCCGCCGGCTTCCATATTAGAAAACCCATCTAAAAAGTAATGTGCATTTGAAGCTTAAGTTTTCTCATTTCAGTTTTTACTTCCTTTAGTTTTTAGATAATTCATTACCGCTTCCCTGGACGGACCTTTTTGTTTTATAGCTTCTACAATTTGGTCATGCGCCAAATTTGGAAATTGTTGATGAACATATTCAACTTCTGAGGCATCCTTTATATCAATTTTGGCGCTATCACGGCCATCACGTACATTTTTATTGTCTGACATAGTTATAAATTTTATAGTTATGTATCTATAACATAAAAAACCATGCCCGAGCGAATTAATAAACATGATATGAATTATGCCTGGAGGTTCCGGGCATAAAAATCTACACTTTAATTGTTTAGTGAGGAATTTTTATGCTTTTAAATTGTTCGCATACTTAAAAGAAAATGGCACAAATATTTGAGACTATTTAGCATGAAAGAAAATATTGTAACAAAAAGCATCGATATCAACGCTCCTGCTTCAGAAGTATGGGATGCGCTGATCAATCCTGAAAAGACAAAGGAATATTTTTTCCACTGTGAGGTTTTTTCAGACTGAAGAGTGGGAAGTCCGATCAGCTTTAAAGGGAAAATATTCTTTATTAAGAATATTGAAATGAATGGCCATATAATGGAGATAGAGCCAGAGAAAAAACTGAAATACAATTTAAAAAATGACAGCGACGATTCCGGTACTATTTCCACAGTAACAGATGAATTATATTATGCTAACGGCGTAACTACCCTAACCATTGCAGACAATGTTGGTGAAGGCGATGGCGCCGAAGAGCGCCTGGAAAAGTCCGAAAAAGGATGGGAGAAAGTTTTGAAGGGATTAAAAGACCTTGTTGAGAAAGGAAATAAGTAATAGCTTATTTATAAATTACCATCCATGAAAATTGCTACTTACAATGTAAATGGTGTTAACGGCCGTCTGCCGGTGTTGCTGAAATGGTTAAAAGAAGCGAAACCAGACGTGGTATGCCTGCAGGAACTTAAATCACCCAATGAAAAATTTCCGTTAAAGGCTATTAATGATGCCGGCTACCAGGCCATATGGCATGGGCAAAAAAGTTGGAACGGTGTTGCCATTCTCTCCCGTGATTTGGAAATGCAGGAAGTAAGACGAGCATTGCCGGGTGATGAGGAAGACCTACACAGCAGGTATATGGAAGTGATTGTAAATAAAATATTGATTGCGTGTATTTATCTACCTAACGGCAATCCTGCTCCAGGTGTTAAGTTTGATTATAAACTGGATTGGTTTAAAAGGCTAACTGCCCACGCAAAAAAATTATTACAACATGATGTACCTGTAATCTTAGTTGGAGATTATAATGTAATGCCAACCGAGTTGGATGTATATAAGCCTGAACGTTGGAAAGATGATGCATTATTCCGGCCAGAAGTAAGGAAAGCTTTTAAAAAACTGGTTGACCAGGGATGGACAGATGCTATACGGAAATTATATCCCAAAGAAGTGATCTATACATTTTGGGATTATTTCAAGAATGCTTACGGTAGAAACGCAGGCCTGCGAATAGATCATTTTTTATTAAGCCCACACATCGTATCCCGGCTAAAAAAAGCTGGCGTTGACAAGCATGTAAGAGGCTGGGAAAAAGCCAGCGATCATGCACCGGTTTGGATTGAATTGAAAAAGTGATGAATCAATTCATCAACACTTATGTTTTTAAGCTGTGATTATTTGATTGAGGATTTTTGGGGGGAATTATTTTACTTAAGATATAATGAATAATAAATGCCAGGATTGTCCAGTATAGGGCACATGCCAGGATCCTAATGGGAGGTGCCGGGTCTGGATCGTCGAGTACTTGTGCCAGAGGTCCTACCAAAACAATTTTGACAGGATATATTATTGCAGCTGTAGTACGCTTCCATGCAACCGGTGAGTTAGTTCCCGGGAACCAATCACCATTTACAGGTTGTAACAGTAAATTAGTGATTATCATAAATGCGAACGCAGAAACGAGGAAAATAATAATAAATTTTTTTCTTGAAATCTTCATAATATTTTGTTTACAAGGTTCGAGGATTTTTTGTCAAGAACCTGCTAAAGGTGTCCCGAAAATTCCCACTGCCAATTCCATCCAAACGAGGATAAGTACCGATAGAACAACTGCGACCAGAATAACTCTTTGACGCACACTTTTTATTTTTCTCAGTACAAACTCACAAAGCAAACCTGCACCCAGGAGTAAGACAGCTGCAACTGCGAAATCGAATAAACTCCATTGCACCTGGGAAGTGAACTGCATTGCAATCAATGGAATTGCCAATAAAATAACAATGATGAGCATTATGGCTGTAAGTCGTTTGTTTTGCGAAATAGTGATCATAAGTTTCATATTAATAAGTATATTAAAAGCACTTTGAATTACAAAGCAAATACAAATATTTTAGATTTCAAAGGATTAATTTTTGGTCTAGTTAGATTAATTTAGAAAAAGTTGCTTTTATTCGTGATGCAGAATCAGTTAACAATTAAAAGGACAATCAATGAACAATAGACCCAGGTTTTCCCGCATTTTCTTCGTACTTATTCTCTTTGGAGTTATGAACCTTTTATACATGCTAAGTAGCCCCGCCTGGGCGAACATTCGAGGGGTAGATGCTGTGCGCCTCATAGGAACAGGTATGTGCTTTGGAGCAGCAGCTGTTTCCCTTGTGGCATACGGTCGAGACCGTCGCTCATCCTGAAGAATAGAATATTGGATTTTATTATTCCAATCTATATAAAGTGCCAGTCCTGAAAATTTTATTTACGGATTTACCTTGAAATTTACCCCACAACTGGTCCATGTCCTGACTGACTTTTTTATCGAGGATCTTCGCATAATGTTGAGTAGTAACGAGTCTAGTATGCCCAAGCATCTTACTCACCGTTTCTATAGGTACGCCATTGGATAAAGTAACTGTTGTTGCAAAAGTGTGCCTGGCGATGTGAAAAGTTAGTTCCTTAGCTATACCGGTACAGCTTGCAATTTCTTTCAGATACTCGTTCATTTTTTGATTTGATAAGACAGGTAATAAACTCTTTCGGATAACTACTTTTGGATGATTAGCATACTTTTCAATAATGGCTAATGCAGGCGGAAGTAACGGGATACGGGATGCCGTTTCAGTTTTTTGAAGATGGGTGAATATCCACTTTTTCCCGTCTATACCTATGGCAACATTATCTGTTGTCAATTTAAATACATCGATATAAGCAAGGCCTGTGTAACAACTAAAGAGAAAAATATCTTTTACCAGGTTGAGGCGTTCACAGGAAAACTCTTTTGCATGCAAGAGACTCAGTTCGTGATCAGAAAGAAATTCACGATCTACTCTTTTCATTTTGAACTTATACCCGGCGATGGATTTTTATCCAGCCAGTTTTTGATAACACAACCGGTTACAATTTTCTTCAAACCCTGTAAATACTTTGCGGTGGTATTAAGATCAATTTTTTTATTTGCTCTTAGATAAAACTCGAAGTCGCAAAAAAATTCAATATTTAGTTCTTTGAGGTTAATATCGGCTATGCCATACTTAGAGGATAAAAAGGTCTCAATGTGTTTATAAATGGTATTGAATTTAACCCAGGTCCCATGAGCAAATCCATTTCCAACAAGGGCCTTGATATCATCATTATGTTGTTTAAAAATTGGAAGCAGCATCCTTGGCTTTTCTACTTTGCCAGTGTATTCAGTTTTTAAAATATCTGCAGTAATTGCCACTCCCCTGCCTGCAAATTCATTTGAGCAGAAAGTAATTTTCCTTTTATTACTGCCAGGTGATTATTAAGTTCCTTTGATTCCTGTGATCTCCCTGTTACCATTTGAGCCCGGGAATCCCATTCCTCGACAAGTGCCTCCCGTTTTGTTGAAATTTCAGTTCGCCGGCCGTTGACAGTTATCCGGACTGAAATGGGTGCCTTTCCGTTTTTTAGGCGATTACGATTGATCCAAAAAAGGATGGAAAAATGTTTGGGTGTTCATTTTAGTAACCTTTAAAATTTGAAAAATTGATTAAAGGCACTCTAGCGTCTATTCGACGTTTATTGGTAGTGAGGCAGGATGTTTCCCATTCGGTTAGCAAACTTATTCAAAAGAGTTGCTAACCGAATTGCTAACCGACAAACTGATATTCTTTGATATAACTTAATAGGGGGGCAAAAAAAAAGTCGCCTGAAACTGAACGTTTTAGACGACTTTGAAGAATTTTGGTATTCAACCAGCGGAGAGAGAGGGATTCGAACTCTGGATCCTTAATCAGTCGATCAAGCATTTTGACATCACTTGATGAAGCGAGCAAATGAATGTTTGCAAGGGGAATTAAGTATGAGATATCATGATGTGCGGCATGCTGATCCTTCCTCACAAAATATCAAAGCGATTGAAGCTGTTAATTGGTGGAAAGTAAAGAATGATTCGAATTTCACATAGCTCTGAAAATATGCTTATACATACGATATCTTACTGATTAATAAATTGCTTGTAAAATGGGGGGAATTTCAACCAGCGAAGTAGAACAAGCGAATTACTTTTTTAAATTGTCGGTTGAGGGTCCTTATCTGTATTCTTAGGTAGAGAAGCTTCCTTTTGAGGCCTAAAGCAAATTACCACGACAACAATTAAAACCACCACCACACCTATCCAAATTCCTGAATCTGATTTCTCGCTATTAGGCTTGTTAGCAAGTTGTGAGGAATCTGGATTTACTGGAGGTACCGGCACAGCCAACGTAAGTGCCCTGAGTAAACCTTCCGATTTCTTAGTTAACGGGTTCAAATTTTCCATATTTTAAGTGTTTCATTTGTAAATAAACAATAGCCATACTTGCCGATTACCTTTACCGGTAGCTCCTCGATAGTTGTTTCCCTTTGCGAAATCAACCATTCCATAGCAGCCTGATCTAAAAGAATTGCTGGTATAAATTGTTCTGAGCCATAAGTGTCATGAAAGATTTCTAAGATTTTGTCAGATTTTTCAAAAGCTTCTTTGAGTTTGACATTTGCTTGGTATTGGTCTTTACTTCTTCTCGACTTCATCTTAGAATAGCAAACCTCATTGCAATAGCTACTATTACCGTGGATATGGGGCTCCAGTTCTTTTTCGCAGAATTTGCAAATATTTTCATTGTTCATTTGATTCTTGATTTAAGATTGGAAGCTGCACTAACTTTATTGAGATTTATGTAGTCTAAAATATCAGAAAGCTTATATAAAATTTTGCCTCCACATTTATAGAATGTAATTTGGAGCTCAGAACGAAGCGTTGCAGTTGTACGCTTACTAACTTTAAGCATGCGGCAAAGGTCTACATCATCTAAGATAATTTCATCGGCTGGTCTTTGAGCTTCGGAGATTTGATACTTAATTTGCCGTGTAATTTCTTCCCACCCTGGATGTTTAAAAAATTCTTCGGTGCTAAGCATAGTGTATGTATTTTTTCCAAAGGTGACACACACTAAGAAATATATCAAGTATTGGGGAGTCTTTCAATACTACCCCAGGGTAGTAGTTAAAGTTGTTGTTTCTTTTGGAGTTGTTGTTTCTTGTAGATTTGTTGTTTCTTTTGGAGTTGTTGTTTCTTGTAGATTTGTTGTTTCTTTTGGAGTTGTTGATTTTTTGTCTATATCCTCTACAACCTTTGCAAGTTCTCGTAAATATTCGCCTTTGATTTTCTTCCTTTTGTAAATGTCTCTTCGATTTTTGTAATCTCTATCAGTATAATTAAATATCCTAAAAAACAACCCTCTTGCCTTTGACACTTCAACATCGGATAAATGTTCTAAAAATCCTTTCTCTGATAAACCAAGCCACACCTCTAATAAATTTTTTTCCGTTATTTCGTCTTCGATAGTTTGTTTGTTGATACTTGACAGATCGAGCATCTTTAAATGTTCAATCTTTAATTCGAAAAAATTATAAAGTAATCCGAGAATTTCGCTTCTGAGCTTATAATGATGTTCTATTTCAGCTAATGCACTAGGTAGATATTGTACCAAATATCCAAAAACTGTTAACGCTCTCTCAGTGTCCTTTATAAAATGTAAAACAAATTGATGATTAGGATTCACAAATATTGGATCGGCCCATGCTATTGTATACAAATACTCCTGAATAATATACTTGCACTTTGTAAGTTCGTACATCTTGGTTTCTAATGATTCATCACTAATTACATAGTCGTCTATTTCTTTAAAGAGAGATGCCCTGATTTGCTCAAGGTTGTTAAAGATGTACATTACTGATCCATTTATACTTACTTCGCAAATCTTATACTTCTTTAATGGGTTTTTTTCACTTAAGGTTTCCTTAGTGAACAATTCCATTTTTGCCGTTTTAAGTGGAATGAAAAGATTTTCGATGTTTTCAGATGGGCCGTTTTTGTCATTGTATTGAAACGAAAAAATAGTAGAATCCAAACTAGGCCTATCAATTATTTTGGCGCCTCTGTTTTGTTTTTTCTTCATAACAGGTAAATCATTTTTTAATATAATTTATTATACCGAAAATCCGCAATTTAGATAATTTGAAATAATTATTAAAGGTGAGGTTTGCGAGATTTTTTTAAAAAAAGCAAATTGTATCCAATAATTGGTTTATAATTAAATTTTTTTGTCGGCTGAAATGCACGATACTATTGCCTTACATCTAATTTCTTAATTTATACGCAGCGAAGAATTTGGAGCCAGGGGTTCGATCCGGGTCCTCACTAAGAAGTTTTTCAACCATAATGTGAAGATTGACTCCACCCATAAACGGACCGACCACCAGTGCTTACTTCCTCCAGGGAAGCGACTTAAATCAAACCCTGGATTTGGAATGACAGGTATGATCTTAGCGGCAAGGATTTCATGGCAACTGTTACTGTAAACTTTAAATTTAATATTTCTTATTAGTGATTTTCAGCACTCAGGTTATTGAAATAATACTATCCATTTTCACCAATTAGTGATATATCGAAAAAGGGAAATTACCTATTTTGAATAACTCCCTTATAATCAAACATTTATGAAACAGGCACGTCCATTGTATGATAAGGTTCACCTAAACTCATTTCCATGCAAAGCTTTTATCCTGCTACACAATCCAGCACTTTCAGATCAATACCTTTTCAAACCGTCAACCACCCGATTTTTAACTTTGAAATCCATACACTCCAATGGTTCAAAGAAAACATTGCAGCAAAGAAAATTACATTAGAAAAGCTTGAAAATTTTGAATTCTTCTGGATAAAAAATGGTGATGGCTTATTGATGATAGACCTGCAGCGTTTTCCAATTTTTGAAAAGACTGTGTACGTACTTAGCCCCGGCCAGATAAGAAACCTGGAAGCAGCCAATAATATCGATGGATATTATATTTCTTTATCTCCAGACTTTTTTTACGCCGTTGAAACGGTAGCTGACTTTTTATTTTTATTCTCCGGCTATGAGGCGGTAAAAAAAACTGTTGTCCTGTCGCTGAATGGTAATAATAATCAGGAACTGGAAGACCTACTCTTAAAGATGAGAAGAGAGTTTTGTCATTACTCTGCTATGAGTGGAGAAATACTAAAAGGATTATTTAGGCTGTTCCTTCTTTACCTGTCCAGAGAGTTTATTACAGAAAAACAACCTGTTGAAAACAGGCGTGATAAATGCCTGGTAAAAAAATTCACTGAACTGCTCTGTCATCATTTCAAAACTAAAAAAATGGTGGTGGACTATGCCAGTGAATTGTGTGTAACACCGAGTTACTTGAATCAGGTGGTAAAAAAAGTATCCGGCTTTACTGCCAGCCATCACATCCAGCAGTGCCTGATATTGGAAGCAAAAAGGCAAGCCATACATTCTGGAAACAGCATGAAGCAGATTGCTTATGATCTTGGGTTTGATGATACGGCCCACTTCAGTAAATTCTTTAAAAATAATTCAGGATTAAATTTCAGCAGTTTTAAAAAGAATGTTTTATGCCATGGTCATATAATTTCCGCCCAAACTTTGTAAACAACCAGAAATGAATTAATTTGTTCAAAGCCTCTTCCTGAGAGCCGCTAAAAGTTTTTATTCCTGCTCGTTCAATCATTAAAATACAGACATGCCCATAAAGTCTCTCTTATTATTTATGCCGTTATTTACCTCGCATATAAACGGCGTTGCTCAACCATCACTCACAAACAAAGAGATTCAGTTAATATTAAGAGAGGTGCAAAAAAATAGAACAGATACCAATCAGGTTATATCATTATTGAAATTGAGTAAATACTATATTTTAAAACCTGGAGAAAATAAAACAGATATAGACAGCGCCCTTTTGTTTATACAAAGGGCAGAAAAATTGAGTACTGCATTATCATATCATGAAGGCATTTGCGATTGTTTGTACCAGAATAGCATAGCTTATAGGGAAAGAGGTGACAGGTCAAAATCCAAACAATATGCACAAACTGCAGTTGAGGTATGTACCCAATATAAATTTCCTGACCTATTGGGTGAATCATATCTGGAACTGACTCAATACCTTGATTACAGAAAAGCGGATGAGAACAGGCAAAGAATCATGCTGTTTAAAAAAGCCGATAGCGCTTTTTCCCTTTCCGGAAATAAAGAACGAGAGGCATTTGCGTTAAAAAATCTTGGAGATGAGTACCAATTAAGCCAACAACTATCAGCCGCTATACAGGCACTTAAGCAATCGCTGGCCTTGTATAAAACAATTGGCTACTCCAAAATCCATGGTATATATGACCTCTTGGGCAATTGCTATATGCGGCTTACTGATTATCACTCCGCACTTACTTATGGTTTAATGGCAGAACAGGTTGCCATCGCTAATAGTGATACTTCATTACAGCTATGCACTATTTATAACAGGATAGGATTAATTTATTTCAGTCTTGACCAACCAACCAATGCGCTCGGGTACTTTTTAAAATCTCATGAAGTTGCCCGGAAGTACAATGATCTATTTAGCATTTATGTGGTAACATGTAGAGTTGTAAAAGCGTACAGTTCACTACACCAAGGCAATGAGGCAATTAGATTCCTTAAAAAGGTATCAAATCAGTATACTGTTCCGACTGATTTGGAAATGACTGTAGATGACCTTTATCTTGCGACCTACACCGAATTGAGAGATTACAAGTCTGCACAAATATATTGTGATCGCATTATTTCTTCCCCCGGTTACAAAGATTACTTAACGGCAATTACCAGTGTAGCTGAATTCTACATTGCCACTAATCAAGGAGAAAAAGCAACAACATGTCTTTCCCTGCATGCTGCATATATCAGTAAAGATCCCGACCGTAAAGCTGTTAGGCAACAAAAGCATTACTTGTTACAATCGAGAGTAGATTCTATAAGAGGCAATTATTTCAGTGCCCTGATCCACTATCAAAAATACAAGGAGCTCAATGACTCTATCATGAATGCGAACAAAAATAATGTGATTGAACACCTGCAGGTTGAATTTGAAACAGCTAAAAAAGACCAACAGTTAACGTTGAAGGAAAAATCAATTGCTTTGCTCACCAACCAGTCAGAATTACAATACCAGCAGATAACGAAATCAAAAATAATACGCAATGTAACTATTGCAGCTATTTTTATACTGGCAGTTTTTCTTGGGCTACTTTACAACCGCTACCAGTTAAAACAAAAAGCAAACAGGGAGATCAATGATAAAAACTTAGTGTTGCAACAGATGGTAAATGAAAAAGAATGGCTGCTAAAGGAAGTGCATCACCGGGTAAAAAACAACCTGCAAACAGTAGTAAGTTTACTGGAATCTCAATCTGCCTATTTAAAAAGTGATGCATTGCTGGCCATACAAGACAGCCAGAACAGGGTTCATGCCATGTCACTGGTACACCAGAAATTATACCAGGCAGAAAATGTTGCCTCTATCAACATGCTTACTTACCTGCCGGAACTGGTCAACTATCTCCGTGACAGTTTTAACGCAAAGCACATTGATTTTAATTTACAGGTGTCGCACCTTGATCTTGACGTATCACAAGCCATACCTGTCGGATTAATAGTAAATGAAGCCATCACTAACTGTATCAAATATGCTTTTTCGGAAAAAAAACCGGGTAGCAGGATTAATATATGGCTTCAACATGCGGTCAATAATATGGTCACGCTGATTATTTCGGACAATGGTATTGGTTTGCCGGTAGGATTTGTACATAACAGGAATAGCGGCCTTGGGATAAAGCTAATGGAAGGTTTAACCGGTGATATGGATGGAGTGTTTAACATAAGAGAAGAAAAAGGGACAATCGTAACAGTTAGCTTTAGGGCAAATATTCCTTTGTATAAAACAAGCGGGTTTGGTAAGCAAAAGCAAACAGTGTAAAATCATCTGCATTGCAACATAACTATAAAAACAAAAAAAGGATTAAATATAAAATATGCAAATGCTGAAAAGAGTGGTGCTTACAATTGGATTGTCAGGAGCCATTCACATTGTTACTTCTGCACAATATCTAACTGATAAAAATATCAGGGAAGTACGAAGAGCTTTGATCAAAAGCAACCCGGACACTTTTCGTGTGAATTTGCTATTACGGGCAGCGGATCTTTATTCCACCAAACTACCTCTTTCAATTGCTTTACAGGATAGTGCTTTAATGATGGCAACAGAAGCAGGATCGCTGAGCAATCAATTAAAGTTCGAAGGAGGCACAGAAAGAAGCTACATGGCACTTGCAAAAGCAGAGGTCAATACCCGTGAAATAAAATTAGGGGAAGGAGGAGATGAACAAACCGGCCTGGAAAAAATAAGATCGCTAGAAAACAAACTGGTTGCATTGGCAGCAGGTAAAGGGAGTAATAAAGTCGCAGAGAAATATATTTATTTAACGGAATTATATAACTGGCTCCCACAAAACTTCCCAGAAAAACTCAGGCTGTATCAGCTGGCTGTAGATGGATTTGAAAAAGGCGGGGATCAAAAGCACGAGTCAGAGGCATTGTACGCTTTAGGGTTCTCCTACAATGTAACAGGCAATTTATCAAAGGCACAGGAATGCTATTTAAAAAGTATTGCCACAGGTAAAAAATCCGGGAGAAAGAATTTACAGGAATCGTATGGCGCTTTGGGAAATACATACAATTTCCTGGGTAATTATACATTGGCGTTACAATATGAACTGGAAGGCATGAGAATAGCAGAAGCAGAAAAAGACAGCTCTGCAATGCCGGGCATTCTACATCTTTACCTCGGCCTTACTTATGAAGCTATGCAGAACGAAGATGAGAAGGCACTTAAACATTATAGTACTGCAATGGGTGTATTTGAAAAATTTATGGAAACCAACCTTAGTGACTTTGGCAATGCAAGTTCCAATGTGGCGAAAATGATGATGTATAAAGATCCTGCTGCTGCTATTGTATTGATGAAAAACATTCTTAACAAGTATCCCCAATTAACTTCTGACCAGTCATACGAGGGTTTCCTGATGCGTTTAATGCAATGCCACATGCACCTGAAAGAATGTAGTAAGGGACAGCAATATTGTGACCAGCTGATAACCATTGCAGAAAAAGGCTCCCCTTTCGCTGATCAGTTATACATATCCGTTATACAGTTTCTTGTAACATCAAAACAATATAGCAAAGCCAAAAAATATCTTCCGTTATTCCGGGATATTGTAGCAGAGAAAAAGGCACTGACTTCTCTCAAGGAAGCCTATTTTTACTGGTACAAGGTCGATTCTGCTGAAGGCAACTACCTCGCTGCCTTAAACCATCACCTGCAATACACAAGTATTACCGATTCTCTTTTCAACGAGACCAAAACAAAAGAATTTGCCCAACTGAATGTACAATATGAAACAGAAAAAAAAGACCGTGATATTCAATTGAAAGAGAAAAGTATTGACCTTCTTAATAAGGAACGGCTGTTACAACAGGTTGCCATCAGCAGGAGTACCAATACCCGGAATATTATCATCGGGGGAGCAGCAATGCTTTTATTATTGTTAGCGATCATATATAGCCGTTACGTGGTTAAGCAGAAAGCAAACCGGCAGATCAATGATAAGAACCTTGTATTACAGCAAATGGTAAATGAAAAAGAATGGCTGCTGAAAGAGGTACATCACCGTGTAAAAAATAACCTGCAAACGGTGGTGAGCTTACTGGAATCGCAATCCGCCTACCTGCAAAGCGACGCATTACTGGCCATACAGGACAGCCAGAACCGGGTACATGCCATGTCGCTGGTGCACCAGAAGTTATACCAGGCAGAAAATGTAACATCTATCAATATGGCCGCGTACCTGCCGGAATTAGTAAATTACCTCATTGATAGTTTTAATGCTCGCCATATTCATTTTAAGCTGGATATAGAACAGGTGGAACTGGATGTGTCACAGGCAATACCGGTAGGCTTAATAGTGAATGAAGCCATCACCAATGCCATCAAGTATGCCTTTCCCGGGGAAAGGAGCAGTAAACAAATAAGCATTCTTATGAAGCAGTCAGCAGATAAGAAAATTGTACTCACTGTATCGGATAATGGCATTGGTTTACCAGTAGGATTCGATATGAACAGGAACGGCGGATTGGGATTAAGATTGATGCAGGGCCTTACCGAAGATATCGATGGACAATTTGCTGTAATACAGGAGAATGAAACACTAATTTCTGTTAGCTTTACGCCGAACATATTATTGCACAAAGCAACACAGCTAATATAGTCAAAACCGGTCAGCCATCTTGCATGAAAGAAACCATACTTATTGTTGAAGATCAGTTTATAGAAGCCAATAACCTTCAAATGATATTGGAAAGGTCCGGCTATCTTGTTTGTGGCATTGCCCGTTCTGTTCCCATCGCATTAAAGATATTAGAAAAAGAAAAGCCGGATATCGTACTGCTTGATATTTTCCTGCAGGGATCATTAACAGGGATTGATCTTGCCAGGATATTAAAAGAAAGAAATATTGCTTTTGTTTATCTCTCTGCCAATTCAAATAAAGAAACTTTAGAAGCAGCAAAAGCAACGCATCCTTATGGATTTCTGGTAAAGCCATTCCGGGAAAAAGATGTGTTGGTGATGCTGGAAATAGCCCGTTATCAGCATGAGCACAGTCTTTCTTCCACGTTAAAAAAAGCAGCTGGAGCACAGGGTTTGGAAAAAGAGAAAGGCATTTTGTCCCCGGATAATTTTTATGGTATCATAGGAAAAAGCCCAAAACTAAAACTGGTGATCGAACATCTTCAATTGGTTGCACCTAGCGATACGTCTGTTTTAATCCTTGGCGAAACAGGGACCGGTAAAGAAAGAATTGCGGAATGTATTCACGAATTGTCCCCGAGAAAGAAAAAGCCGCTCATAAAAGTTAATTGTGCAGCATTGCCCGCTGCATTAATTGAATCCATATTGTTCGGTCATGAAAAAGGGGCATTCACCGGAGCCAATGATAAAAGGATTGGCAAATTTGAACAGGCAGACGGGGGCAGCATTTTTTTAGATGAAATAGGAGAAATGCCTGTTGACATACAGGTAAAACTGCTACGGGTATTACAGGAAAAAGAGATAGAAAGAGTAAGTGGAAATACAACCATCAAAACAGACGTCAGGATCATCGCAGCTACTAACCGCAATCTGGAAAAAGAAATGGCTGAAGGCAGGTTTCGAATGGACCTGTATTACCGTTTGAATGTTTTTCCTTTGATACTACCTTTACTGAGGGAACGCAAAGAAGACATTCCTATATTGGTAACCTATTTTATACATCATTACGCTAAAAAATCAGGAAAGCCTACACCTACAATTACAGAAGCTGCGATGAATGAATTGCAGGCATATAATTGGCCTGGCAATATCAGGGAACTGGAACATGCCATTGAAAGAACCGTACTGCTTACCCCGGACGGAATAATCAAACAGATCAATATTGCTCCAAATAAAAATATCCAGGATTATAGTCATGACAAGATAAAGACCAGCGAGGAAAATGAAAAAGATCATATTATTGAAGTATTAAAAAAATGTAATGGAAAGATATTCGGCAAAGGCGGCGCTGCCGAATTATTAGGGCTGAATGTATCCACGCTTAATTCAAGAATAAAAAAATTAGGCATCAATAAAACAAAGAATATATCGTGAACCACTTTAGCCCTTGTTTCATTTTTTAAACATTGGCAGGGGATTAAGTGGGTGGCTTAAAAAATTCCTGGCAATCATTTTTAAGAGAAACAAATGAAATCCTGCATTCCGCAATTCCTTTCTATTGAATTGTATTTTTTTTACATCGGCTCCAAAATTAATTAACCCCAATGAAACATCTATCCAGTCAGCCCGGCGAAAAGTCTCCACTATAGTTTCATGTATTCCTTTATACCTGTCAATCTTATGATGCCAGTAGATCATTAATTCAATTTCTTTTTGCCAGTCTTCTTTATGACTTTGTTTTAAAAACAATTTTGCCTGCTCAATAGAAGGGTTCAGGTAATCGACCGTATGATTTGTCCAGATACCAATATCATGAAAGACCGCCGCGACAGCATATTTCTTTTCATTGTCGTTATCAGTGTCCAACAGCAAACAATTCAGAAATACACGGCAGGCATGATTTCTATACTTCTCATAATCAACTCCAATTGCCGGTTTATATGGCTCCAGCAAATTAATAATTACCTGAATAGCCTCGTCCATTTTTTTCATTAATTATTTAGGTCAAATATAAGCACGGGAACATATAATCCACAATAGCTATCTGCAGGGATCAGTTGTATATATTATCAGGCTATAATTTAAAAAGATAAAAAAATTACAACGATATGTACAATTGTTTGTGCTGTTTATCAATTGACATGGGCGTTGTGCTGTAATAACTTTGTATGGCAGGGCGTCACAAAATAAACATTGTTAAGGTCCGGTTTAGCAGTTCATTTTCATTCTCAATATCAACATCATGAAAAAAATTCAATCACAAACAATCGTATTTATCACCGGTGCTTATGTAAGCCATTGCTGCTGGAATGAATGGAGAATATATTTTGAGAGCAAAGGATATTCTACTATCGCCCCACCCTGGCCCGGTAAAGATGCAGATCCGGAAACACTGAGAAACAGGCATCCTGATAAAGTGTTGGCTGCAGTCACCATGCAGCAGATCATAGATCATTACACCAGCATCATCATTAAATTAAAAGAGAAACCAATTGTTATCGGCCATTCTTTTGGTGGGCTCTTTGCACAGGTATTGCTTAACAAAGGGCTTGCAGCAGCAGCAGTTGCCATTCATGCAGTACCGCCACAAGGAATCATTCCTTACGAGTTAGATTTTTTAAGATCGAATGCTGCCACACTTGGCTTCTTTACATCGTTAGATAAAACCTACCTGCTGCCTTTTAAAAAATGGCAATTCTCTTTTACCAATGGCATGCCTTTCAATATTCAGAAAAGCAGTTACTATGAACTGGTAATTCCTGAATCTAAAAGAGCTGCAAGGGGTGGACTAACCAAAGCCGCTTATGTAGATTTTAAAAAAGAACATGAGCCGTTGTTGTTGATGGCCGGCATCAACGACCAATGTATCCCGGCACATTTATGTAAAAGGGTGTTTGAAAGTTATAAGAGTAAAAATTCAGTAACAGACTTTGTACTACAGGAAAGAAACCATTTTGTATTAGGACAACCAACCTGGAAGCAGGATGCAGATTATATACTTGACTGGATCAGCAAAAATTAACGGCAAAGCCTAGTATCATCTAAAAATTTACAATTAAAATTAAAGACAATGAAAAGAATTTTCAGTGTATCAAAGTGGATGTTGCTTATTGTAACTGCCGTTAATTTTTTAAACTGTACTCAACCAAAAGATAACAAGGAAGCTACTATAAAAGCAGAAGCAGATACAGCGGCAATTACTGCATCAAATTCCATAACACAATTTGCTGATATAAATGGAAGAAAGATCGCTTACCGGTCTATCGGCAACGGTGAGCCGATGATCTTATGTCAGCGCTTTCGTGGTAACCTGGATGACTGGGATCCTTTATTCCTTGATGAATTGGCAAAGGAATACAAGGTCATTACTTTTGATTACACCGGGCTCGGTTTGTCTACCGGAAATACGCCGAACAATATGACTGGCTTTGCCAAAGATGTAACAGACCTGGCAACAGCACTGCAGTTAAAAAAATTTATTATTGGCGGTTGGTCATTCGGCGGATGGGTGGCACAAATTGTAACTACAGAATCTCCTGCACTCATTTCTCAAACTATCCTGATCGGAACAAGGCCTCCCGGCAAGTTTGATCATCCGTTTGAAGACATATTTTTTCAAACTGCATTAAAGCCTTCTAATGATTTTGCAGACGAAATCATTCTATTTTTTGAACCCACTTCTGCATTCAGCAGGGATGCTGCCAAACGCAGCCACGACAGAATCGCAAAAAGAACTAATAAAGATAGCTTGGTTAAAGTGGAGCAGTTACATTTTTACACTGAAGGTGGAAAGGATTATACAAATGATCCTTACAATGCCAGGCAAAAAATGATGACAACAAAAATCCCCATCCTCGTTATTTCCGGTGATCATGAAATTTGTTTTCCTCCTGAAAACTGGTTTGACCTGAACAGGAAATTACCAACCACACAAGTAGTGGTTATCCCACAATCGGGTCATGGCCCACAGCATCAATACCCGGAAATGGTGGCAACCTACATCAAAACATTTTTAGATAATAATAAGAAGTACCGTACAACGAACTGATGCTTTCAATTTCCATTAATCATCATAAAAACATATAAAATGAAAAATAAAACAATTTTAAAAAATGGTATACCCTTTTCAGCAGGTTTTGTTATAATATTTTTTTTCTTAGCTGCATTTGCAAATAGAACATCTGCACAAACACCTGTAAAAAATATAGTGCTTGTACATGGCGCTTTTGCAGATGGCTCAGGCTTTGAACCCATGTATTATATCCTTAAAAAGAAGGGGTATAAAGTAAGTGTGGTAGGTAATCCTAATACAGGTTTTGCAGATGATGTGGCAGCAACAAAAAGAGTACTGGACAGGCAGGATGGCCCGGCCGTATTAGTTGGGCATTCTTACGGTGGTGCCATCATTACAGAAGCAGGCAATCATCCGAAAGTGGCAGGACTAGTTTACATCGCAGCTTTTGCACCAGATGCCAATGAAACTTTATTGCAGTTGCTTCAGGCAGGGCCACCAGCACCAAATTCAGGAATATTATCTCCCGATGCGAATGGTTATATATGGTATGATGTTGCTAAATATCATTCAGGGTTTTGTGCTGACCTTCCAAAAGAAAAAGCTGATTTTCTTGCAGCTTCGCAGGTGCCAGTTTCAGCAAGTGTATTTGGAACAGCCATTACCACACCGGCATGGAAAACAAGATTAAGCTGGTATGTTGTGGCAACCGAAGACCAGACTATCCCACCAGATGGAGAACGTTTTATGGCAAAAAGAATGGGTGCAAAAGTTACAGAGATAAAGGCCAGTCATCTTGTATTCATTTCTAAACCGCAGGCTGTTGCAGAGGTTATTGAAGCTGCTGCAAAAGGCTCAGCAAAATAAAAAGCCAGCGCTGGTATTTACAACTAAAATTACATACAGATGAAAAATATTCTTTTCCTGTCGGTCATCACTATATGGATAACAAGCTGTACAGAGAATAAAAAAAACAATGATTCAAATCAAACAACTACTACCGGTATGAAAAATGAAATTAAAATAGTGGATTACGCCAATGATGGACGTATCGAAAAAGAAACAAGAGCGTTTCTAAAAGTATTGAACAACAGCGGAGGCAAACCAATGGAAACAATGGCACCGTCAGATGCCCGGAAGGTTTTAGAAGGTGCCCAAACATCCGTACCCGTTGATGTATCAGGTATTGATGTTTCCGAAAAAACAATTACACAGGATGGTGAAACAGTAAAAATAACTATTGTACGCCCTGCAGGAGTTAAAGGTGTATTACCTGCTTTTATGTTTTTTCATGGAGGTGGCTGGGTTATCGGCGATTACACTACACATCAACGTTTCATACGTGACCTGGTGGTGAACTCTGGTGCTGTTGCGGTGTATGTTGACTATACCCGTTCACCTGAAGCAAAATATCCTGTTGCTATTAACCAGGCATATGCAGCAACAAAATGGGTGGCAGAACACGGAGCAGAAATTGAAGTAGATGGCAAAAGGCTGGCTGTGGTTGGCAACAGTGCAGGTGGAAATATTGCTGCGGCAGTAACTTTGATGGCAAAAGATAAGCAAGGCCCTGCATTAAAATTCCAGGTGCTGTTCTGGCCTGTTACAGATGCCAACTTTGAAACTGTTTCTTATAATGAGTTTGCCAGTGACCGTTTTCTCACAAAAAATATGATGATATGGTTCTGGGATAACTATACAAAAAATGAAACCGACCGCAACAACAAATATGCATCTCCTTTACGGGCCACATTAGACGAATTAAAAGGCCTGCCACCAGCATTGGTGCAAACAGCAGAGAATGATGTATTGAGAGATGAAGGGGAGGCTTATGCGCGTAAAATGAATGAAGCAGGTGTTGTAGTAACCCATGTACGTTGCCAGGGCATGATACATGATTATGGTTTACTGAATCCTTTGATCCACATTCCTGAAATACAATCGGCATTGTATTATGCAGGAGCTGAATTAAAGAAAGCGTTGAAATAAAAAAGGTTAATAAAATCAGTTTTCATTGTTTCTCTCACAAAAAGGCAAGTATCAGGGGCTGCTGGTTTTTTAACCGGCAGCTTTATTTTATAGTAACGCCGGAGTTTAGCAATACAAAATGAAAACCGGTAAAAAGAAAATCAATTATTATTGCATTGCAAATATTTGATATGGCAGTTACCACACCATTACTGGAATTAAGAAAGGCACAGAATGCGATGCCTTTTGAGATACATACAATGGAGTGGATAGATCAGAACCGCTGGGAACAAAACTCAATACCGCACCGGCACAATTACTTTGTGATTATCTGGGTGAAAAAAGGTGGCGGCGAACATTTGATTGACCTGGAAAAATTTCAACTGAAGGACAATACCATTTATTGCGTTACTCCAGGCCAGGTACATTTAATGAATATACTAGGCCCGGTTAGCGGATATGTCATTTCATTTACAGCAGAGTTTATGGGACTGGATGAAGAGAACTTCAGTTTATTGTTCAAAACAGGTTTATTCCATACGTTCACTCATTCACCAGTATTGCAGGTAAATGAACAACTGGCAGAAGAAATGGATGATATGGCTGGCAGGATGATGAAAGAATTTTCCAATTACTTTTTATTGCGTTCCGAAATACTACGCGGCTTTCTCAAAATATTTTTAGTGTACCTCACCCGGCAGGTGGATAAGGTTGAGCATACAGAAGCTCCATCAAAGAATACAGACATGCTGAAAAAATTCTTTGCATTGCTGGAGAAGAATTACCTCACTAAAAGAATGGTGACGGATTATGCCAATGAAATGATCATCACTCCCAACTACCTGAACGAAGTGGTAAAAAAGTTCACCGGCTTTCCTGCAAGCCACCATATACAGCAACGCATTATTTTAGAAGCCAAACGAAAAGCAGTTTACTCCAATCTTTCCATGAAGGAAATAGCCTACGAGTTAGGCTTTGATGACATTGCACATTTCAGTAAGTTTTTCAAGAATGCTTCCGGGCAAAGTTTTACTGATTTTAAGAAAGACATTTCATTTCAATAACGACAGCACTTTCAACAAATACAGCCGGGTACTATACCCGGCTTTTTTAATGCTATATACCACACTTCTCAATCAGCATAGCTTTTTACTCAATGTTGTTTTTACAAATGGCAGTAAAAAAGGTTTCCATGATTTGTACAACAGTTACCTGAATATCGCAATTGACTTCGCCTGCTGCTGATAATAGCTTTGTGTTATCAAAAAAGAAATAATAAAACTAAAATTTAAAAAAATGAAAAAGACAATCAAATCACTCGTTGCAGTATTTGCAGCAGTACTCGTTACACTTTCAGTTAACGCACAAAAACCAGCCCCAAGCTTACTTACTCCCACAAATCATGCATTGGTACTGATAGATCATGAAAGCCAGATGGCATTTCCTATAACCAGTATCGCCATTGAATCATTGCGTAACAATACCGCATTGGTGGCAGGTGGTTCAAAAATATTTAATGTACCTACGCTGGTAACAACAGTAGCAGAAAAATCTTTCAGCGGTCCCGTATTTCCGGAAGTGGCAGAATTTTATCCTTTAGCAAAATATATTGACAGAACAACCATGAATGCATGGGAAGATGTGAATGCATACAAAGCAATCACCGGCTTTGGTAAAAAGAAAATTGTGATAGCAGGTTTATGGACAAGTGTATGTATCGTGGGCCCGGTGTTATCGGCTATCAATGATGGTTATGATGTGTATGTAGTTACAGATGCAAGTGGCGACCTTAGTAAAGAAGCACATGAAATGGCTGTTCAGCGTATGATAAAAGCAGGTGCTACACCGGTTACTGCCACACAGTATGTACTGGAATTACAACGGGATTGGGCAAGGGCAGAAACTTATGTAGCCGTTACCAACCTCTTCAAAAAATATGGTGGTGCTTATGGTATCGGCATCCAGTATGCTCATGAAATGTTGAAACACTAAGCAAGGTTTTGGTGATTTATATACAGGGCAGGTAGTAATGCCTGCCCTTAAATTTTAAAAAATGAGATCGCTTTTATTATCACTACTTATATTTTCATCTGCTTTTCATATTACTACAGTTGCACAAACAAAAGCAGATATTATTATCATCAATGCAAAAATTACAACATTAGATGATAACAATGCAGAAGCCAATGCTGTTGCCATTACCGGCAATAAAATAACCTTGACAGGCAGTAATGAACAGGTATTGAAACTGAAAACAAAAAAAACAAAGGTTGTTGATGCAAAAGGCAGCAGGATAATACCTGGCCTTTTCGACAGCCACCTGCATGTGATACGTGGCGGAAGATTTTACAATATTGAATTAAGATGGGATGGTGTAAGTTCTTTAAAACGGGCACTGGATATGCTGAAACAACAGGCGAAAAATACTCCGGCAGGACAATGGGTAAGAGTGGTGGGTGGATGGAATGAATACCAGTTTGAAGAAAAGAGATTACCCACGCTGCAGGAAATAAATGAAGCAACAGGAAATGTGCCCGTTTTTATTTTGTACCTCTATGGAAAAGCCTGGCTCAATAAAGCAGGTTTAAAAAAGTTAAACATCAATGCTGATACACCCAATCCTCCGGGAGGCTTGATTGAAAAAGACAATGATGGAAATCCAACTGGTTTGCTGGTAGCAGAGCCAAATGCTTTTATTCTTTACTCTACATTGGCAAAGTTGCCTGAGTTAACAACAGAAGAAAAAATAAACTCTACACTGCAATACATGACAGAGCTCAACAGTCTTGGTGTAACGGCTGTAATGGATGCAGGCGGCGGTTTTCAAAATTTCCCTGATGATTATGCTATAACAGATTCACTCAACAGGCTTGGAAAAATAACAGTGCGGTTACCTTATTTTTTATTTGCACAAAAGAAAGGACCAGAGCTAACTGATTATACCAAATGGACGGGCATGGTGGAAATAGATCATTATGGCAGTAACAATATCAATGAAGTGGATTATTATGTAGAAGGTGGTGGTGAAAACTTGGTGGGTGATGCTGCAGACTTTGAAAACTTTTTATTCCCACGGCCTGAGTTGCCAGCAAGTATGGAAAGTAATTTAAGATCCGTTATTCAGCTGCTGGTAAAAAAGCGTTGGCCCTTCCGGCTACATGCTACCTACAATGAAAGTATCTCAAGAGACCTTGATGTGATTGAAGCGGTAAACAAAGAAACACCGCTGAATGGTTTGGTATGGTTCTTTGATCATGCAGAAACCATCAGTGAAGCAAATATGTTACGCATTAAAGCATTGGGTGGTGGCATTGCCATTCAGCACCGCATGGCTTACCAGGGAGAAGTATTCATTCACCGCTATGGAAAGAAAGCAGCACTGGCAGCACCGCCGGTAAAGCGTATGTTAGAATTAGAATTACCTGTCGGTCTCGGCACGGATGGTACAAGAGTGGCAAGTTATAATCCCTGGATCGCTTTGTACTGGATCACCACAGGCAAAACCATTGGCGGGACACAAGTAATGGCAACAGAAAATATCATTGACAGGATCACCGCATTAAAACTCTTTACCAACGGTGGTTACAATTTAATACAGCAATCTTCTAAAGGAAAAATACAAAAGGGATATTATGCAGACCTGGTGATACTTGACAAAGATTATTTATCAATACCCGACGAAGAAATAAAATCAATTCAATCTAAACTCACCATCGTGGATGGAAAAATAGTATATGGCAATAGTGAGTTCTCTTCTATTGCGCCTGCAGCATTGCCAGTTATTCCTTCCTGGAGCCCGGTGAAATTATTTGGTGGGTATCAAAAATAAAAACACGATATGAAAAAATTATTCTTCCATATCACACAGGTGTATGTTCCTGTAAACAGGTTTCATCTTACTTTATTAATATTCCGTATTGCCATAGCAGCAGAACTGATGCTGGCACATGGTTTAAAAAAGATAGGAATAGGTGTGGCTGATGCAGAAGTGGTACCCAATCCTTTACACTTGCCCGAAACTTTAAACCAGCTATTTGCAGAAGCAGCCAATTTATTTTTTCCTGTGTTGGTGATGCTGGGTTTATTTACAAGGCTGGCAGTACTGCCTACGCTGGCGGTTACACTTACTGGCTATTTTTTAGTTCACTGGAATGATAGTTTGATGGAAAAAGATATGCCCTTTATGTACAGCCTCGCTTTTTTATTACTGCTTTCATTTGGCCCTGGCAAATATTCAATTGATAACTTTATCAATAAAAAATTACAACCATGAAATTTATCTGGATTATCATCGCATTTGCCTCCGGTGCTTTTTTACCAATACAGGCAGGGTTAAATACAAAGCTTGGCAAATCAATAGCCAGCCCTGTACATGCCTCTATGATCTCTTTTTTAGTGGGTGTGGCAACAGTATTTATTTACACAGAACTTACAAAGCAGCCTGTATCATGGGCTGGCGTTAAAACAGCCCCCTGGTATTCCTGGGTGGGTGGTATGCTGGGTGCTTTTTATGTAACGGCTATCATTCTTGCATTTCCCAAAATTGGCCCGGCACTCACATTCGGTTTGGTGGTGGCAGGGCAAATGGTGATCGCTGTATTGCTGGATCACTTTAATATTTTGGTGGCACAACAGCACAGCATTAATGTATGGAGGCTGTTGGGAATTGTATTGATCATTTCAGGTGTTATCATCCTACGGAAATTTTAGAATGAAAAAATTATTTTTCATATTGACATTATCCTTTTCAGGCAAAGCATTTTCTCAAACCTTACCTACGTTTAAGCCATTGCGTTATGATGAAGACTATTCACTGATAAAGAACGACAGCAGTTGGTATCATAGAATCAAATTTCAGCCATTGAGTGCTGATAAGAAAACATGGATGAGTTTCGGTGGCGAAATAAGGTATCAATATTTTTATACTGAGAATGAAAACTGGGGCGATGAACCGGAAGATAAAGATGGTTATATACTTACAAGAATATTGGCACATGCTGATCTTCATGCAGGCAAATATTTCAGAACCTTTGTACAGTTACAAAGCAGCCTTGCCAACAGCAGGCCCTCTCCCAGCCCGGTTGATGACAATCCTTTAGAAATACACCAGGCTTTTGCAGATTACATTTTCAACGTTTCTGAAAAAAATAAATGGGTGTTCCGTTTAGGAAGACAGGAATTATTATATGGTTCACAAAGGCTGGTGGCAGTTCGTGATGGACCTAACAACCGTCAGTCATTTGATGCCATACGTTCCATTTTTTCTTCCGGCAATTATAAACTGGATATTTTTTACAGCCGTTATGTAGCAGCGAAGAAAAATATATTTGATGATGGCTTTAATAAGAATGTAAAATTCTGGGGTGCTTATCTTGTAAAAAATAAAGTCCCAATCTTTAAAAATATTGATCTCTATTATTTAGTTGTATGGAAAAAGTCAACAAGTTTTGATGATGGTACAGGAAGAGAAATAAGACATTCCATCGGCTGCAGGTTATGGAACAGCAAGGGTAACTGGCGCTATGATGTGGAAGGGCTTTACCAGTTTGGTGATTTTGCCGGTACAAGCATTTCGGCATGGACAGCATCTGTAAACACTTCTTATAAATTCAGCCATACAGCACTGCAACCTGAATTTACTTTAAAAACAGAATTGATAAGCGGTGATAAAAATTATCATGATGATAAATTGCAAACCTTCAATCCTCTTTTTCCCCGTGGAGCGTACTTTGGATTGGCAGCATTGATAGGCCCGGCAAATTTGATTGACATTCATCCGGGTATTTCTTTAACGTTGACAAAACAACTTACTATTGACCTGGATTATGATGCCTTCTGGCGTTACAGCAGCAATGATGGTTTGTATGCAGTGAATGTTTCACTCATTTATTCAGGAAAAAATATCAACCAAAAATATATCGGTGGTCAATATGCCGGCAGTATAGTTTATAAACCGAATGAGTTTCTTTACTTTCGGGGAGAACTTACGTGGCTTAATGCAGGCGGTTATTTAAAAGCAGCAGGCACCGGTAAAAATATTTTATTTACAGGGGCTACAGCACAATTAAAATTTTAATTTAAAACTTTATACCATGGCAGCAATTGGAATTACACCAGCACATCTTGCAGAAGGAACACAAATTCTGAACGGCCTTTTAGCAGATGAATTTTTATTGTATTTAAAAACTAGAAATGCTCACTGGAATGTAGAAGGTGCAGACTTTCATGAAAAACATAAATTCTTTGAATCGCAATACGAAGCGCTGGATGAGATAATGGATGATGTAGCGGAGAGAATACGTTCGCTGGGACATTATGCAGCAGCTACCATGAAAACCTATCTTGAACTCACTCATCTTACAGAATTAAACAGGGAAAAGAATGACAGTACCGGTTTTGTAAAAGAACTTTTGCAGGATCATGAAAGCATTATCATCAGGCTAAGGGAAAACATCAATCATTTTGTAAACAAACTGAATGATGCAGGCACCAGTGACTTTATTACCGGCTTGATGGAAACACACGAAAAAATGGCCTGGATGCTGAGGGCACAATTGAAATAATTAAAACAATGCCAGCAACAATTAATAAAACAGTTTGGGCGGTTGACCCTATACATACAAAGATCAGGTTTGATGCAAAATACCTGATGATAACTGCTGTGTCCGGCTGGTTCCGGGAGATAGAAGGAACTGTTACCAGCGAAGAAAATGATTTTTCTAACTGCACAATAGAATTGGTATTATATACAAATTCTGTTTACACTGGCGTGGGAGAAAGGGATAACCATTTACGTTCGGCTGATTTTTTTGATGCAAAAAAATATCCCACCATCAACTTTACATCAAGTGCGGTGAAAGTGATAAATAATACGATCGATATCTCAGGTTCGATAACAATAAAAGATACTACGCAAAATATACATTTTACCGCCAGTTATCTTGGCTCCCTGCCCGACCCGATGGGCAATACCAAGGCAGGCTTTGAGGCAGATATTCTTTTTAACAGGAAAGATTTTAACATCACCTGGAACGAGCATTTCGATACACAAGGCATCCTCATATCAGACGAAGTAAGGATACATGCGGATATACAGTTACTGAAGCTTCCCTGACCAACTGCATAGCAATTCTTCCGCCAACCAGTATTTGTACAACACAATCCGTAATCCGGGTATTGTACAGTGCTATCTTTTGAATGAACTTTGCTGTATCAAAAACAATAACAATTTAAAAAAAGTATATGAACAACAAAATATTGGGCATACATCATATCACCGCAATAGCCGGGCCTGCCCAACGCAATTATGATTTTTATGCAAAAACACTGGGATTGAGGTTTGTAAAAAAGACAGTGAACTTTGATGACCCGGAAACCTACCATTTTTATTATGGCAACGAAAACGGCACGCCGGGAACCATTCTTACCTTTTTTCCATGGACTTATGCAAAAAGAGGAACAGATGGTGTGGGTATGGCAACAGAGATCGGTTACTCCGTTCCGGAAGGCAGTCTTGATTTTTGGGAAGAACGTTTATCAATAGCTGAAATAAAAAATGGCCCAAGGGCAGAAAGATTTGGCGAAACCTATCTTCCTTTTACCGATCCTGATGGGCTGAAACTGAGCCTGGTGGTTCCAACAAAAAAAGATGACCGTACGCCATGGACAACCGGTGATGTAAATGCTGGTGTGGCAACAAGAGGCTTTCACCATGTCACACTTACATTGAGAGATGTAAAACCTACAGCCAGCATTCTTACTGATGTGTTCGGTTACAAACTATTAAAACAGGAAGGTAATTACTACCGTTTTATAACAGATGCAGTAGACAATGCAGCGATCGTAGATATACTGGAATTGCCCAATGAAAAACCCGGCATTACAGCCGGAGGCACCAATCACCATGTTGCTTTCAGGGTAAACGATGAAGCAACACTGATGCATTTCAGGGAAAAAATATTGGCAAAAGGATTGCGTATAACGGAGAAGATTGACCGCAATTATTTTTATTCTCTTTATTTCAGGGAACCTGGTGGCGTGTTGTTTGAAATTGCAACGGATAATCCCGGGTTTGATGTGGATGAACCGGTAAGCGAATTAGGAAGGCATTTAAAATTGCCCTATCAACATGAGTCACTCCGTGATACGTTAGAAAAAATATTACCAGAATTAATTTATTAATACAAAAACAATGCATACAAAACAATTTATAACAGCAGGCAGGGAACTGGAAGCAAAAGGAAAAGTGCTGATCATGCTGCATGGCCGTGGTGCCAGCGCCGATGATATTATTACCATTGCAGAACATTTGAATACAGATGATTTTACCTTACTGGCACCGCAGGCCACTAGCCATACCTGGTATCCTTATTCCTTTATGGTTCCGCCTGCCAACAATGAACCGTGGCTCTCGTCTGCTCTTTCTTTATTAAAAGAAATAACAACAGACCTTGAACAAAAAGGTATCCGTTCAGAAGACATATATTTTCTTGGCTTTTCACAAGGTGCTTGCCTTACACTGGAGTTTGTAACACGGAATGCGAAAAGATATGGTGGCGTGGCTGCGTTTACCGGTGGATTGATCGGTGATAAAATTTATACTGAAAACTACCAGGGTGATTTTGAAGGTACGCCGGTATTTATCGGCACCAGTGATCCTGATCCGCATGTGCCTGTACAGAGAGTGAATGAATCGGCTACTGTGTTAGAAAAAATGAATGCGGTTGTCATTAAGAAAATTTATAAAAACATGGGGCATACCGTCAGCCAGGATGAGATAAACCAGGTTAATGAATTAATATTTAAAGCGACAGTATGAAAAAGAATTTTCCCGTAACAAGAGTGTACAGCGATGCCAATGGCGAAAGTCATTTTGAGGATATACTGATACCAATGAATGATGCAGGCGATATTGGCGCTTTATCAGAAGGCCTGCCTGTTAAAACAATTATCTTCAGGGAAGTGGAACCTGGATATGATTATAGTTTCCACAATGCACCACAACGGCAGTACATTGTACTGCTGGATGGCGGCATCGAAATTGAAACTTCTCTGGGAGAAAAAAGAATATTTAAACCCGGAGAAATACTGCTGGTGGAAGATACTACCGGTAAAGGACACCGTACAAAAAATACTGAACTAAAATCAAGAAGGTCCTTATTCATCACGCAGTAGTTAACAAAATCTACAGCATAATAATACTTGGTTCCTACTGTGTTTGTATTGGGTACAATAATATTCGTTTGAGCGCCATTTGCTGTACTCAAATTAACTCCACCTGAATTATTATTGGAACTGCTGAATACCACTGGTATGAAATTGTACAGAACCCGTGGCCGATAAAGACAAACTGTTGGCTCACGGCTCATTTAAATATACACTTTGACTCAAAGGAATAACAGCGTTGATAGCAGGTGCCTGCTTAACGGTTAAATTGAGTGACGCAATTGTAATCGCATCCTAATGAATTAGTAAGGTGGATCGTATATGAACCAGAGGCCGCATAGCTATTGCCATTCCAAAAGTCTGGCAGGCCGCTACTTCATACACGATCAACAGTAGTGCTAATGCTTGGAGCACTAATAATTATAGCAAAAGAAACAGGTATACCCGGCGAACATAGCGGTTGCAATGTCATTTAGCTCCAGAATCTTTGCAGGTTGAAGTCAACCGCCATACATCGCTATCTCATAGTATTCTAACTTTTGGGCGGTCATAATAATCCCAACATCACGTGTTGCGCTTCCTTCTTCAGTATCTTCTACGATACCTTCAGCTTCTTTGGTTAACCTCCCATAGCTTCACATTTTTTGCTTACAGCTTTGCACCTAAAAGCTTAAATACTTTCGCTAACCTTTAAATACGATTATTGGTTACTTCTAAATGTTCATTAATTGCATTCTTCAACTCTTCAATTATTGCAGCTTTCATCATTTTAGAAAGAGCTTGGCTAAATGGTTCTCCGCCCTATAGATATCTTTAACTTCGCCGAGGGTTTAAAGTCCGTAACTTCTTCCAGTAAATATCTTCCCGTTATTTTTTCGTTTGTTTTTAAAAAGTTCCCACGGGAATTATGTTCCGCTAAAGATCATACATTCCCAGTTCATCAATATTCACCGTTATTTCTTAAGGCAAAATCCTAGTCTACCTGGTAAGCAAGTATGTTCTAAAGGGCCATACAATAACTATGTTGATAATACAGCTCCTTTATTATGAAAAAGGTATCAGCATTGGCACCTTTTTTTTGTAAACTGCATAATTATCCCCGAATAACTTAAGCAATTTTCTTTCTTCAAAGTGTATTCCTATAATCGTATATACAGTAATGACGGTATTTGATATCAATAAGTTCAACAGTGGAAATATGAAGAAGCCAGACCACAGTGTAAGGATTGTTCCCGTATACAGAGGGTGCCGCACATACTTATGCAATCCTGTTGTAATCAATCTTGGCTTTACTTCGTCATCATTCATGGCTACACCAGTTATGCAATATTTATATATCACTACTCCCATTATGGTTATACCTGCAATACCCGTACTAACCGCAAAAGCATAGAACCACGGAGTGGCGATAAATAAAACATGGCCGGACAGGGTACATTGATAAGCCACTATCAAAGCGGCGCTTATCATGGCTACAGCAATGTACAGAACACGGTAATGTTCAGAAAGCTTCGGGCTATAGTGTCTTAAGGCAGATTTAACTTTACCCGCAGCAGCTGCACTATGAATAACGCCGAAAAGAATCCAGCCTGCAGCAACTATCCAGTGGGAACGATCCATGCGTAAAAGTTTAAAAAGCACACTTGACACCGGCATCAAGTGTGCTGTCTTTAAATACATGCCATTAAGTCCGCCATCGTCCCGGGTTAACCGGATCAATGGTGATTATTCCTGGAACTGTCTTGTGAACTGCTGTTTTTGTTTCTGGAGATACTATCAGGACTAATTCCATTTACAATGGTGGTGGAATCAGAGATCATACTGCCGCTATCACGGATGGTTCCGCTGCCGGAAGTCTCTGTTGAAGGAGTAGCGCTTCCTGTTCCGGACATTCCTGAAGAGTCTGTGGCAGTTCCGGATGAAGTTCCTGCTGAGTCATTACCGCAGGAGCAGATGCATACTGTAAGTGCAAGTGTAATTAGTGTTAGTTTCATATTTATGTTTTGACAGTCGATGTCAAAAAATCAGCCAGACAGTTACTGATCATTTTTATACGGCCGTACAGGAACAGGGAACTTTATGTGTGGTTAAAGATTCCTAAGCCTTTGCCCAGCTTTACACTTTCGGGGAAATAGAGACCCATTGTCTTTACTTTATTTTTTTGCTTTAGATGAATATTTACAAAGATTTCGTTTTAGTTACAGAAATCAGTATATAACGACAACACAATTAATGACCCTGAAAAGAAATGGCTTAATGAACTATTTTTTGCTTAGATACTGGCACACATTTTACAACCGGTTGTGTGAAAGTCTTCCGGGAAAAACAGGAAAAAATTTAAATCATATATTATGGATAGAGATGGTAATAATCAAAGTCTCTGGCAAACTTCACCAGGTTATACCCCCGTAAATGAGATTGAACAGGAGGCATTATATGATGTGGCTGTTATCGGCGCAGGTATAACGGGGATCACAACTGCCCTTCTGTTGCAATCATCCGGCAAAAAATGCATTTTGCTTGAAGCACACAATGTAGGATTTGGTACAACCGGCGGCACAACAGCACACCTGAATACATTTTTTGATACCCCATATAGTAAAGTAAGCAAGAATTTTGGAAAAGAGAAAGCTGGTTTGCTGGCAGATGCTGCAAGAGAAGCAATGGCTTTGATTAAATGGCATGTTGATGAACATAACATTGACTGTGACTATGGTGTAAAGGATGGATATGTGTTTTCGATAACTGAGCAACAGGATACTGAGTTAGGAGACATCGTAGAATCAGCCCAGGCAGTGGGGGTGAATGTGGATTTTACAGATGAGTCACCATTTCCTGTCCCACATTTAAAGGTTGCTGCTTTTAAAGACCAGGCTCAGTTCAACCCGGTTGCTTACATTTTATCTCTTGCGAAACTCTATGAAGAAAGAGGAGGAAGGATACTTCAGAACTGCAGGGTCACCGGCATTGAAGAAACAGACGAAACACTGGAGATACAGACAACACAAGGCGTATTTCATTCAAAAAAGGCTATCTACGCCACCCATATCCCACCGGGTATTCATCTCCTTCATTTCAGGTGTGCACCATATCGCAGCTATGCCATGGCAGTGAAATTAAAAGGCGATTACCCGGCAGCGCTAGGATATGATATGAATGACCCTTATCATTACTACCGTACACAAAAGGTAAATGACGGGCTATACCTGGTTGCAGGAGGTGAAGATCATAAAACGGGCCACGAGGAAAATACCGAAAATTGCTTCCTGAGGCTGGAGCGTTATATCCGGAATTATTTCCCTGTAGAGAGCATCGCATATAAATGGTCGTCACAGTATTATGAACCTGCAGATGGATTGCCCTATATCGGGCATTTGCCTGGAGCAAACAGTAATGTGTATGTTGCAACAGGATTTGGAGGTAACGGTATGATCTACGGCACTCTGTCGGCTATTATCCTCACTGATATATTGAACAATGGCAAAAGTATTTACCAGGCAATGTTCGATCCCGGTCGTGTAAAACCACTTGCCGGCTTCGCCAACTTTGTGAGGGAAGGTGCGGACGTGGTGTCCAGTTTTATCAAAGGAAAGTTTGACCCGGAAAAAATCAAGTCACTTACGGATATCGCAGCAGGGGAAGGAAAAGTAGTAAAGTATGACGGGAATATACTGGCCATTTACAAGGATATGGATCATGAGATAAATGTACTCAATGCTGCCTGTACACACATCAAGTGCACGGTGGGTTGGAATACCAGTGAAAAAAGTTGGGACTGTCCCTGCCATGGTGCAAGATATTCGCCAGATGGGGAAGTGTTAACCGGCCCATCCCAAAGAGACCTGGAAAAAATCGATTGGAACAAGGAAACGTAAGGTCGTCACAATCCTTTTGGGGCCATACATACCCTCACCTGTTAAATGCATGTCATGAAAACCTTCTTAAAAAATAACGGTCTTTCTATAGTTTTTTTATTGTTGTTCGTTATCTCTTTGGCAGGACAAGTTTATTTTGGTTTTGAAGAACATAATAACGAACTGCAAAAGGATAAAGCTCCTGAAATTTCCTTTTCCTCTTACCTGTCATCAGGACATTTTATCCAATCCACGTTCGAGAACTGGGAAAGTGAGTTTTTGCAAATGGCATTATTTGTTGTACTTACCATTTCTCTCCGGCAAAAAGGATCGTCTGAATCTAAAGCATTAGAAGGGCAAGAAGATGTTGACAGGGAACCATCGGCTAAAAGACCTGGGGCACCATGGCCGGTTAAAAAGGGAGGCATAATTCTTTACCTCTACAAAAATTCATTGTTTCTTGCTTTTTTTATTTTGTTTTTTATTTCTTTCATCCTGCATTTTATTGGTAGCCTGAAAGATGAAAATGAACAGCTAATGAGAGATGGCGAGCCTTTATTAACTGCAACGTCTTATGTTTCTGATCCACGCTTCTGGTTTGAGAGTTTTCAGAATTGGCAGAGTGAATTTCTGTCTGTATTTGCTATCATCTTTTTCTCCATTTATTTACGTCAGAAAGGATCACCTCAGTCTAAGCCGGTAGATGCACCACATGCACAAACCGGTGAGTGATATTACCTGCAAAAAACCAAATACGGGGAGTTACAAGTGTTTATATATGGCATTGACTGCAGAAGTCGAATATTTTTCCCTGTATAGATGAGCGTGAAGAGTTCATTCCGGCGATATTGTGCATAATATATAATAGATAAATAGTCTGGCATGGGTTGTGGGTATGCTATATAAAAGAAACTATGAGAACCGCCTCGCCAACATCAATCAAGCAGGTTTTAAATGATCTCGTTCTGATCAATAATGACCGCATTGCAGGATATGAAAGAGCAATGACAGAACTTAAATTAAAAAATGAGGATGCAGATGCTGATCTGCAGGGGCTTTTCAGGCGTCTGATAGACGAAAGTCGTGACTTTAAAAGCTCTTTGGGGGAAGAAATTATAACGCTGGGTGGCGACGTTAGTGACGATACAACAATGAGTGGTAAAGTCTACAGGGAATGGATGGATGTGAAAGCTCTGTTTTCAGGGCAGGACAGACAGGCAATATTGTCGTCCTGCGAAAAAGGTGAGCAGGCTGCACAAAAGGCTTATTCGGAGGCATTGGGGTATGCGGATATTCCATCATCCCTCACTGAAATGATCAGCAACCAGAAAGTCTCCCTGAAAGTATCTCATGATATAATTATTTCGCTCAGAGAAGTATCTGAATAATTTCATCTTAAGTACGTAGAAATTATAGCGGCTAAAAAAATAATTTAGAAAATATATTATCATTCTCACATAAACTCTTTCCATATGTTACCTGCACAGCATGATCATGATCGTATCAAAAAAGCCACCCCCGACTTTATAAACCGGGAAATAGAAAGTAAAATGTGGAACAGGGTTGCCGGGTATATACATCATCCGGAAGAAATTACCAGGCGTATTGAAGCGTTGGAAAAGGAATGGGATATAGAAAGATATTTAGGTATGAATATGAGTGTTATTGCTTTGTCCGGTATTACAGCAGCTGCAGTTACAAAGAATAAAACCTGGCTTGTTCTGCCTGCTACTGTTCTGTGTTTTTTTCTGCAACATGCAGTGCAGGGCTGATGCCCGCCTTTGCCTCTGCTGAGGAAGTTACATATCAGGACAAGTAAAGAAATAGAGAAGGAAAAATATGCCTTAAAAGTGCTTCGTGGTGATTTTATTAATCTCAAGGATATTTCAGAAAATGAAATTGAGCAAATGGTCAATGCCATGCAGCAAGGCTAATAGAAGTACCGCTCCTCACAACAGGTAGCAGTTTTATATAAAGGGCAATTTGTCTTGCAACAATGATAATACACTACCATGTCAGACAATAGAAACGACACATTCCGGACACGGCTGCAGGAAATAATCTACGAATCCAATACAACTGCAGGTAAGATTTTTGACGTTTCACTACTCATACTGATAATAACAAGTATCCTGGTTGTAATGCTCGATAGCATCGGGGAGTGGCACCTTAAATATGGAAATGTATTTCTTTTCCTGGAATGGGTTTTCACCTCCGTTTTTACGATTGAATATATTTTACGTTTGATCAGTATAAAGCAGCCTGTTAAGTATGTAGTCAGCTTTTTGGGGAGCATAGACCTGCTCGCCATTATCCCAGGCTACTTAAGTATATTTTTCGTTGGTGCACAATCCCTGTTAGTATTGAGAGCCTTACGCCTTCTACGTGTTTTCCGGATTTTTAAATTAACTCATTTTCTTACAGAAATGCAATTCCTTGGTGTGGCAATTAAAGGGAGTGTAAAAAAGATCAGCATATTTATGTTTGTTGTTGTAATGCTGGTGGTGATACTTGGTTCTGTCATGTACCTCGTGGAAAAGGGAGAACATGGATTTTCAAGCATCCCTGACAGCATTTACTGGGCCATCGTAACGATAACTACGGTGGGTTATGGGGATATTTCATCAGTCACTTCTTTTGGAAAATTCGTGGCCAGTATTATCATGCTCATGGGATATGGTATCATCGCTGTTCCTACCGGAATAATAACAACCGAGATGGCACTGGCTGTAAGAAAAAAGGATCAGAAGAATGAGGTTTGTCCTAAATGTGGCAAAGAGGGCCATGACATGGATGCTCTGTATTGTAAAAAATGTGGTGAACCACTTTAAAACAAGAGCTGTGTCTCCGGTTGACTTTCATGCAAGTTTTTACCCCTTTATTTATTTTTTTGTTGTTGATAATTTGCTTTGATCATTTCAGCTGCCTTAAGTGATTCCATCATCACGACGGGAAAAATTTCAGACATTTTCCTGCCCGCCGATGTCTTGTAAAATTCGACCAACCGCTGCAACTCTTCATAAGTGAATTGCTTTCTATAGATCCATATTACTGCATTGTTTAACCACCTCTTACCATCGCCGTATGTAAAGAATACAGCCGCTTTTTCTGAATCGATTGCTGAGATCGCTTTATTATGCCTGTCCTCCTCCAGTTTATATTCAATCGCTTCGTTGATATTGAATCCACCTTTTAAATTTCTTAACTCTATTATCTTTCTTGTAATACTGTCATCAGGTGCAGCACTGGTGTCAGGCTGATAGTCTTTCAGAATTGTAGAGATTCTTCCAAAAGCTCCTTTTGTTACTGCTGTATGGCTATCCTGAGCCAATACAACAACCAGAGAAAAACAATATACAATTACAAGCATACATACTTTTTCCATGATAATCTGTTTATTCTACAAGGTACATTTTCCGGTACAGACTTTTTAGGAATACTTACAGGGTTGTATAAACGTATTGGTAATCCGGCAGCGCTGTTGAAAAAATAAGCTGGCTGATACTACTTATTATTATGGAAATTATGTAATTCAATAGGGAATTATGTAAATAATACATAATGGGCCTCCTTTTTTATATGAAGCTTTATTTTATCTTCATGCCAAACCTAACCAGCATTTATGATGAATTTTTCCTCCCGGCACGCTTTTACTGCTTTTCTCTTCACGCTTTTGTTTATGTTTTTGTCGTTTCAGGTTCATTCGCAATCCTTACAATGGAGTACCTATCTGAACACAGCGCAAGACGAAAGCCTGTCTGGCATGACAAAGGACAATGACGGCAACATCTACATTATTGGCGGTACTAAAGGCAACGGGTATCCGGTAACAGCCGGTGCTGAACAGTCGGGACTTGACGGAGCAACAGGTAAAATGGTGGTCACTAAAATTTCGGCTGCCACCGGAAGCATTCTGTGGAGTACTTACTTTGGGGGCACTGATGATAACATCAGTACTGCCCGGTTTTATTGGGATTCCATAAGTCACTCCCTTTGTATAACCGGTAATACATCTTCAGATCATTTTCCCGTAGTGAATGGCAATCCCAAAACTTCCACCAGTTTATTTTCCCAGATCTTTTGCCAGTTTGATGATGCAACAGGTAATATACTATTCTCAACGTACGTATTCCCGGTTAATACACTTTATATCAATTACAGGACTGTTTTCGAAGATGGAAAGTTCTACATCTTTACGATCAGTGACGTATTCACTTCTTTACTGGTTGCCAAAATTGATCTGACCACACACCAGTTTGTATTTAATAAATCTATTACTGTCTCTACAGGTACTTTCATGGGTATTTCGGGAGTTGCATACGTGCAGATGGCAGTGAGCAATGGGGAGGTTTTTGTTAACGGCAGTACCAGTGCCAGTGACTACCCGGTAACACCCGGGGCCTATCAGACACAGTATCCTTCAGGCGCAGTGATGGCCTACTATGTCACTAAGCTGGATGCTGCAGGTAATATCGCTTTTTCAACTTATGCCAATGCTGTCGATAACGATTATTCATTTTACTATGCGCCGATGGCAGTTAACAACCGCGAAGTAGCTATTGCCTCTACTTTCGGTAACAGCCTCCCGGTATCTCCCGGCGGCATCAGGTTTGATTCTATTGAGCAGACCAATATCGGGTTACTGAAGCTGGACAGGCAAACCGGTGCAATACTTTATGCTACTTACCTGGGTGCTAATAATGACTACTTTCCTGTAAGGGAATTACGGTATGTCGGAAAAGACCTTCTTATGCAGGGTAATGTGCAAAGTGCTTACCTACCGGTTACGCCTAACGCATTACAACGGTTCAATTCCTACGGGATAAATGAAGGTAGCAGCGGGGGGGATTGCTTTCTAATGCATATTGACTCTGCGAACAGGATTGTCTACTGTTCTTATCTCGGCGGGAACAAAACCGAGAGTTTTCAAAACTCCGTTGTGTCAGGCAGGGATATTTATTTTTTCGGGACTACCGGTAGTTCTAATTTTCCCACTACTCCTAATGCTACCCAGCAATTGCTCAAAGGAAACGGCATTACTTCTGATATGATGCTCGTAAAATATAACCTGGCTTCCCGGAGCATTACATATTCAAGCTATTTGGGCTCCGCCGGGTTTGACAGTTATGGCAGTGTCC
>JADMIO011319531.1_pt1 | contig 49506 bp, 41 predicted proteins | sample 8958161 | NCBI WGS metagenome assembly JADMIO01 (sample SAMN16585339, study PRJNA669376) | soil metagenome | isolation source: Crop rotation soil | place: USA: Cullars Rotation, Alabama | collected 2011
CGCGACAACTTGTCCACGTGGAATTCTAAGCTTAGGATCCCAATGTGCTGGAAAGAGACAAGCCGTTCGCCCTGAGGAGGCGCGTCAGCGCCGTCTCGAAGGGTGAATGGCTGTGAGTTTGTTCATTGTAAATTAATATTTAACCTAATGTTTTTAATCTAAGTAATGCTTTTGTATTTGTCGCCCCTTTAAAAAAGGGCGACATTGGTTATGTTTCTTTGCTTACACAATTAACAGTGTGATTAATAATGCGCTGCCTAGTAATAATGGCCAATAGAGAAGTTTTGGGAACAAATTATCATGATATTCGATAAAAGAATTTTCTTTAAAATTCGTGAAGTTGAATAATAAGCCATTTAATGCGACGGCAGTGATAGCAATATAGGCAATGATAAAGAAATATTCGATGTAGACAGTATCGCTGCCAGTAAATTGTTCTCTTAAGCGAATATTAGCGAGCATAAGAACAAAGAATAAACTGGCCGAGCCCCCTAAGTTGGCGGAGGTACTAAATTTAAATCGTTCAACTTTGAGTTGATTGTGTGTGGTAATCAATAGAAGAAAAAACAGCAAGATAACAACGGCGGATAAAGGAAGAATATGAAACGCAATTCCTTGGAGTATTTTTCGAGTGATAACAATATTAAACGTTAACTCAGGAATTCTTTTCTGAGAGATGTAATGGAGCAGACCAAAATTAGTATCATAATTAGTTAATGCGTAATCAAAAAAAGTTTCTCGCAGATGAAAACCAGGCAAAATAATTGAATCAGCAAGACCAAAAATTTCTCCCTTTTTGGTAGAATCGTAAGCCGAAAAATCTGGAACAAGCATGACATCTACTTCAAAGTCGTAGGGCCAGATCCGAATGGCAATGGATTTATGATCTAGCGGATATTTATCATAGTTGAAATTTTGTCGAATATTTGTTTCGAAATGCCAACCAATGAGTTCAATGTCTCCTGTTATTTCATGATAAATAAGACGTTTATTTGTTTTGGCATTATCGACTACGTCTGGAAAAATAATGTCTCGTGTGACCCCTGCATGTAGTTTTTTACTGTAGCGTTGCCAAATATAACCCGTAAGCTGTACGGTATAAGGATTAATAAAATAAAGGGATTGGATGTAAATGCCGGTAGGAATATAGAGAGGTTTTCCTGTAAAACTACGGACATGATTAGTTTCCCAGTGAGTTTTTAGAAACTTTTTGACATCAGTGATGTTATCCAGTTGCTGATTGTCAGGATGATAAGAAGTTGTGGATTTGTACCAAATTACACAAATTGTTATTAAAAAAATTAATGAAACAACGAAAGAAAGAGCCCATAAAAAATTTTCTTTTTTTTTCATTATTAATCCTTTAATGTAACTGTTCAACGTGTCGTCCCGGAATTTAGTGTTTTTAGTGAGCTTGCGAGCGTAGAAACACTTAATATCCGGGATCTATCTATGAAGTGGCACTGAAGTATCATAGGAATGGATTCCGGATATTAAGCGCTACTAATGTTCGCAAGCTCGTATTGCTGCGCTAAGTTCCGGAATGACACTGAATAGTACCCTTTTAATTTTTAAATTCAATGACTTCACAAATTACTTTAGCTGATTTTAACAATAGTTCAATCTTTTCACCTAAACTTAATTGCTGTGTAGTTCTAATAATTTCTCCATCTGGTTTTTGTGCGATTGCATAACCTCGCTCAAGAGTAGTCAATGGACTGACCGCATGTAACGTTGCCGCAAGCTGTGTTAAGTGTGCTTGACATCGCTGAGTATGCTGTGTCATTAACCATGTTAAGCGATCGTTGGCGCGTTGAATCTGGTGAGAAAAAAGGGCTAATTTTTGTTTGGGATGTTGTTGTAGCAAAGCTTCGGTTAAGCGCTTTAGTTTGTCCTGTAGTTTAAACAGTGTATGTTTATAGTGTGTTATTAATTTTTGTTCTAAATGATCTAGTTTTTGCATTTGCTCACGCAAATGAAATTGCGGATGACGCAATCGTTTACTAAGATGACCCAATAATTCTTGTTGTTGTGTCATCCATTGCTTGGTTATGCGTAATAATCGAATGGCAATTTGTTCTAAGGATTGAAGATAATCCAAACTATTCGGTGTGATACTTTCTGCTGCTGCGGTAGGTGTGGCAGCTCTGTGATCAGCGACAAAATCTGCAAGACTAATGTCTACCTCATGACCAATACCGGTCACAATAGGAAGATTACTTGCAACAATAGCTCTTACCACACTTTCTTCGTTAAATGCCCATAAATCTTCTAAAGAGCCGCCGCCACGAGCTAAAATTAGGACATCACATTCATTGCGTTGATTAGCAATAGCAAGTGCCTTCACTATTTTAGGTGCGGCATTTTTACCTTGTACTTCTGTAGGATAAATAATAACTGGGATGCTAGGAAATCGTCGTCGTAAGGTAATAATAATATCTCGAATAGCCGCGCCGGTAGGGGAGGTAATGATACCAATACAACGTGGAAATTTAGGCAGAGATTTTTTTTGTTTAACATCAAACAAACCTTCCGCGGTAAATTTATTCTTCAAAGCTTCGAAGGCTTGTCGCAACGCACCTTCACCGCTAGGTTCCATGTAATCAAGAATAAATTGAAAATCTCCGCGTGCTTCATAAAGGCTTACACGTCCTTTAGCGATGATTTCCATTCCTTCTTGTGGTGTAAATGTGAGGTTTTGATTGCTGTTACGAAACATCGCGCACCGAATTTGTGCAGAAGCATCTTTCAATGAAAAATAGAAATGTCCCGACGAAGGTTTGCTTAGATTGGATAATTCTCCGCGAACCCATAGCATTTGGAAATGACCTTCGAGCAATAATCTTGTTTCTTGGTTTAACTGCGAGATGCTATATATTTTAGGAGATAACATTTTGTTTAACATCCAATCGAATTTATATTTTGTCTGTTGATTATAGGGGGAATTATGAGCAACGCCTAGGAGAGAAAATGCCAAGAATTTTATGATACTGCGTGTTATTCATCTATCTTCTTTTTGAAGAAACTAATATCCCTACAAATTTTATCCTAGACTCGGATTTTTCTCTGAAATGTCATTTTCGCCTTCGTGGGAATGACACTTCTAACAGTTAAAGTAAGATTAAAATATTCAATTTAAACAAAATATTTCCAAGTCTACTCTATACTTAGAGTAAAGAAGATCGAAAAGAAGGAGGAGGTGCTTATGAACTCCCTTGTGATCTATCCTACCGATACCGCGCAATGGTATGCCTTAGTCAATGAAGCGGAGGTTGCTTTGAATGACTTATTGGGTGAAGAAGTGGAAAGTTATCTCGTGTTTTTATTGATGCGATTTTCAGCAAAGCCTGAAATTGCTAGAAGTGTATTAGCCATTGATTTTCTTGAAAGTGAGCAAGCTGCGAAGTCACAACGGTATCAACGACTGCGCGACGTGGGCGATAAAAGTTTGCTTTTATCAGGTTTATTTCCCTTAGTTGCAAGAGTAAACGAGTAACGTTGAGTTATTTTATTAATTTAGGACAAAGTGCATATAGTCGTCTCGCTTATTTAGTGGAAGCAAACAACAAAAACACCGAGCTATTTTTAAATTTATGCAACAAATTTGAGCGGCTAACCTATATTTTAAATGCAATGCGAGATTTATCGCAGGGGCAACATGTACTTTTTCCTTGGGAAGGGGGTGTTAAGCACTAAGAAAGGGTCTTAGCCAGCAAAATAATACTCTTTCGTTTTTGCTGGCTAAGCTCAATACTCTTACTTGCAGCACGCTAAGCTAAGCTTTTGGCGGCGTTTTATCCTGTGTAGTGGGGCAACATGCTTTAGGGCAACACCATTTTCCACAGCAACGACTAAAAAAGTTATATAGCCACGCAATGATTAAGCCCCAAATAAAGCCTTCAACCAATCCCCATAAGGCGCCTATAAAGCTTCCTTTAATTGTGGGTGCATACCCTACATACACTGAGCCCATCAATGCAATTAGTTGATGGCCAGTGCTATAGTAATATGCTGACAAACCAAATAAGAGCATGCCGATGGCTGAAGCAATTCCTATTGCTAGACCAAATGCACAGGCGTGCAAACCAATATGTTTTCCACTTTCGGTCATCATGACATATCTCCTTTTACTAGTATTATTATAATTATATACCCTGGCGTAGTGAAATTTAGGATTGGTTGTAAATATACTTATTGCAGATGAATTTAAACGCTAGAACTCATTCGTCATTGGTATATTGGTTTACCTAGAAATCTTACATTCTTAAAATAGACATTCCTACTGTAAGGTTTTAATGTTTAAGCGCCTGGTCGCAAAGCGAGTATATCGCATTTAGCACGGTTTACAATTGCGCTTGCAGTTCCGCCTAAAAATTCAAATATCCCTTTTTTGCTGTTTGTTCCAACAATGATTAAATCAATGTTTTGTTCTGTAGCTGTAGTTAAGATATGTTGGGTAATAGAGCCAATTTTGACGAATTGTCTAGATTTGGGAATATTTAATTCTCCTCCTAACGCTGCTAAGACAAGTTCGGCATTGTCCGTAATAGGATTAAGATATTCTGTCAGTCCTATGGATGCGGCATACAACGTGCCTTGTGGTACTTCAATGACATGAATTAAATAAAGCTCGGCGTTAAGCTGTTCTGCTAATGTCATGGCTTTTAATGCTAATTCATGACTATACGTAGACAGTTCAGTAGCGAGTAAAATTTTTTTATACATTATAGCTCCTTGTATTTTACGGAGTATGCATTGGAGTATGTATTATTTTAGAGTTTCGTAATTATGGATGGTTCAATATTCTTGGCCAATAAAGAGGGATGCAGAACATTAATGGGGGTATTGGTGCGGATTCTACGCTTGTTCTAAGCAATCATCATTGTTCTAGGTGCAATTCTCGTTGTTCGGGGTCCATTTCTTGAAAATTGGTCCACCAATCGGCAAGTGATTGTTCAACTTCGCCTGTTTTAGCACGTAAAACTAATAAATCATAAGCTGCACGAAAACGAGGATGATGTAAAAGACGTATTGGTCGTTTACCCTCAAGGCGAGGGAAACGGTATTGTAACGACCAAATTTCCCGAATGATCTCTGTCAAACGGCGTGGAATACTGACTGATTTAATTTGGGTCCGAATCACTGCTTCCATAGCATCGTCTAGAGTTTCCATGTCTGGTTTATCGTTGGTATGGAGCTCGGCTATTTTTTCTTGTAGGGGATACCATAAAAAAGCGGCGAGGAGAAAAGCGGGGGTTACTGGTTTTTCTGCATGAATACGGGCATCGGTATTTGTTAACGTCGCGGCCACCAGCTGGGTGCATGCAATATGCGGTTGTCCTGTGTTAGGCATTAGTAACGCGGCTGTTTGCGGAAATAAGTGTGGAAATAATGCAAACTCGCATAATTGTTGATGAACAGTCGATGCATGCCCACCTTGATAAAGTTTAACGACTTCTTCAAATAAACGGTTGGGTGAAATTAAGTTAAGTGAAGATGCTAGCGAATAGATAGGTTTTTGTGTTTCTGGTGAGAGTTTGAAATTGAGTTTTGCAGCAAAACGAATCGCACGTAACATGCGTACAGGGTCTTCTTGATAACGAGCGAATGGATCGCCAATAAGACGTATCAAGCCTGCTTTTAAGTCAGCCATCCCACCGATAAAATCTAGCACTGATTTATCAGCAATATCATAGTACAGTGCATTAATTGTAAAATCTCGTCGCCATGCGTCTTGATTTATTTCGCCAAACACATTATCACGCAAAATGAGACCAGTTTCACCAATACGTCTAGAAACATTGCTTTCATCATGTGTAGTACCGCGAAAAGTGGCTACTTCAATAATTTCTCGTCCAAAATAAATATGCGCCAGTTGAAAACGACGACCGATGAGTCTGCAGTTGCGAAAGAGCTTTTTTATTTCATGCGGATGAGCGCTAGTAGCTATATCGAAATCTTTAGGCGTATGACGTAATAAGAGGTCACGTACACTTCCGCCCACTAGGCAAGCTTTATAACCTGCGGAATTTAGACGATTTAAAATGGCTAGTGCATGTTCGCTGATGTCTACTGTTGAAATACAGTGTTCACTGCGTGGAATTGTGGCGTCAGGATACTTATGTTTATTCACGTAAATTTTGCCGAAAAGTCAGTTACCTATTATGAATACAAAAGTTTATAATAGAGTTAAGGCAAAACCAAGTACTTTAATCATTAGCATGTGGTAGGAATGATCCATTCAAATTATTACGATTTTGTTCAATTAGAACAATGGTATCAAACGCCTTTGGGACTTGCATGCGCCCATGCTGAAAAAGAACGTTTTATGCATCATCTCAGTGTGATGCGCGGATTGGATTTGATTCAATTAGGGATAGGAGAACAGCAACATTGGCTGGCAGCGAGTCCCATTTTTCAAAAATACGTCGTTAATTTTAGTTTAGGACAACAAAAAGGTGCATTATTTGCGCATGAAGATGCATTGCCCATTGCCAACGAAAGTGTGAACGTAGTGGTTTTACCTCATACCTTAGAATTTATTCAAACGCCGATGGCATTGTTAACAGAAGTGGAACGAATTTTAAGTCCCAATGGTTTTTTGCTTATTTCAGGTTTTAATCCATTGAGCTTATGGGGGTTTAGACATTTATTAAAATTAGGCAACGGTAGTGCTCCTTGGAATGGCAAATTTTTAGGTTTAGTCAAACTTCGTCATTTGCTGGTCGACTATGGTTTTGAAATACAATCTGTGGAATCATTTTTTTATCGTCCACCGGTGAATAGCGCCTATTGGTTAAAAAAGACCTATTTTCTTGAGCTAATGAATCGCTTTGTTTCGTTCTATCCTGGTGGACTATATTTAATAGTGGCGCAAAAAAAAGTTATTCCTTTAACGCCGATTAAGCCTATTTGGCAATTAGGTGAATATATCATTGGTAAGCACAGGCACGGGGTGCCAGTAGGTTAACCCATCACAAGTTGTGTTTGTGATTTCCTTACTCTATAATAAGAAATATATACTTATGTAAGGAAAATGTCATGACAACGGCAACATTAACTAGTAAAGGACAAACCACTGTTCCACTCCAAATTCGGACTTATTTAGGGTTGCATGCGGGCGATAAAATAGATTTTCTTATTGAAGAAGATGGACGAGTAGTGATAACACCGCTGACTAGTGATGTGCGAGAACTAAAGGGCTTTCTTCCAAAACCTAAGCGAATAATCAGTGTTGAGCAAATGAATCAAACTATTGTTAAACGAGGCATGGATGATCGGGATTGATACGAATGTATTAGTGCGCTACCTCGTACAAGATGATCTGCTACAAAGCCAATTAGCAAGTAATTTTATTGAATTACAATGTTCAGAAGAAACCCCAGCTTTTATTAGTGGCATTGTATTATGTGAATTAGTTTGGGTGCTAGAAAGCGCTTATGACTATCCGAAAAAAATCATCGCCGATGTTTTAGAAAAAATTTTAAAAACTCGACAATTTCATTTACAGCATCCAGAAATTTTATGGCAAGCTTTGCGTGAATATAAAAATAAATCAGTAGATTTTGCGGATAGTTATATTGCTCATTTAAGTCTTGCCAATGAATGTTCACATACAGTTACTTTTGACAAAAAAGCAGCACGGAGTAACTATTTTAAATTTTTAGGAAAAACATAGAGCCATTTATGACAGAAATTAAAGATTACGCCCCAGAAAAATCAGAATTGGGTAAAAAAACTCATTATGATACGCATTACAATCCAGATAAGCTTTTTCCCATGCCACGAAAAACTCGGCGCGAGGAAATTGGGATTGTAGATGAATTGAAACTGCCATTTTTTGGCATGGATTTATGGAATCACTATGAAGTTTCTTGGCTCAATGACAAAGGCAAGCCTATCGTAGCATTAGCAGAAATTAGTTATGGTTGCGATTCACCGAATATCATTGAATCAAAATCCATGAAACTCTATTTTAATTCATTTAATAATAGCAAGTTCAAAGATAAACAAACCGTTGAAGCGATTGCGAAAAAAGATTTAACTGCACGAGTGGGCACTCCAGTGGAGGTAAAAATTTTTCCTCTGAATACACTCAAAGAAGAAAAACTGTTACCCCGATTAGCGGGAGTGAATATAGATGAAATAGATATTGATTGTACGAGTTATCATATTGATCCCTCTTTTTTAAAGACAGCAGATGAAATTGTGAGTGAAACGCTTTGTTCCGATCTGTTGAAATCTAATTGCTTAGTGACTAATCAGCCAGATTGGTGCAGCGTGCAAATAACGTATCGTGGTAAGAAAATTAATCACGAAGGATTATTGCGTTATATTGTGTCATTTAGAAATGACAACGAATTTCATGAACAATGCATAGAAAAAATTTTCATGCAGATTATGCAATATTGCGCACCGTTAGAGTTAACTGTGGTTGGCCGTTCAACCAGACGGGGAGGATTAGACATTAATTCTTACCGTTCTACAGAAAAGCTGCTGCAGGTGCCTAATGATAGACTTTGTCGACAATAGCTACGTTACCTCAGTTTTCCGATAGTTTGATTTTCTAGGGTGGCCGTCCACCGGCCATTGCGAGCACACCCTTCCAAAATTTAATAATTTAGCGTAAAATATAACCTTTATGTTATTTGAATAGTCTTATGGATGGGTCGTGTAATGCCTAAGTCAAACCCTGAAATTTTAAAAGCTGCCAAGCGACGATTGGCGGTTGTAAATTGTATATTGATGATAGCAGAACTCAAAAAAGAGGATCGTGCACGTTATGATGTTGATGGTGTGAGATCATTGATTGGAGACTTTACAAAAGAAGAAAGTAAGGAGCAATTAAAAACTTTAAAACAAAAACTTGCAGAAGCTATTAATTCTTTAGAGCAAAATTCTAGCTCTGAAGAGAACATAGAAGACTATGAAAAAATTTCGAGTCTTAATGAGAAAGAGAATGAATTTCTAAAAGAATTAAGATATTTTATAAGCGAGCAAATAAAGAGTGAAGCAGAGAAAATAAAATCTAACGAAGAACTATATAAAATTCATCATAATTGTTCTTTTGGTTTATCCTCAAAATCTCCCCCTAAAACAGAAAAAGACTTTTACCATTTCGATCTTTATGCTTATGTAGTTTTCGGTGAAGAGCTTTATTACATAAATAGTTATAGCTTAACTGCTGTTAAACTTAATATTTCGAAAGAGTTGTTGCAAACTCTGAAATTAAATACAGCAACGGATTGTCAGAAAAAACAAAATCAATCTTATCAATGTGTAAAAAAGACCTTAACTGAACGAGAGCTGCAGTTAATTACTTCTTGGACAGGTGGCCATTTTTCTTCTTTTTTACCGAATGAGCCAGGTAAAGAAAGTCGAAAAATAGCAAATGAAGTAAAGAAGATATCCAATGATAATGCTCGATACAAGAATGATATTAGATGCGGAAAAAAAATCATTGAGTTAATTGATCACGAAAGTGAAGACGAATTATTCACAACAATATTGGAAATTATAGAAACTTTTTCAGAGCAAACCGATCAAATTCCTAAAGAGCCTATTGAATCTTCTATTACTTTGCAAGAAGCCGTTAGTCTCAAAGATAAACTCATAAATTTAAAAAAATCTTTAGACATATCTCTGCAACATCTTATTGAGATGTATCAAAAAAAACGTCGTTATTATGTGATTGAAGCGTTAACAAACAAAGCAAAAGAAAATACTTTGCAAGAATTATGTGAAATAAATGAATTATTTGTTCAGGTGAAATCAGATCATGAAGATATTGAGAAAGTGTTAAGTTTTTGCCATGACAGTAGTGGTGATGTTTTAAAAACAACATCCGAAAGAGAGATTTCTCTTGAGAGCATGTCAAAATTATTAAAAAAATATCCAGAGACGGATGAGGCTAAAATAAAGCTCAAAGAATCATTTGAATCATTAAATCAAAGCCTTGAACAAACATTAAACTATAACAATTGTTTTTTTACCACTTCTTGCTCCATAAGAGAAACAAATTATTTACAAGCGCAACAATCTCAAGTGCAGATAGAATTGGAAAGGTGGACTTTAGAGACTGTATTAACGTCTACTTTAAATAGATATGAAGAAAAATATAAAAATCATAAAGATAAATTCGAGGATGTATGGCGTTTTTCGTTATATGGCTTAATGGATAATCTAGAAAAAAGCATAGTTGTGATGCAAGAAAACTTAAAAAAAGAACTTCTTGAAAAAAGCAATGAAGCTGATTGGAAAGAAGTTATAACAAGTTATCTTCACGCTCGAACAGCTGAATATAATCAAGATGTAGCTATGTTTATTAAAAAAATGGCGGTTATCGCGAACAATGCTGGATCAAAGCCATATGAAAAAATTACGGAAGAAATATATAAGAATTTTGAAAAAGAATTTTCAGATCTTATAGAAAGCTATAATGTAAGAAATGTCAGTGTAGAAGAAATAAGAAACTACGCAGAACACCAAGCAGGAAAAGTTCAATTGGCTGAAAAATTATTTGACTTAGTTAAAAGTTGCTCTGCGTTAGGTAATGAACAATTTTCAAAGGGCAATAAGATGGACACTGTTCTAAATAAGACAGGCCTTGAGCTAAAAAAATTATCGAGCACTAAAAAATGGAGTGAATCAAAACGAACACTTCAAAACCGATGTGGAACAATATTTGAAAAACTTGTTGGTATTAGCCAATCAGAAAAATTAAAGCATTGGCCTAATGTTGAAAACCAATATCTTCTGTCTTTTCTTAGCTGGTTACGTGATTCTCGCGTATGTAATGCAATTTTTGGAAAATCACTCTTTCTAGAAACCCAAAAAATCCAAAAAACTTATGCTGATTTCTTCAAAGAAAACAAAACTCCTACTAAAGTTGAAAAAGAGCAATCATTTGTTCCGAATATGCCTCCGTCCGTCGTCGAAAATCAAGGCATCCAAATTTAAAAAAATTACGAAGGCTTGGTCTGATAAATGGATTCCCGCCTTCGCGGGAATGACACTTCATCCCACCATTTGAAACTGCCCAATCTAGGTTTGTCAGTTGACACATTTGCGAAATGACACCTGCGATACTATAAATTTCTTTTATTTCTTAAATTACCATTTCGTGGTTAACGAATATACTCATTCTCTGCAATTTAGCATTGAACCTTCTCGCTTCTTTTGATAGTGTAGTTTTTAGCTATACCGATCGCGAATGAGTTTTGGTAATCTCTCTGATATTCATCTGGGATTGGTATGTTATCTCTATGCACTTTTAACCATGGATGTGAATATGCTTGCCTTGTTGGAACTCCTTATCTTCTTTGCTGTGTTAATAACTTGCGCTTTTATCGGAGTTTCTCTCAATGTATGGTTACCGATGATGGTGACTATGTTGTTAATCGTAAGCTTTCTGCACGTGCCACTCATTGTGATGATTCCACTATGGATATTAGCTGCTGCAGCAGTAGTGTTGTTATGTTGGTCAAATTTTCGCAGACATTATTTTTCACTGCCTTTATTGAAATATTTGCGTAAACATTTGCCTGCGATCAGTAAAACCGAACAAGATGCCTTAGAGGCTGGGGATGTTTGGTTTGAAGGAGAGTTTTTTCGCGGATGTCCTAATTGGGAAGCCATTTTAGCTTATAAAGTGCCTTTGTTATCGCAAGAAGAACAAGATTTTATTGATCATCAAGTCGAAAAACTATGTGAGCTTTGCCACGATTGGGAAATTGTCCATGATCGCAAAGAATTATCGCCGGAAGCCTGGGATTATATTAAAAAAGAAGGATTCTTAGGTTTAGTTATTCCCAAAAAATATGGTGGTAAAGGTTTTTCTGCGCTGGCACATTCTACTATTATTACCAAATTGGCGAGTCGTAGTGCGAGTCTTGCGGTAAGTGTAATGGTGCCAAATTCTTTGGGTCCGGGCGAAATGGTTCTGGAGTACGGCACAGAACAGCAAAAAAATTATTATTTACCTCGTTTAGCTCGGGGCGAAGAAATTCCTTGTTTTGGCTTAACTGCTCCGGATGCGGGTAGTGATGCGGCGAATATTTCTGATCGCGGTGTAGTCTGTAAACAGCAAATAAATGGCGAAGAAAAAATTGGCATACGGTTATCCTGGGATAAACGATATATCACTTTAGCGCCGATTGCGACTTTGTTAGGTATTGCTTTTAAACTTTATGATCCAGAACATTTATTAAGCGAAAAAGAAGATATAGGAATTACTTTAGCGCTTATTCCGGCAAAAACACCTGGTGTGGAAATTGGTCCGCGTCATTATCCTATGAATTTAGGTTTTATGAACGGACCCACACGTGGGCAAGATGTTTTTATTCCGCTAGATTGGGTTATTGGTGGCGCTGAGCGTATGGGTACAGGCTGGCGAATGCTGATGGAATCGCTTTCTGTGGGTCGCTCGATCTCTATTCCTGCGTTATCAACAGCATGTATGAAATTGGCTGTGCGTGGCACCAGTGCGTATGCGCGTGCTCGTTATCAATTTAGGGTACCTATTGGCGAATTTGAAGGGATACAGCTGGTGTTAGGCAGGATGGGTGGTTATACCTATATGGTTGAAGCTGCACGATTATTAACGGCTAATGCGGTAAGTCACAACATTCGTCCTTCGTTAGTATCGGCTATTTTAAAATACCATGCCAGCGAGTTAGCGCGTGTGGTTGTGAATGATGCTATGGATATTCATGGTGGTAGAGGTATTCAATTAGGACCCAGTAATTATTTAGGCTTGTTGTATCAAGCGTTGCCTATTAGCATTACTGTCGAAGGCGCGAATATTTTGACGCGTAATTTAATTATTTTTGGACAAGGTGCCATTCGTTGTCATCCCTATATACGGCAAGAAATTGCACTGGCAACGCATCCTGAGCCAGAAAAACAAGTAGTGAAATTTGATGAGTTATTACTTGCGCATTGGGCTTATGTTACCAAAAATTTTGCTAGAACTTGGGTATATGGTTTAACGGCAGGTTATTTTATTTCTGTACCTAAATGTGGACGAATTAGCCGTTATATGCGGCAATTAACTCGAATGAGTACTGCACTGGCATTTGTTGCTGATTTTACGATGGTGATATTAGGCGGTGAGTTAAAGCGTAAAGAGGCTATTTCTGCGCGATTGGGTGATGTATTAAGTTATCTCTATTTGGGTGCTGCTGTTGTTAAGCAGTGTCAAGATCACCATGGTCAATTACAAGAATTAGTTTTTGTTGAATGGTCTTTGCAATATTGTTTATACAAAATTCAAGAAGCGTTTGATCAACTTTTTAATAATTTTCCACAACGATGTTTGGGTGGTATGTTAAAATTTTTAGTGTTTCCCTGGGGATTACGCTTTAAATTACCTCGAGATCGCTTAAGCTTCAGAGTAGCGCGTCTGCTATCTGAGCCTTCTCCTTTACGAGAACGATTATGCCGTTATACGTTTCTGGGTAAATCACCTGCTGATCCTTTAGCTAAAGTGGAGCATGCATTTCTGACCACAGTGTTGGCAGAACCGATAGAGAAAAAAATTAATGCTGCTATAAAGCAAAAACAAATTCCACGTTGTGATCGTTGGGAAGATTTGCTGGTAGTGTTACAAAAAGAACAGCTTTTGTCTGAGGAAGAAATAGAAATTTGGCATCAGGCGCAGCTGGCACGTGCTGCTGCTGTGGCGGTGGATGAATTTTAATGCGGGAGTTCCCGCTGAAAAGATTTGAACATTTATTTCGCGCAATGGCTCGTCGGACTCCATCCTCCTGCGCTTTATTTGCGCTGCACAAACGTTCAAATTTTTTCAGCGGGAGCTGTTTTTAATATCTTTCACAATTGATATATGCTTTGACAAAATTATTCAGGATAGTGTTCGCACTATGTGCGTCCAAATTTGCTCAAGGCCTAGTGTGTTGCCAATATTTGCGTCGAGCCTAAAATCCAATTGTTTGGGGTATATACTTTATTGGTGAACTAGGTTTTTGAAACGCAGGTAGGTAAGTACAAAAAAATTAAAAAGGACTATAAATATGCCGAAAAAAATTAACAAACCCATAACTCAATACGAAGGATATCGTCGAGAAGTTTTTATTGTTGATGCAAATCGAACTCCTTTTTTTAAAGCTTTAGGTGGACCAGGATTATTTTCTGCTGCTGATTTAGCAGTGCAAGCTGCCAGAACACTCTTGTTGCGCCAGCCCTTTGAACCAAGTGACTTAGATGAAGTGATCACTGGTTGTGTGATGCCGAGCATGGATGAAACAAATATTAGTCGTATAATTGCGTTGCGATTGGGCTGTGGTCATGCAATGCCTGCTTGGACGGTACAACGTAATTGTGCGTCGGGTATGCAAGCCATTGATAATGCGGCGCAGGATATTGCTAGCGGTCGGGCAGATTTGGTGCTTGCTGGAGGTACAGAAGCAATGAGTCGTGCACCTTTGTTATGGAATGAAAGCATGGTGCGTTGGCTTGCCAATTGGTCAAATGCTAAAACTCTGAGTAGTCGATTGAAAACTTTAGTGCAATTGCGTCCTTATTTTTTAACACCTGTCATTGCTTTATTACGAGGACTTACTGATCCTATCGTAGGTTTGTCGATGGGGCAAACCGCAGAAAATTTAGCTTATCGCTTTAATATAAGTCGGCAACAAATGGATGAATTTGCTTTTCGAAGCCACCAACGTTTAGCGAAAGCGCAAGATGAAGGCTGGTTAGACGAAGTGAGTCCAATGTTTGACTTTGCTGGTCATGAACATGCGACGGATGAAGGTTTACGTCGTGATACTTCCTTAGAAAAACTTAGCCGTTTAAAGCCAATCTTTGATAAAAAATTTGGTACTGTGACAGCAGGAAATAGCTCTCAAGTTACTGATGGTGCAGCTTATTTACTACTGGCTAGTGAAGAAGCGGTAAAAAAATATCACTTAAAACCACAAGGAAAAATTGTGGATGTTGAATGGGCGGGTGTCGATCCGGCGCAAATGGGTTTGGGACCAGTCAATGCAGCGACGCATCTAATGCAACGTCGAAATTTGGCGTTGACAGATATTGATTATTGGGAAATTAATGAAGCGTTTGCAGCACAAGTATTAGCCTGTCTTGCTGCTTGGAATGATGAAGATTATTGTCGAGAAAACTTCGGCTTAAAAACGCCTGTCGGACAAATCGATCAGGAAAAATTAAATGTTGATGGTGGAGCAATTGCCATTGGTCATCCGGTAGGTGCGAGTGGTGCTCGTATTGTGATGCATTTATTAGAAATTTTGCAGCGTAAGCATGCTAAACGTGGAATTGCCAGTCTTTGCATTGGTGGTGGGCAAGGTGGTGCGATGTTAATTGAAAATGCAGCTGTTTGATTACTCAAATCTGGTTGAAGAAGGGTGTTGGGCATTTGTTAAGCGCAAATAAAGCGCAGGAGGCCGGAGGCCGACGAGCCATTGCGCGCAATAAATACCCAACGCCCTGCACTGTATAGGTGCAGTTAACACTATTGAAAGTACGGAGATATGATAATGGAAAATAAAACTTATCAACATTGGCAACTTAGCCAAGATCAACAAAATATTGCGTGGTTGAAATTCGATCGTCAAGATGCATCGACTAACACGATAGATAATGTGGTGCTAACCGAGCTAGATACTATCCTTAGTGCATTAGCTAATGCAGCACCTAGAGGTTTAATTATTTTTTCCGGCAAAGCGAAAGGATTTATTGCAGGTGCAGATGTTAGTTATTTTAGTCAATTTACGACCTTAGAACAGATAGATGCTTTTTTACGTCAAGGTCAAAATGTATTTGATAAAATAGCGGCGCTTACATTTCCTACCGTGGCAATGATAGAAGGGTTTTGTTTGGGGGGGGGCCTAGAATTGGCGCTTGCCTGTCGTTATCGGATAGTAGAAGACAGTGAAGATACGCGGTTAGGTTTGCCAGAAGTACTCTTAGGTATTCATCCCGGTTGGGGAGGAAGTGCGCGTTTACCGCATTTGATTGGTCCATTACAAGCCTTGCCACTAATGTTGCGAGGAGAAACAGTCTCTGCTAAAACAGCGGCAAAAATTGGTTTGGCTGATGCAGCGGTGCCAAAACGAGAGTTGATGCGAGCAGCAATTTATTACATAAATACTAGTCCCGTCCCTCATAAATTATCATGGTGGCTGCAGTTAGCTAACAAACGTCCTACGCGCTCGCTGTTCGCCAAGTATTTGAGAAAGCAATTAGTCGCGCGCGTAAACCGCGATCATTATCCTGCGCCTTATGCGATTATTGATAATTGGGAACAAGCAATAGAATCGCATTCACAGGCTTTAGCGGCAGAAATAAATTCCATCACGCAATTGTTAACGCAAAATCAAACGGCAAAAAATTTAATGCGAGTATTTTTCTTACAAGAACGCTTAAAAGAGTTGGCAAAGCAGGATAATAAAATAAAATTTTATCGAGTGCATGTTATAGGTGCTGGAGTGATGGGCGGAGATATTGCTGCATGGTGTGCATTTTCAGGCTTTACCGTGAGTTTGCAAGATCAAGATCCTGCACGTGCTGCGGCGGCATTACAACGTGCGCACGACTTATTTAAGAAAAAATTTAAAAAAGACAAACGTGCGATACAAGCGGCGATGGATCGATTAGTCATTGATTTACCCGGTCAGGGTATTGCAAAAGCAGATGTGATCATTGAAGCTATTGTAGAAAATTTAGCGGCAAAACAAGCACTATTCCAAGATTTAGAACGTCGTGCTAAACCAGAAGCGATATTGGCTACTAACACCTCCAGTTTACCTTTAGATGAAATTAATCATGTCATGGAAAATCCGGTACGTTTAATTGGTATTCATTTTTTTAATCCCGTTGCTAAAATGAAATTAGTTGAAATTGTTTATGGATCTAAGACTCAGCCACAACTCATTGAGCAAGCATGTGCGTTTGTAGGAAAACTCAATCGTCTGCCTTTAGTGGTGAAAAGTTGTCCAGGATTTCTAGTTAATCGTGTCTTGATGCCTTATTTATTAGAAGCCATTACTCTGTTTGAAGAAGGTGTTCCGGCTGCAGATATCGATAAAGCAGCGGTGCGTTTCGGCATGATGATGGGACCTGTAGAATTGGCAGATACTGTAGGCTTAGATGTTTGTTTAGCTGTAGCACAAAATCTGACTCATCATTATGGTGGTCAGGTACCGCAATTATTAGTTGATAAAGTGAAACAAGGTGACTTAGGACGTAAAACGGGTAAAGGATTTTATACGTATCAACATGGAAAGCCCGTGAAAGTACATGCGACAACAAATGCGCAATTAACACCAGCGGAATATGACAAAATTGCAAATCGCTTGGTTTTACGTTTGATCAATGAGTCCATGGCTTGTGTAAAGGAAAAAGTAGTAGGTGATGCTGATTTACTAGATGCAGGGATGGTATTTGGTACAGGGTTTGCACCTTTTCGAGGTGGACCGCTGCATTATGCGGACACTTTAAAGAAAGAAGCTTAATTTCTTTCTGAAGAGGCTCTGCCTCGAAGGATGAATGGCTAAGATGCAAATCACTGACGCAATTAATAAAGCAAAGCAGATCGTTCTTCTTGTATAATATCTTTCAAATAGGATGAAATATTGCTACTATACATTCCTGTTTGTCCGTATTTTGCTGGAAATTAAATTAGACTTACCCGAAATAATTGGATTTAGGCGAAGCGCAAATTCTTGTGAGCACTTGAATGTATTACTCATACATAATGGTTACGCAAGATTTGTAACATGGCATAAAATTTAATTGTGAAGGGGAACTAAACTTTTTTCTTTTCGTGACGATATTATAAATACTAGTAATAATAATGAAGAAATTTAATATGAAAACGTTTAAAAAATATTTGAAATACATTAAACAACCATTAAAAATCGCTTGTATAATGAGTATGGGGATCCCCTTAGCGCATGCAGCGACTTTTCCATTAAATGGTAGCGATGTTGTGGGTAGTGAAAAATATGTTGTACCGCAAGGTAATGAAACACTGCTCCAATTAGCACGTGACTATGATGTAGGCTATGAAGAAATCATACGTGCTAATCCGCATGTCAATTCGCAAAGTCGTTTGTCTGGTGGACGTGTTTTTATTCCATCACGGTTTGTATTACCTCCTGGTCCTCGTCATGGTATTGTCATTAATCTTGCAGAATTGCGCTTGTATTACTTTCCTCCTGGTAAAAACGTAGTGGTGACTAAACCTATAGGAATAGGACGAGAAGGATGGCAAACCCCAACGGGCGTTACTAGAATTACAGCAAAAGAAAAAGATCCTTACTGGTATCCTACGCCCAATGTACGGGCTGAAGCAGCTCGTCATGGTACGCCTATCCCGGAAGTTTTTCCTCCTGGTCCTGATAATCCTTTAGGTAATTATAAAATGCGTTTGCAAGGACCGATATGGAGTACTATTTTAATCCACGGTACAAATCGTCCAGAATATGTAGGTAGTCGTGTCAGTGCGGGTTGTATTCGTCTGATGCCGGAAGATATTGAAGAAATATTTCATATGGTGCCGGTAGGTACGGAAGTACGTGTGATTAATCAGCCTTTTAAAGCTGGATGGGCAAATGGTCAATTATATTTTGAAGCTCATTATCCTTTAGCTGAAGAAAAAGAACACTATGCGGCTGATATGACGTCTGTAGTTAAAGCGATTTCAAGTAAAACAGCGGGTCGTCATACAACTATTAAATGGTCTTTAGTGCAAAATGCTGCAAAACGACCTAATGGTATTCCGCAAGTCGTTAGTAACTAAGAACTTTCGAACCTTTTTATTAAAGGCCTCTTTGTTGTAAAGAGGCCTTTTTTTATTAGGAAAAATCCCTTAGGGATAATCCTGATATCAAATTCTTAATATCTAAGATAAACTCAATAGTTACTTTCTAAAGGTAGGTATTGTGATATGGAAATCAGTGAAAAACATTTATCTATTACTTCTGCTGTTGATATTTCAGCGATCTGTGAACCTATTTTTAATGAAAAAAAAATCCGATATTATTATCATACCCGATATTATAAAGATGGTAGCTTTTTTTCATTAGGTACGCATCCAGAATGGCATAAACACTTTTATGCTAAAGAATACTATCCAAAAGAATATTATTTGCGAACTCTGCCAGCGACTTATTATGAAATTTTAGATAACTATAATACTTGTGCAGCACAAGAAGCGCGTCAAATTTTTGGTCTTGATAGTTTTTTTGCGATATACGAAGTAAATGATAACTATACTGATATTTATGGTTTTGCTACTAAGCCTAATACACATAATATAATCGATTTTTATTTTAAAAATGTTACTCTTCTTAAGAAGTTTATCTTTTTTTATAAAGATAAAGCACGCTCTTTAATTTGCAAAGCTGACTCTGCTATGCATCGCTTAATATTACCGCGCTTTAAGCAAAACGATCTTACTTCGCCTTTTGAAGCAACGATATTATCAGGACAATATGAGCCTAAAAAATATTACTTCAATTACAAAGGTCAGGATACATTTTTAACTAATCGTGAAGTTGACTGCATAAAATACATGCTCTATGGTAAAACAGCAAAAGAAATAGGGCAAATAATGAAGATATCTTATCGCACTGTAGAAACTCATTTGAGTAATGTCAAAAATAGATTTGGTTTTACTACGAAAGCAGAATTGATCCACTTATACCTACAGCATATTCAAATCTAAGCAAAGCTATTTTCAAATTCTACGTATTCAGCACGGATTTTTTAAAAAACAGATAAGTTTATGCTGTGAAGTCAATCAATTAAGAAGGAGCGTTTGATGAAAATTGCAATTATAGGTTCTGGTTTTTCTGGCATCATGACATTTTATTATTTAGTAAAACTATTGGCTAAAAGTGAAAATAAAATAGATGAACTTCTTGAGATCACTATTATTAGTAAGGAAAAAAATATAGGCGGTATTGCTTATGCTAAAGCCGCTAGTTCTTGTGACTTTTTAATGAATATCCCAATTGACAAAATGTCTGCATTGGAAGACGAGCCTAATGATTTATTGGAATGGCTTAATCGATCATCTACAATTAATAAAGATTTTTATACTAAAGGAAAGAGAGATAAGATTTTACCAAATCAATATTGTCGAAGAGAAGATTATGGAAAATATCTGCAAGCTAAATATGAAGAAGCAAAAAAAGATATAGGAAACAATAAAAAGCCTATTAAAGTCCAGGAATTATTTTCTTATGAAGTAACACATATCAGTAAAAATAAAGAGAGTACTTTATTAAAATTTAAAAATATTGCTGATGAAAGTTGTAGTCAAATAGATTTTGATAGAGTGGTTATTGCTTCGGGTAATGACTTACCATTTAAGAAGCCTAGTATGGTTACAGAAAAAATAGCAAATTCATCTTCTTATATAAGTTCTATTTGGGATGATGGAGCAATAAAGAAAATTCAAACAATAGCATTAGAAGAAAACAAAAAAGTACTTGTGCTTGGTACGGCACTGTCTTCAATGGATTTAGTGATCGCTTGGTATGAAGCAATAAAAAGAGATAGCAATAAAGAAAAAAGTTATACCAGTCAGTTAATTCTTAGCTCTCGTCATGGCTTGCTTCATGAAACTTATCCAAAAAATAGCAGTACGACGGCTGTAGAGAGTAGAAGAAATAACAAAATAACCAAAAAAAATCAACCCAAAGAAATTTTAGAAAAAAACATTAAAGCGCTAGTGAAAGAAAGTGAAGAACATACTCATCAATTCCGAGAAAATAAATATAATGATCTTATAGAACTGACGAACTTAGCTTGTCTAAGTTTCAATGAAGACGAGAAAATTAAATTATTACCTTGGATTACACGCTCTCATTTGGAAACGATGGCAACAGGTATGCCATATCCAACAACAAAAAAAATAGCAGCTCTTGCTGTAGAAAATCTACTAGATGTTTGTGCAGGTGAAATTGTTGCAATTGATGTGATAGAAGATCAAGATAAAACGAAATTTGATATTACGTATAAAAATGGTAAGAAAATAATCGTAGATTATATAGTTAATGCTATTGGCGTAGAGCATGATTATACAAAACTTCAGCATCCATTTTATGAGTCATTGATGAAAATAGCGGTTCCTCATGATTCTGGTTTTGACTTAAAAACAAGTAATACTGGACTTTTAATCACACGGGATAATGGAGCGCAAACACAAATTTATTGTGTGGGTCCAATGCGTTCAGCGAGCGAAGCAATGAAGGATAAGCCTGTTTTAAGCTTACTTCGAAGCATTGTTAAATTAAGAAAACAACCTATAGTAATTGCTACAGAATTATTATCTGGTTTGGACTACACAGTAGTAAGTAGCAAAACTAACCAAAAGATGGAAATAAGTAAACAATCAGTACACAAGGGTGGTGACATAAATTATCTACCATTGGACGAAGATCGTTTAATATCGGAATCTTTTATTAAAATGACAGACAGTGATGAATCTTATTTATCTACTGTATTATCTGATGTATTAATTGGTAATGGTAATAATGCTCATTTTATAAATTCTTTGTTTATCAATTCAAGCGTAATAAGACTTAAAAAATGTAAGATAGTTGAAGAAAGTAAACTTGAAATTAAAGCCGAAAAAGCAATTTTTACTGATTGTGAAATAGACTTAAATGGTCTAGAAAGCAATTCCAATAGAAATTTTAAGGTTGATCATTCTAAGCTAATTTTTACAAAAAATGCTGATGGTATTTTGTGGCAGCATACAGGTGAGGGTAATGTAAAACTAAATAATGTTACGTTTTTTGTGAATAGCCCTGAAGGAACAAAAAAAATAATGTCGCAAGAACTTGGTATCGAAAATGGAAAAAAGCTTCATGGTTTTTTACTTAAAATTGACAAAAATAAACAGGGACAAGAAGTTGTTGCACGCTGGAAAGAAGGAGAAACACTAGAAGAAAAATATGGAAAATATCCACTCTTTAGTAAGAAAAAACAAAATCTTTGGATAGATACTCATATAAAAGAGTTATGTAAAAATGATAGTGGTTCAAACTCACCGAAAACACCCACACTTAAAATTAAGTGAAGTTAGTTATTATCGCTATAAACATGAATTTTATTTTATGTACAATGAATTTAAAATTTTGTTTATGGCGAGTACAAGGATTAAGGCTATGGAATTAAATTTTTTTTTATAAAGTCGAGATGTAAAGCTTCGGTCACTAATTGAGATTTGTTTTTGCAATTAAGTTTAATTTTGAGTGTCTGAATATGGTGCTCGACAGTTTTATGAGAAAGTCCGATAACGTTTGCTATTTGTTTATAGGTCATGCCGCGTACTAAATAAAACAGACATTCTGCTTGACGTTTTGATAAGCAAAGCTCTTTTCCTGCATGTATATTTGATAGGGCATTGTGTATTTTTGATGTTTCCACAGATATGTCTGAACAAAGTAAAGCGGCTAGCTTATTTTTTGTATCGGTTTCACTAAGATAATAAGAGATACCAAACACGCCAACTAATTTGTTATCTTGATTAAAGAGCGGAGATTTTATAGTGAAATAATCGATGAAATCTGGAAAATTATTGTATGTGGCAGTGTTGAAAAAGTATTTTGTTTCTTTGCTGTGCATTACCTCAATGTCTTGTAATTTTGCTAAATGCCAAACATTGTAGGGAATATCACAATCAGAGATACCAATTATTTCTGTTCGTGAGGAGAGATTTGCTCGTTCAGCAGACAAATCATTGCATCCTAGATATAGACCGTTTTCATTTTTCCAGTAGACGTGCACTTTTCCTGGAGTAGAAAGCAAACTTTCTACATCGATATTATATTTTGGTTTATGACAGATACGGATATTCATTCTGGATAAACTTAAGCATAGAGATCTATTCTGTTAGATAATAGACAGAATTTAATCGAGTAGGACCGTTTTTCCTACCCGATATGGATTTTATGCTTCATCATCCAAAGTTGTTTGTGGAAAATAGCGATCGCCGAAATACTGCTGAAGTTTTTTTCGGGTTGTACTACGGCTTAATCCCAATAACAAGGCTGTTTTAGACTGATTAAAACCAGTGTGTTCCATTAAGGCTTGTAGCAGAGGAGGTTCTACCTCATTCAGTAGCATGGAGTACAGACTAGAAAAAGAGGATTGCTTATTGGTTTTTAAATAAGTAGAGACAACTTGATAAACGTTGTCTGTAAGGTTTACTGAATTTTGCTCAAATTTTGTATCAACGTTGGCTACATTCATGGCTTCCGTTCCTTCCTCATAAATAAAAGTGTTCAAAAAACGAAGAACAAAGTCAGCATTTTAGCTGGGTTGTTCACTTTGAGTTCTTCCCCGCTTACAATGGAAATCAAATTGTACACTATATACCCTTCTAGGGTCAATATTTTTTTGATATTAATTTATCCTGATGTTATTTTTAATACTCAACATGGACATTATTTTCTCCAAAGAAGTGTTGTAGTTGCAGTAATAACTCTTCTGTTAACGTAACTTTCCAAGTTATGCCAAATTGAACTAATGCTTTTACGTTATGATGTAAAATCTCAAGATAAATTGGGCAATTTCCTGGGGTGAATGGTGCGAATAACGCAGTAAGTTGAGTGATTTTGGCATTATCTAATGTGGTAGTTAAGGGTGTTAAGAGTAGATGTTTTGCTTGTGTACGTCGAATATGAAGTAGTGTTTGAATGCTTTTAGCGCTGAGGCGGTATGCTCCGCTAAAATTATCCAGAGTGATTTCGCCGTTTACTACAATAGTCTCATCGACATTGAGCTGGTCTTTACATGCTTCATAGCAATCGGCAAAAACGGCAATTTCTATTCGACCGCTACTATCATCTAGTGTAATGATCGCCATACGATTACCGCGTTTAGTGATTATTTTGCGTATGCCAATAATTAAACCAATTAAAGTGATATTTTGGTTTTTATCTAGATTCAAATCGCAAATGCGAGCTGTGGCTAATTGCGCTATTTCTTGCTGGTAAGGTTGTAGAGGGTGTCCGCTGAGATAGGTGCCCAATACTTCTTTTTCTCCGCGTAAACGCTCTTGGGCAGTCCATGGGTTCACTATAATATAGTTTTCGTTTGAAACAGTGTCGGCGCTAGAACCAAATAAACTGAGCTGCCCTTGTTGTTGTGCTTGCAACGATTGCTCGGCCAACTTAAGCGCTTTATCAAGTGAAGCAATTAAGATGGCGCGATCATGAGGATCTTGATCAAGAGCTCCTGCACGAATTAATGCTTCCAAGGCTCGTCGATTTACTTTTTGTTGCGAATAGATTCGCTGGCAAAAATCAAATAAATGATTGAAGGCCCCGCCTGCTTGTCTTGTTTTGATAATGGTTTCAATCGCGGCAAATCCTAATCCTTTAATAGCACCCAAACCATAGCGAAGCGTACTATCATTATGGACAGTGAATCGATAATGACTATGATTAATATCAGGTGGCAAAATTTTAAGTTTCATCAGCCTACATTCTTCTAAGAGTGCCACGACTTTATCGGTATGTTCCATATCGGAAGACAATACTGCCGCCATAAATGCAGCAGGATAATGCGTTTTTAACCAAGCAGTTTGATAAGTGAGCAGAGCATAAGCAGCTGAATGGGATTTATTGAAGCCATAGCCGGCAAATTTTTCCATGAGATCAAAAATGGTGGTTGCACTTTGCTCAGTGACGCCACGAGCGGTTGCGCCACGTACAAAAATATTACGTTGTAACGCCATTTCTTCGGGTTTTCTTTTTCCCATAGCGCGACGGAGGAGATCAGCCGCACCTAAAGTATAACCGGCGAGTACTTGCGCAATTTGCATGACTTGTTCTTGATAGAGAATTACGCCGTAAGTGGGTTTTAAGATGGAAGTTAAATCAGGATGTAAATATTCAATGGTTGCATGACCATGCTTGCGATTAACGAAATCGTCTACCATGCCTGATTGTAAAGGCCCCGGACGATAGAGTGCAACCAACGCGATAATTTCTTCAAAGCAATCCGGTTGTAGCCGTTTGGTTAATTCTTTCATCCCGCGGGATTCAAGTTGAAAAACAGCAGTAGAAAGGCCGCTTTTTATTAATTCATAAGTTTGAACATCATCTGTGGGAAGTGATGTGATATCAATGGGAGACTGTTGTTGATGATGGCGTTGTTCATTAACGGTTTCTAGTGCCCAATCGATAATAGTAAGTGTACGTAAACCGAGAAAGTCGAACTTCACCAAGCCCACTGACTCTACGTCATCTTTATCAAATTGGGTAACAATGTGTTCGCCGCTTGCTTCACAATACAAGGGGACAAAATCAGTAAGATTGGAGGGCGCAATAACTACACCGCCAGCATGTTTTCCGGCGTTACGAGCAACACCTTCTAAAGTTTGTGCCAGATCTAATAAGGTTTTTACTTCTTCTTCTTGGTTATAGCGTTGTTTTAATTCTTCTTCACTTGCGAGCGCTTTTTCTAAGGTAATACCTAATTCGAAAGGAATTAATTTAGCGATTTTATCCACAAAACCATAGGGGTGGGCCAGCACTCGACCGACGTCACGTACAACGGCACGTGCAGCCATCGTGCCAAAAGTAATAATTTGGCAAACGCTCTGTCGGCCGTACTTTTGTTCGACGTACTGAATGACGCGATCACGTCCTTCCATGCAAAAATCAATATCAAAGTCAGGCATAGAGATACGTTCAGGATTGAGGAATCGTTCAAACAGTAAATCGTATTGCAAAGGATCTAAATCGGTAATTCCTAGTGTATAGGCCACTAAGGAGCCTGCTCCTGAACCTCGTCCTGGGCCGACAGGAATTTTATTTTGCTTTGCCCATTGAATGAAATCTGCCACGATAAGAAAGTAACCGGCAAAACCCATGTTGTGAATTACATCTAATTCTGTAGTAAGGCGTTGTTGGTATACTTCATGGTTTTCTGTATTTTTTAAGCGTTCCGCCAATCCTTTTTGCGTTTGTGTTGTCAATAAAGTTTCAATAGTCATGTCTGAGGGGATAGGAAACTGCGGTAAATAAGGCTTACCTAAGACTAAATGCAAATTACATCGTTTCGCAATTTCTATGCTATTGGCTAATGCTTCGGGTATATCGTCAAAGAGCTGCGTCATTTCTTCCTGGCTGCGCAAGTACTGTTGAGCGGTATAAAGATGGGGACGTTTAGGATCGCCTAAAGTATAGCCTTCCTGAATGCATACTCGTGCCTCATGAGCATCGAATTCACTTTCTTTAAGAAAACGAACATTATTGCTAGCGACTACAGGTGTATTGGTTTTGAGGGCTAAATTAATGACTTGGTCGATATAGTGTTCTTCGTTGGGTTGACCGACCCGTTGAATTTCTAAATAAAAACGGTCAGGAAATAGCTGGCACCAATGATGCAATAGGCTTTCTGCTTCAGTGAGGCGATCGTTGAGTATGGCTTGGCCGATATCACCTTCTTGCGCACAAGAAAGCGCAATGAGACCTTCGGCATGAGTTATTAGCCAGTTCGCTAATACAATAGGTTTGCCTTGTTGCTGTCCTTCGATATACGCTTTAGAAACAAGACGCGTTAAATTGCGATAACCCGTCATGTTTTGACACAAGAGGACCAAGCGAAACGGTTCTTTGGGTTTCGCTTCATTGTGCAATAAGATTTCACTACCGATGATAGGTTTGATGCCTTTTGCTCGTGCCGCTTGATAAAATTTAATAGTGGCGAATAAATTAGATAAGTCCGTGATGGCAATAGCTGGTATTTTAGTTTTTGTAGCAATACCAATGAGATCGTCGATTTGAATAATGCTATCGACGAGTGAGTATTCGCTATGGAGATGTAGGTGAATGAAGGTGTCGTTCATATAGAGCATTATACCTCATAATGAAGTAATCTAACGACAAGAGAGTTCAGAAAAAATGGGTGATGCACCAAATAAAAGTGAGTAGAAATACCAGAAAATTTTTACTTGAAGTTGTAACTAGCGATTAAATTACTGTGTACTCTTTTCTCGCTAATTTAACCGGCGCAAAGGTCATGCGGTGTATATCAGCAGGCCCATATTTTTTTAATGCGGCTAAATGTTGTTGTGTGCCATAGCCTTTGTGCTGGGCAAAGCCGTATTGCGGATAATGTTGATCGAGGATGAGCATTTCATGATCGCGAGCTACTTTCGCTAGAATTGAAGCAGCGCTAATAACCTGTTCTGTTTGATCGCCTTTGATGATAGCTTTAACGGGCTGTTTTACTTTAGGGCATTGATTGCCATCGACTAAAATAAGATGAGGTTCGAGGGTAAGTGCTGCAATGGCACGTTGCATGGCTAATAACGTGGCTTGCAAAATATTTAGCTTATCTATTTCCGCGACTTCGGCGCGACCTATGGCAAAACTTAATGCATGCTGTTTGATAGCATTGGCCAATGTTTCACGCTGCTTTTCCGATAATTTTTTAGAATCTTTTAGTCCTATAATAGGATGATCCGGCGGTAAAATCACCGCGGCTGCGAAAACTGGCCCCGCTAAAGGACCACGACCTGCTTCATCAACGCCTGCAATTAACATGGTTATTATGTCTTTTTGTTTTTAATATTGCTTAAGGAAATTGTGTAATGCCAATAATGTGCCTAGTTTGGAAAAATATCAAGAGAAGCGCGTAAAAACTACTTGTTGTCACTGACAGCCAGTTTTGCTAAGGTTAATTAACGAGAGATGTTTTCGCGAACATGATGTGAAAAGGATTTTAGATATTTATTGCGCGCAATGGCTCGTCGGACTCCGTCCTCCTGCGCTTTATTTGCGCTTCACAAATACCTAAAACCCTTATTCACCAAGACAGCGAAAGTTTTATTGATAAAGGATTTCTATCACGGATTTTTTCTTAAATTTCAAATGCTAAAGGATAGCTTTTATGCCACAAGGACACGTTGAATCAATAAACCCCATTAATTATACTGCGATTGATTTGTTAGAGAGACTGGGTAATAACAATCCCAGTCAGCAACAAATTGATTTGCTAGAATTTCTTCTGCTATTAGCAATCCGACCCAATAAATTCAATCTGCAGATGTTAGAAGCTAACATTGGTGAGAATGTTATTATTCGCGATTTGTTGAAAAGCTTTCAACGTAGACAATATGTAGCGTAATCATACATTAAAGCGAAAATGCATCACGTCGCCATCTTTGACAATATACTCTTTGCCTTCGAGGCGAAGTTTGCCGGCTTCTTTTGCGCCTGATTCACCGTTATAATGAATAAAATCTTCATAAGCGATGACTTCTGCGCGAATAAAACCTTTTTCAAAATCGGTATGAATAACGCCTGCGGCTTGAGGTGCAGTGGCGCCCTGAGGAATGGTCCAGGCACGTACTTCTTTTACGCCCGCAGTAAAATAAGTTTGTAAGCCCAGTAGTTTATAGCCAGCGTTAATAAGTCGATTCAATCCTGGTTCTGTTAAATTTAACGAAGTCAAAAACTCTGTTTTCTCGGCGGCAGGTAAATCGGCGATTTGAGCTTCAAATTCAGCGCAAATAGCAACAACAGAAGCATTTTCTTGTTGCGCTAATGCCGTGACTTTATCTAAATATGGATTATTGGTAAAACCGGATTCATCAACATTAGCGATATACAAAATTGGTTTAGCAGTAAGTAAAAATAAGCGTTTTATTAACTGCTGCTCTTCTTCATCTAATGAAAGTGAGCGGACAGGTTGTCCATCATTGAGATGGGCATAGGTTTTTTCCAATAATTGTTTTTCTAACAGAATTTTTTTGTCGCCTGTTTTCGCTTGTTTACCTAGTTTGGCTAGTGCTTTCTCCACCGTATCTAAATCAGCTAGTGCTAGTTCAGTATTAATGATGCCAATGTCGGTGAGAGGATCGATTTTACCGGCTACGTGAATGACGTCTGGATTTTCGAAACAACGCACAACACTTGCAATGGCATCGGTTTCACGAATATTGGCTAAAAATTGGTTACCCAATCCTTCACCTTTAGACGCACCTTTAACAAGACCTGCGATGTCAACAAAGTTAATGGTAGTTGAAAGAATACGCTCTGGTTTTACAATGGCCGCTAGCTTATCTAAACGTTCATCAGGTACTGGCACAACACCAATATTGGGTTCAATCGTACAAAAAGGGTAGTTAGCTGCTTGGATACCTGCTTTAGTGAGGGCGTTAAAGAGGGTAGATTTACCCACATTAGGTAAACCGACAATGCCACATTTAAATCCCATATTAAACCTCGCGAGTGTGTAAAGTATTCATAACATGTTGCATGTTACCTTGAAGAATCTCTGGCAAGAAAACGGTAGACCGTTCAATTGCCTGCTCAATTTTTTGTTTATCTGCTACGGAAGGTCGTCCTAACACATAATTTAAGACTTGTTCACGTTGTCCTGGATGACCGATACCGATACGTAAACGATAAAAATCGGATGTACCTAATTGTTCGATGATGTCGCGCAAACCATTATGGCCACCGTGACCGCCTCCCCATTTTAATTTGATCGTGCCAGGTGACAAGTCTAATTCATCATGAGCAACGAGAATTTGTGCAGGGGCTATTTTATAAAAGTTAGTAATGGCTTGTATTGCGCGACCACTATGATTCATGAATGTAGTGGGAAGCAGTAAATGACAATAGTTAGGTGGGGTACCAAGCGTTGCATGGTTACCCCAAAATTTTTTTTCATATTGCAGCGAAATTGTTTTTTGTTGAGCAATAGCTTCAAGCAACCAAGCGCCTGCATTATGTCGTGTGTGGTCATAATCAATGCCAGGATTACAGAGACCTACGATTAAAGTGATGGCTTGACTCATATACCCTTCACAGTTAAATTTTTTATGCTTTGACAAGAACCATCAATGGTTTTTGTTCTCCGGACGCGTTCAAATGGATTCTAGTGAATACAATCATTAGAAGGGTATTAAGCAGCTATTATGCACAATAGGTTGTCGGCCTTCTGCGCTTTATTTGTGTTTCATAACTACCTAATGCCTAAGCGCACATGCACATCTGCATCTGCGCCTTGCTTAAAATCCAACGATGCTTAATATTAAGCCGCAGGTTTTTCTGTCGCGGGTGCTGGTGCAGCAGCAGCTTCTTGAGCAGATACTTCTGTTTTTGGCTTGTGAATACTAACTACGGGTGAATCATCATCAGAACTTGTGACAGGAGATGCAAGTTCAACGCCTTTTGGAAGTTTTAGATCAGATAAATGCAAAGTATTTTCTAAATCAAGGTTAGTTAAGTCAATTTCAATTGATTCAGGCAAATCTTTTACTAAACATTTGATTTCAAGATCTGACATTAAGTGACTGACCATCCCGCCTTGTTTCACCCCTACTGATTGGGCTTCTCCTGTGAAGCGTATAGGCACGTGAAAAGTAATTTGTTGATTAGGGCTTACTCGCAAAAAATCTAAGTGCATGATTTTGCTAGAGTCAATAGGATGTCGTTGTAATGCTTTCAGAAGCACGGTTTCCTTAACGCCATCAACCTGAAGAGCTAATAAGCTAAAATAAAACGCTTTATCTTTCATGACTTTATCTAAAGCTTGTTTTTCTACACAGATATGAAGCGGTGCTTTTTCTTTTTCTCCGCCATAAACAACGGCAGGTATTTTATTTTCTCTTCTGAGAAGTTTGCTGGGACCTTTCCCTAAAAATTTTTTGTTTGATGCAGATGTTCTCTGCGTTGCGCTTAGTTCAAAAGTTTTAGCCATAGTATTCTCCCGGCAGATCTGTTCAAAAAAGATGAGGCAGTATACAATACTTTGTTCAGAACTTGAAGTGGGAAGTAATATCGCCTAAAATAGCTTCTCAACATTGACGATTGGGGTAACTAAAAATGTATGCAGTAATTCAAAGTGGTGGCAAACAATACCGTGTGACCGAAGGTCTACGCTTAAAGTTGGAAAAATTGCCGGCTGAAATTGGGGAAACAGTGGTACTTGATAAAGTATTATTAATAGCTGCGGATGACAATATTCATATCGGTTCTCCTTTGTTAGCAAAGGCGACAGTCAAAGCGGAAGTGGTTAGCCAAGGTCGACATAAAAAAATTAAGATAGTAAAATTTCGACGTCGTAAACATTCACAAAAGCAAATGGGGCATCGTCAAGATTATACGGAAGTGAAAATCACCGGAATTTCATTGTAAATACATAACTTATATCTAAAATAATTGAATTTTAGGTGAGCAGACTTGCCAACGCATAAATTCAATTATGAAAGATAATTAATAGAGGAAGTTCTCAAATGGCTCATAAGAGTAGTGCGGGTAGTACAAAAAATGGTCGAGATTCTAAACCTAAGTATCGTGGTATTAAACGATACGGTGGAGAATCTGTGATTGCTGGCAACATATTAGTGCGGCAGTGTGGTACACAATTTCATCCTGGTGCAAATGTTGGATTAGGTCGAGATTTTACCTTATTTGCTTTATGTGATGGAGTTGTTCGTTTTGTGAAAAAAGGACGAGGTCCTGGAATAAAACAGCGCCGATTTGTAGTTATCGATCCTGTTGCAGCGCAAGAGAGCGCTTAGATAACATATCTAAGTAACTATAAGGTATTTTCCTGAAGCCTCCTTATTAGGGGGCTTTTTTTTAGCTATGCATCATTGCGAGCTATGCAATCCAGACTGCAAAATATATGTAAAAAAAACAAATGCGCTGGGTAATTACACTTGTTTTTAATATTGTGAGATACAAAAAAAGATATGAAATTTGTTGATGAAGCGGTTATTCAAATAACAGCAGGTAAAGGCGGCGATGGTTGCTTGAGTTTTCGTCGTGAAAAATATGTGCCCAGAGGTGGACCTAATGGGGGTGACGGCGGTCATGGTGGTAGCGTGCTTCTCCATGCTAATGCATCATTGAATACGCTCATTGATTTTCGTTATCAGCGCTTGCATCGAGCTGAAAATGGTCAACCCGGGATGGGAAATAATTGTTCTGGTAAAAGTGGCGAAGATCTCATCATTGAAGTACCTATTGGTACAATGGTGTATGACAACGAAACAGAAGAATTAATCGGTGACTTAACAGTTGCTGATCAGCTAGTGCTGGTGGGACAAGGAGGCAAAGGCGGATTAGGTAATACCCATTTTAAAAGTAGTGTAAATCGTGCACCACGCCAAACGACCAAAGGGGTACAAGGTGAAAAACGCGAATTAAAGCTCGAACTGAAAGTATTAGCCGATGTGGGATTATTAGGTATGCCTAATGCTGGGAAGTCGATGCTGATTCGTGCTGTTTCTAGTGCGAAACCTCGCGTAGCAGATTATCCTTTCACTACTTTATATCCTAATTTGGGTGTGGTTCGAGTCGGTCCCTTGCGCAGTTTTGTAATGGCTGATATTCCTGGTCTCTTGGAAGGTGCTGCAGAAGGAACTGGCTTAGGTATTCAATTCTTAAAGCACTTAACGCGAACGCATATTTTATTACATGTTGTTGATATGGCACCGTTAGATGATCATGATCCCGTGCAAGCAGCAGAAGCTATTATTCAAGAATTACAGAAGTTCAGTGCAGAGTTAGCCGGTAAACCGCGATGGTTGGTGTTAAATAAAATGGATTTATTGCCTGCAGAAGAAGTAGAAGCGCGCGCCAAAGATATTGTGGATAGATTGCATTGGCAAGGACCCGTATTTAAGATTTCAGCAATTGCTAAAGATGGTACGGAATTGCTTTGCCAAAAATTAATGGATTATATCGATCACCAAACTAAAAAAGATAACGAAGAAATAGAGGAATTTTAAAATAAAAATATATTTTCTTGTAGAATAGAAACTGGTGGGGATATATCAGTTGAAGATGTGCGTCAGTGTTCTCTCGAAGATGAACGTTCATGGATGTTACTGTATCTCACGAGAATTTTTTAAATGGATTTCTAAGACAAACTCTCCCCTCTGAGAGGGGGAGATATTCAAATTAAGATATGCTTTTTTGGCTACCTAAAGAGAGTGCTTTTACTTTCGCCGAAAGACGACTTTGATGACGACTCGCTTTATTTTTATGAATTAAGCCTTTGTTAGCGGCTTTAGCTAACTTAGATTCTGCTTTAACGAAAGCAACACGTGCTTGTTCAAGATTTCCGTCTTGGACTGCGGTGATCACATGTTTAATATAAGTACGTAACTCTGAACGTTTGCTCGCATTTGCAAGACGACGTACTTCACTTTGTTTGGCGCGTTTAATTGCTGATTTAATATTTGCCAAGGTAATTCTCCTATCTGCCTCTATATAAGGATGGTGATAATACTCTTCAGTGGAGGGTTTTGTCAATCCTATTGTGGTTTAATTGTAATAATTTCTGTTGGGCGTATTGATAAAAAAGATGTGGTTATTCCGCGCAATGTCGGCCTTTGCGTGCTGGAATTTTCTCTGCAGCTATCGATTTTTTCTAAGATCTAAGAGAACAGTTTAGATATGCTTTGCTTTGATTGGTAACATGCCCATTTCTATGGGTTTTGCCTATATCCTGTGCTATTCTTAGCGTCTATGAGCCATTCAGTTAATGTTCCTTATAAAAAAAATAGCTTATTGCGTTCCACCGCCTTGGTATCCAGCATGACCATGGTCTCTCGCATTGTTGGTTTTGTGCGTGATGCTTTAATCGCGCTCATCTTTGGTGCCACTGCCGGTGTCGATGCATTTGTTGTTGCTTTTAAAATTCCTAATTTTATGCGGCGCTTATTCGCCGAAGGTGCGTTTTCGCAAGCCTTTGTGCCAGTGCTCGCTGAATATCAGCAGAAACATACTCCGGAAGAATCGCAACAGTTTATTAATCGTATTGCCGGCAGTTTAAGTTTAGCTTTGCTGGCAGTCACGGTGTTAGCGATTTTAATTGCCCCCTTGCTTATTACTATTTTTGCGCCAGGATTTGGTGCGGACTCAATACGTTATTTACTCGCCAGCGATATGCTACGCATTACATTCCCCTATCTTATGTTGATTTCACTCACTGCTATGTGTGGTGCGGTTTTAAATACTTATGGTTATTTTGGCGTGCCAGCAATTACGCCAGTTTTGTTAAATATTTGTATGATAGCGGCTTCAGTTTTTTTGGCACCCTTGCTGAGCGAGCCTGTGACTGCTCTGGCATGGGGAGTTTTAGCTGCAGGCGTAGTACAACTGCTTTGGCAATTGCCTTTTTTATACCGTATTCATTTATTGCCTCGTCCCGTTTTCGTTTGGCGTGATGCAGGTGTGCGCCGAGTTATGAAGCTGATGGTTCCCGCCCTATTTGGAGTGTCGGTGGCACAAGTCAATTTATTATTAGATACCATATTCGCTTCATTTTTGCCTGTGGGTAGTGTTTCTTGGCTGTATTATTCTGATCGTCTAACTGATTTGCCTTTGGGTGTATTTGGCGTGGCGATTGCCACTGTCATACTGCCGCATTTATCGCGTGAGCATGCGAAAGCAGATAAAGCCACATTTTCCCAAGCGATTGACTGGGGATTACGGATGATTGCCTTAATTGCCTTGCCTTCGGCGATCGGTTTGTTTATGTTGGCTGGTCCCTTATTAGCGACCTTGTTGGGCTACGGTCAATTTACTCATCGAGATGTGGAACAGTCACATTTAAGTTTGATGGCAATGGCTTTAGGTATCCCGGCGTTTATGTGGGTAAAAATACTAGCGTCTAGCTTTTATGCGCAACAAAATATTAAGACGCCAGTGAAAGTAGGTATTTTTGTTATGGGGGTTAATGTACTCCTAAATTTAATCTTAATGGGGCCGTTACGCCATGCAGGTTTAGCATTGGCAACGACCCTAGCTGCTTATATCAATATTGGTATTTTATTCTTTTTACTTTATAAGAATGGTCACTATGTTCCTTGTCGAGGATGGGGGCGGTTTGTTTTGCGAGTTGGTTTTGCATCGGCGATGATTATTGCTTTTTTAGCATTTTATGCCGCCCCTCTTGCGGAATGGTTAAGTTGGTCATTGCCGAAACGTGGATTGGAATTAGCGATCGTATTAACAGGTAGCATTATCATTTATTTGGGGTGCCTGTTCGTCGCAGGATTGCGAATGGGTGATTTACGCGCTTCTTCGTTGCAAGCACAATCGCAAGTATAATTTTTAACAGCTTTTACGGTCGTGGAATAAGGGTTGTGGGTATTTATGAAGCGCAAATAAAGCGCAGGAGGCCGGAGGCCGACGAGCCATTGCGCGTAATAAATGCCTACGACCCTTATGGAAGCCATTGAAGAGGAGAGTCCTGGTAGCAATGAAATTGATTCGCGGCTTGCAAAATTTACAGCCACCCGTACAGGGATCGGTAGTCACCATTGGCAATTTTGATGGTGTACATAAAGGTCATCAACAGCTGTTACAAAAATTACACCAAGTTGCTAGCCAAAAAAAGTTGCCGGCGGTGTTAATTACTATGGAGCCTCATCCGCAAGAATATTTTGCTCGCGAAGTTTTACCCGCACGATTAACACGCTTGCGTGAAAAACTCCTTGTTTTTCGCCAATATGATCTACAAAAAGTATTGTGTTTGCAATTTAATGCTAAACTCGCGGCCCTTAGCGCTGAAGAATTTACGCAGCGAGTTTTAGTGGATGGTTTAGCAGTTAAACACCTTGTTATTGGCGATGATTTTCGTTTTGGACGAGATAGACAAGGTGATTATCAACTATTGGTCCAGTTGGGAAAACAGTATGGTTTTACGGTGGATGCAGTAGGCCCCGTGCTATGGCAAAATGAACGAGTGAGCAGTACACGAATTCGACACTTACTTAAAATGGGTGAGATGTCGCAAGCTACGCAATTATTAGGACGTCATTATCGATTGTGCGGGCGAGTAGTTTATGGTGATGCGCGTGGTCGGCAATTAGGTTTTCCGACGGCCAATATTTTATTGCATCGTGAATGCTCTCCGTTGACAGGTGTATTCGCAGTTCGGATACATGGATTATCAAAAAAACCTTTATTTGGTGCGGCAAATATTGGTTGCCGTCCTACGGTCGATGGACTACGTACTTTACTCGAAGTGTATATTCTTGATTTTGATGCCGATATTTATGGTCGTTTTATCGAAGTGGAGTTTTTACATAAATTACGGGATGAAAAGCGTTTTGATTCTTTAGATTTATTAAAGCAACAAATTGCAGAAGACGTGGCGGCAGTGAGAGAGTTTATATAGAATTTTAGTACTACTCATCGTCATTGCTTCGCTTCGCTCGCAATGACAAAATAACAAAATATATTTATAAAAAGCAAATGTGCTGAATATTACGAATTTTAGATAATGGTATAAACAGGATAAAAAATGACAGACTATAAAGACACACTTAATTTGCCTCATACTGATTTTTCAATGAAGGCAAACTTGGCACAACGTGAACCGCAAACGCTGAAATTTTGGCAAGAAATGGATTTATATGCTGTCTTAAGAGCAAAACGTAAAGACGATGCTAAATTTATTTTGCATGATGGGCCTCCTTATGCCAATGGTCATATTCATTGTGGCCATGCTTTAAATAAAATTTTGAAAGATATAGTCGTTAAATCAAAATCGATGAGTGGTTTAGATGCGCCTTATGTCCCGGGGTGGGATTGTCATGGTTTACCTATTGAATTGAATGTAGAAAAAGCAGTGGGAAAAGCTGGAGTTAAAATTTCAGCGGCAGAGTTTCGAGAAAAATGTCGCGCTTATGCGAAAAGTCAAATAGCTATTCAAAAAGAAGAATTTAAGCGATTAGGAGTTTTAGGTGATTGGGATAATCCTTATACCACGATGGATCATGCGTATGAAGCCAATATTATTCGTGCACTCGCTAAAATTGTAGAAGCCGGTTATCTATATCAAGGATCAAAACCAGTTTATTGGTGTTTAGACTGTCGCTCAGCGTTAGCTGAAGCGGAAGTGGAATATGAAAATAAGACATCTCCTGCGATTGATGTTCGATTTACTGTAGTGAATAAGACGGAATTTTTGCAACGAATTAATTTTGCTAAATCGTTTGACGGTGAAATTTCTGTGCCTATTTGGACTACGACACCTTGGACCTTACCTGCTAACCAAGCAGTAGCAATGAATCCCGAAGTAAGTTATGTCATTGTAGAATATGTAGCAGATCCTTCGAAACGAACTGAATGGCTGGTGATAGCAGAAGATTTAGTCAATGAGGTTATGCAGCGTTATGAAATAAAAAATTATCATGTCATCGCGCAGGTATTAGGGAAAGCCTTGGTTGGAATTGAATTACAACATCCATTCTATGACCGAGTGGTTCCTATTGTATTAGGTCATCATGTAACGGTTGAGGCGGGAACAGGTAATGTGCATACAGCACCGGCGCATGGCCAAGATGATTATGTGGTTGCCCAACAATTTAATTTACCCGTTGATAATCCAGTGGGAGATGATGGCTGTTTTTTAGCAACGGTCGATTTGTTTGCTGGCCAGCATGTTTATAAAGTGAATGATAAGATTATCGAATTACTTAGAGAGCATAATAAATTATTGCATGCAACAACCTTACATCACAGTTATCCACATTGTTGGCGGCATAAAACGCCTGTGATTTTCCGTGCCACACCCCAGTGGTTTATCAGCATGGATAAACAGGCGCTGAAAGAAAAAACCTTATCTGCGATGGAGAAAGTAACCTGGTACCCTGACTGGGGTTATTCGCGATTGGCGGGAATGTTAGAAAACAGGCCCGATTGGTGCATTTCGCGGCAGCGTTCATGGGGCACGCCTATTACCTTATTTGTCCATAAAAAAACAAAACAACTTCATCCCGATACTTTAGCTTTGATGGAAAAAGTGGCGCAATTGGTGGAGCAAGGAGGCATTGAAGCGTGGTTTGCACTGGATGAAAAAACGTTGCTTGCGGGAGATGCCGAGCATTATGAAAAAGTAATAGATACGTTAGATGTTTGGTTTGATGCTGGTGTTAGTCATTTTGCGGTGCTTGCGAAGTATCCCGCCCTTGCTTTTCCAGCGGATATGTATTTAGAAGGTTCTGACCAATATCGCGGCTGGTTTAATTCCTCGCTCATGACCAGCATGATTATCAATCAAACGGCACCTTATCGGACGATTATTACTCATGGTTTCACGGTTGATGCGGAAGGAAAAAAGATGTCCAAATCACGTGGTAACTATATTGCGCCGGAAGATTTAGTAAAAACTTCAGGGGCTGAAATTTTACGTTTGTGGGCGGCGGCGACTGATTATCGCGGCGAATTAACTATTTCTGATGAAATTCTAAAGCGTACTGCTGATGCCTATCGACGGATACGTAATACCACGCGTTTTTTGTTAGCTAATTTATTTGATTTTGATCCCGCACAGCATTTAGTGCCAATAGACTCTATGTTAGCACTTGATCAATGGGCAGTTGGGCGTGCTCAATCATTACAAGCAGAAATTTTAAAAGCATACCAAGAGTACCAATTTCATTATATTTTTCAGAAAATTCAGCATTTTTGTATTGTAGATATGGGCAGCTTTTATCTTGATATTGTAAAAGATCGACAATATACCACTCAAAAAGAAAGCAATGTACGTCGTTCATGTCAGACAGCGATGTATTATATCTTAGAAGCGATGACCCGTTGGTTAGCACCGATTTTAAGTTTTACTGCAGAAGAAATTTGGCAGCATATTCCTGGGAAGCGTGAAGCGTCGATATTTTTAAGTACTTGGTATAAAGATTTTCCTGTGCTAGATACTTTATCGTTAGATGAGGCTTTTTGGCAGCGCATTATGGTGGTGCGCAATGCAGTAAATAAAGAAATTGAAGTTAAACGCGGTGAAGGTATTGTGGGATCTGGTCTAGCTGCCGAAGTAGATATTTATTGCGATCCTATGTGGTACGCACAACTGGAAAAATTAGCGAAAGAATTACGTTTTGTTCTAATTACTTCACGCGCAGATATTCATCCTTTGACAACAGCACCCGCAGATGCGGTAAATACTGAGGAAAAAGGTATTGTTGTGCGAGTGAGTGCTTCTGAGTATGCTAAATGTGTGCGTTGTTGGCATCGTTGTGCGGATATTGGCAGTGATGTTGAGCATCCTGAATTATGCGGTCGCTGTGTGACGAATGTGGTGGGCGATGGCGAAGTGCGGCAATTTGTGTAACAAACTTTTTAAATGATTTTCCATTCCTAGCGAATTATGAAAAGGGTATTGGATATTATTTCGTGCAATGGCTCGTCGGACTCCGTCCTCCTGCGCTTTATTTGTGCTCTATAATACCAATACCCTTTTCAGATCCTCTCATTTTTAGTGGAACCACTATGGAATATAGACTTTATTGTGAAAACTATGCTTTTTTTCGAGTTTTCCAAATTTTGATGCTGATGGGCAATAAGTTGTTAAAAGTGATTACCACTGAGTTCTGGAAAGGGCATGGTATATTTGTGAAGCGCAAATAAAGCGCAGGAGGACTTCGTTAGACGAGCCATTGCGCGTAACAAATATACCATGCCCTTTCTAGGGCCATTTTAGATGTTTTTATTTTTAAGTTATTTAAAGGTATTTAATGGTTGCAACACATATTCGTCCTACTATTCCAGAAGATATTCCTTTAATCGCCAAAATAGAGCAAGTGGCCTATTTTGAGCCTTGGTCGGAAGCGATATTGTATGATTGTTTACGTGTAGGTTATGCTTTTTATAGCTTAGTTATGCAGCAGCAAGTCATAGGCTATGTGATTTGGTACCCTATCATGGATGAATGTCATTTGCTAAATATCACGGTGCATCCGAATTACCAACGGCAAGGATTAGGTCAGCAATTATTGCAGTTTGTGATAACGACTGTTCAAAAACAAATAAAACTCATTTTTTTGGAGGTCAGAGAATCTAACTGGCCCGCGATTGCTTTGTATGAAAAATTAGGCTTTAAACAAGTAGGTCTCCGTAAAAATTATTACGCTACAACAGATGGCAAGGAAAATGCTATAATTTATCAGCTTAATTTATAGAGATAACTAATTGTAAATATCATGACTAAATTTTCTGATGAAGTTGCAAGACGGCGAACATTCGCTATTATTTCGCATCCCGATGCGGGAAAAACCACGCTCACCGAAAAGCTATTACTTTTTGGCGGTGCAATTCAATTAGCCGGTACGGTAAAAGGTCGTAAAGCCACACGTCATGCTACTTCTGATTGGATGGAAATGGAAAAACAACGCGGAATTTCGGTAACGACTTCTGTTATGCAATTTATCCACAATGACCGGATTATGAATTTGTTAGACACACCGGGTCACGAAGATTTTTCCGAAGATACCTATCGCACGCTTACAGCGGTGGACTCCGCTTTGATGGTCATTGATATTGCGAAAGGTGTAGAAGATCGCACGATTAAGTTAATGGAAGTCTGCCGGCTGCGTGATACGCCGATCATGACCTTCATCAATAAATTGGATCGTGTAGGTCGTGAGCCCATTGAGTTACTCGATGAAGTAGAACAGATCTTACGTATTCGATGTGCGCCAGTGACTTGGCCGATTGGTATGGGTCCTTTTTTTAAAGGTATTTATCATTTATATCAAGATAAAATTTATTTATATGCGGGTGGTCAACACAATCGTCGACAAGAAGCTGAAGTGATAGAAGGTCTTGCTAATCCACAATTAAAAGCCCGTTTAGGGGATGCAGCCGATGAATTACTAAATGAGTTGGAATTAGTAAAAGGTGCAAGTCATGCTTTTGATAAAGCCGCTTATTTAGCTGGTCGTTTGACCCCGGTTTATTTCGGTTCTGCTATTAATAATTTTGGTATTAAAGAATTACTGGATGATTTTGCGGATTACGCGCCTCAACCATTGGGAAGATTAGCACAATCAAAAGAAGGTGAATTACGTACAGTGACGCCCACAGAAGAAAAATTCAGTGGTTTTATCTTTAAAATTCAAGCGAATATGGATCCGAATCATCGTGATCGAATTGCATTTTTACGCATTTGTTCCGGTCAATATCAACGAGGGATGAAAGTACGTCATTTACGTTTAGCAAAAGAATTTCAATTGAGTCAAGCACTCACCTTCATGGCAGGAGAGCGCGAACAAGCAGAAGTAGCTTATCCTGGTGATATTATTGGCTTACACACGCATGGTTCGATTCAAATAGGTGATACTTTTAGTCAAGGTGAAGTTCTAAAGTTTGAGGGTATTCCCAATTTTGCGCCTGAATTATTCCGTCTAGTTCGTTTGAAAGATCCTCTCAAAGGCAAAGCTTTATTAAAAGGTTTGCTGCAATTATCAGAGGAAGGTGCGGTCCAAGTGTTTCGTCCGTTAACAAGCAATTATTTAATTTTAGGTGCTGTCGGTGTATTGCAATTTGATGTGGTTGTTTTTCGTCTTAAAGCAGAATATAACGTGGAATGCGTGTACGAACCGGTGAATGTTGTTGCTGCCCGTTGGGTTGAATGCCAAGATAAAAAAATGTTGGAACAATTTAAAATAAAAGCCGCTGATCAGTTGGCTTTGGATAGCGCAGATTATTTAACGTATTTAGCTCCTTCACGTATCAATTTGAATTTGACGCTCGAGCGATGGCCAGAGATTAATTTTTCGGCTACCCGAGAGCATTAAACTTAAATTTGGCAGTGCCTTCGAAGTATCATCCCTGTAAAGCTTAATTAAGCGCTTATCTGCTATGCTTAATTGAAAGAGGATATGAAAAATGAAAAATATACCTTATGCGCTGCGAGTGAAAGATATATTGGATTATTTGAAGGTGCTGGGTGTCCAATATGCCATTAAGCAGGGTGCTAAGGGGGGCGATGTTGAAACGCTTTGGCTGAGCAAGAAGGAGATAGATATTGCTGCACTCCTGGAAGCACTTGAAAAAGGACAAGGTGAGTGGAGTGATGCTCAAGCATTGAAAGCCTTGGCAGATGCCTTAGTGGAAAGTGATGACCCTCAATATGTTGACGCTGCAGTTGCGTGTTATGTCAAAGCGAGTGAAAAAGAGAACAATCTGGAAAAACGCAAAGAATTAAAACGATTAGCAGAAGTTGCAGCAAATAAACAGAATCAATTAAAACCGATATCCCCTTCTCAATCTCCAGATTTAAATCAGGAACTTCTACAAAGTAAATTTAAGATGTATCTTTTTTTGACATGGCTGCCGGATGAGGTTGCAGCAAAATTCAAAAATGACATTTCATTTCAAAAAGACGTGGAACGTTTTGGAGTAAGCACAAATATAGAGCTGCAAAAAGAAATTTATAAAAAGTATGCAGGAAAAGACTTGGTGAAGACTGATCCGGTAAATGGGAAAGACAGTCTAACAATTATCAAAGATTGCAATGATGGTTTATGTGCTGGGTTTGCTGCTCTTGCTGGCGGAATGCGCATAGTCGAGTCTGAAAAAGAGTGGCGTGAATTGCGGGAATTTATTTCAACATGGGAAGGGACTCTAGATTCCTTGAATACAAAATATAACAATCAAACAGGGAAAGAAATGTTTGAAATTGCGCTACGTAAATTATTGTTATACGAAGACCAGCAAGATAAGTTACAAGCGTGTTTTAAAATTACTGACAAAGAAGAGAACGTAAAAACAATTCTTTCTTCCCTAAAAATTGCAGGAAAATTTTTAACGCTAACAGAATTCAAACTTCTGTTTGAAAATGATCACTTAAAAACAATTTTAGCAGGAGAAAGTCTTTGTCTGGTGGGTTTGCTCGGAGAGCGCGCTCCACATGCTATCAATATTTTTGTGGGGAAGGATGGAGATTTTTATTTTGATAATAGTCATGATAAAGCAGGCAGTCCAAAAAAGATGAAAGATTGTGATGAGCTATTTCGTGAGTTTCATGCAGCTTTTCTGCGCTTGACTAAAAAAAGAAACATTGAAAATATTAGACATAGTAAAACAATAGCGATGAAAATGGACATTTATGCGCTTTCCACCGAAATAAAAAATAGCATGGAGTGCTCTATTTTGAAGCCTGAAGATGTTACCCAAGACAAGATTTTTTTTCTGGCCATGCTCTCCCCAGGGAAGCTAATAATGCTTATCGATACCGCATCAAAAGCTGAAGACCAAAAATTATTCAATGCAGTACTCGGGTGTTTTAAAGGTGAAAAAACGACGCTTCTACATCTCTTATGGTTATATGCTAGCCCTAAGCAAAGGGAGAAAACGGGACTTAATTCCTTAATGGTCACAGCGAATACTTCTGAGCCGTTATTGAACGTGATCAATGAATGTTTATTTATAAAGGATCAGGGTGGAAAGACAGTCTTTGATAGGTTGGTGCTGTGTGCTCCAGACAAGCTGGGACCATTTATTGAAATGATGAGTGATCAGAACTTATCGAAATTTACGCAGAACTTACCAGAAAGAGGAAAGGGGTTGGAAGCTATTCTGTCGAAAATGATCCAATATGTTTCTTCAGCTCAATTAGAAAGATTGAGCAAGCTAGATAAAAAATGGGAGATTTCAAAAGAAAATGTTTTTGTAATATTACAAAACACCAGTGATAACCAGGGCACCGTTTCAGAGGTTTTAGCGAAGAAAATTTTAGATTGCATCAAAAGTGATGAAGAGTTTATAAAAATAGGCAAAAGTCTGAGCCCAACCACACTTCGTTCACTTCTTAATAATGCAGTGCTACCTAAAAAATTATGCATAATATTATTGGGAAATTACGTAGGGATATCCCCAGAAAACTTAGAGACACTGCTTAAGAAATATTCCAATCCTGAACAAACGGAGCCTCTTGTTAGAGATATCATTCAGCAAGATGTTTTACGTAATTTGTTAATAATATGCGACTATGCAAAAAATTTAGAATGGCAGATCCAGCGTCAAGGCAACCAACATATTTCGACTGGTTTGTGGAAAAAAGAGCAAGATCCTGAAGATACAAGCCATCAAACATTAAAGGCAGTTACCGCGGTCAAGAATTTGCTGTGTCAATTGATTATTGATGACACGGTTGATCATAAAGGGCAATTAAGCATCCATGCTGATATCATACAGGAGGATGAAGAGTTGAAAAAACTGTTATCCTTATTGCAGGAGGAGAATCCTGTTTTAGCCGAGAAAATTAATGAGGCTGCACAAAACGTTTCCCTTTCTTTTAGCAATAAACGAATGTAAGTATTCATAATATACTCGGTAGCAAAGGCAAGAGTTATATTACCGCGCATTTTTGTAGCCTTTTTTTTCTATATTCCATTTCTTTTTCAACAAATTTATAAAATTTTACTGCGATGTCATGTTGGAATAGCCGAGCGAAAACAAACAGCTAGTTGATTTGGTAGGGATATGAGTATTTTTTGGCATGACTATTCTCTATAAAATATCTTATATAATCTGTTGTATCTATTTATCAAAAAACACAAGAATATGATAAAATTTTGAAATGTCCAGTGCATTGGAGGCTAATCTTATGTTATCTGAAGAACCGAAACTCATTAAGCATTTGGCCCAACAATTCATTACTTATCGCAATAACAAAAAAATAGAAGCGGCATTCGTAAGAGCAAAAAAAATAGCTTTAGCAAAAATCCAAGAAAATCCTGATTTATTTCATAAACTTCCGCAAAAACTTGCTGATGATCCAGAAATTATTAAGGCGGCACTGGATAAAGATCCGCTATTACTTTTAGCGCTTTCAGAAAAATTTAAAAGCGATGGAAAATTTATTCAGGCTATATGTGATAGAAAATTTTTGTTATATATAGAAAATAAGGTTCCTCACTATAAGATTCCAACAGAATTTATAAACGACTCTGTACTGGTAGTGACCTTGGTGAAGCTTAAATTATTACCTCCAAAAGCGTTGTTGCAAGATAAGATACTTTGCACAACAAATCTAACTTATGCTGTACGTGCTCTTGGTAAAGATTGGGTGAATCCTGAGGATCTTTCTCCAGAGTTAATCAATGATCCAGATTTTTTGTCGGTTATATTGGAAAAAAATTTATATGTGAAGAAGATATTCAGTCGTGTCGACTGGGGTTCACTCTTATTATCGAATAAGGTTTTTTGTTTAGAGATAGTCACTAAAAAACCACATATGCTTGAGTTGTCTGGTTTGTCTGCAAAATTCAATAGTGATCTAACGATTATTAAGCAGGCTTTGAAACAAACCAAAGAAGTAATAAAGTTTGTTGATAAAAACTTAAAAAAAAACATCAAAGAACTTGTCATCATAGCAATCAAAGAACATGACGATACGATAGTATTTTCCAATCTGTCAGCTGATTTGCAAAAAGATCCTGAAGTTTGTTTGGTCTTTTTACATTACTGTAATGTTAATTCTGTGTGGGATGCTGTTTCTGAAATTCCAGAACACATATGGCAGGAGTCAATTTCCGCCAATATAGAACAAATTGAAAAAAACGCAGAAAATTTTTTCCAAGAAAGCGAATTTGTTAATCTGTCAAAATCTGAAAATACTGACTCAAAAATTTTTTGCGATGTAGCGCCCAATGAGTATAGTTATTTTCAATTAAAAAAAGCCCTTTCTTTAGACGAACAAAAAATTGTGAAAGCGTTGCTGTCTCTGCAACCAGATGAATATAATTGCGGCAATGATTGTACTTATTTTCAGTGCTTAGAAGAGATAGCAAATGACAGTGAAATAAAAGATAAGCTAACTTTTGAAGAGGGGAAAAGCTTAATATGTAAACTATTGCAATATAAAGTACTTAGTTTTGATAATTTTAATCTTGATGAACCATTGAGAAAAAATCCGCAGATTCTTTTACAACATTTCGATGTAGATGCTAAAAATATAAAGATACAAGATGTTTGGCAATTTTTGTGTAAAATTCCCAATAGTTTGGAAAATGATGAAATATTTTCTGCCACGTTAAAAAATCAAAATCCCGATATACACAAAGCTTTTTCTCTACGAAGCGTTCTTCAGTTAAATAAAGATGAGTGTTCCATTTTTTTATCCTATTTAGAGTCAGAATTAATGAGTGATTCAGCGAAGAAAAAAAATTCAACTTTTCTTTATAAGTTGGTAGTAGGACGTTTATGTTGGGAAGGAAAAATAGAAATAAGCGAAATTTCTTGTCTGCTTGCTGTACTTTCAACACTAGAAAAACAGACAGTTAACCCATATAAAAAATTTCAACCTAAGAACGATGCAGATATTTGGGATGCAGTTTTCCAGATTCCGCTGTGTATTTTGCAAAATCAAATTTTATTAAAAGGCTGGGATCCGATAGTTGAACATTTTGCCTGGTTACGGCATAAGCTAAACTTGAGCAACGAAGAAATAATGATATTTAAGAAATCTTTATTGGGAATAGAGCCACAAAAAACAAATCAAGTGTCGCCGGATGAGAAGTTCACTAAGCTTATGATTGTGAAAGCATATTTAACAAATAAAAACACCATCGGAAATAGAGAAGAATGGTTGGAAAAGCAACTGGAAGCGTTGCAAAAGCCCAGTGAAAAAGAAGAAAAATCAAAATGCACTATTTTTTAGACAGAAATCTAAGACAGATCGGGAAGTAACTTCAAACCAGTTGTCTGGGTCAATGGCTTATATAACCTGCATAACCCCATGGCTACGGCTTGCTATGAATATCAAAATGGCTAAGGATGTTAATTTTTTCCAAAAAATGTTACAATTCTCCCTATATATATTTAAATAGAGAGGAGTCCGATGAATTATAATCTGCAGACTATTTCTAATTCTTTACCTTTAGGCAGCTTAGATGCCTATATTCATCGAGTTAATCAAACCCCTTTGCTCACTGCTGAAGAAGAACAAGCGCTTGCTAGGCGGTTTGTTGATGAAAGCGATCTGGAAGCTGCCCGTCAGTTAGTATTTGCTCACTTACGTTATGTAGTGCGAATAGCTCGTGGTTATTTGGGTTATGGTTTACCTCTGGGCGATTTAATTCAAGAAGGTAATGTAGGCTTAATGAAGGCCGTAAAACGGTTTAATCCCGATATGGGGGTTCGTTTAGTCTCATTTGCAGTGCATTGGGTTAAAGCAGAAATTCATGAGTTTATTTTGCGTAATTGGCGTATTGTCAAAATAGCTACTACCAAAGCTCAACGTAAATTGTTTTTTAATTTGCGAAGTATGAAAAAGCGTTTAGGCTGGTTTACTTCGGCTGAAATTCAAGTTGTAGCGAAAGATTTAGGCGTAAGTCCTGAAGATGTAGTGAAGATGGAACAACGTTTAAATGCCATGGATAGCGCCTATGATGCTTATGATGATGAGGAAAGTGATAGTTATTCTTTTGCCCCGGCACATACATTAGAAGATAATGCTGCTAATCCTTTGCATATTTTAGAATCTGCTGCAGTTTCAACGAAACATCAAAGCGTGGTGGAAGCATTTGAATTTTTAGATGAAAGAAGCCGAGATATTTTACAACAACGCTGGTTAGTTGATAAAAAAGCGACGCTGCAAGAGTTGGCAGAGCACTATCAAGTCTCTCCTGAACGTATTCGTCAATTAGAAAAAAACGCCATGAATAAGCTGCGTAAAATTGTGGAAGCGCAAACTTCTTCTTAAAGATACCCAACCAAAATAAGCATTGTACTTGGGTATGGTAACGCCCGTGTCATCCCGGATATTAAGTGTCTCTAAGCTTAAGCTTGCAAAAGAATTCCTGGATGACACCGGTGAAGAGTTATGGTGTATTTAGCTTTTCTCGCAAACGTTGTTTAGTAGCTTTATCTGCAAAGCTTGCATCGATCGCGTTTTTGGTCAGTTGTAATAGTTCACCATCATTTAAGCCAAAAAATTCTTTTGCGACTCGATATTCTTCACCAATTGATGTAGCAAAATAAGGTGGATCATCAGAACTAATGGTGGTTTTGACACCAGCGTTAATCAAAGTCTTTAAAGGATGTTGTGCAAGTGATTGATAAACACGAGTAGCAATATTACTGAGAGGACAGACTTCTAAAGTGATATTTCGAGCAACAATTTCTTTAAGTAGTTGAGGATCTTCACTGGCGCGTACACCATGACCTATACGTTGAATGGGCAAAGTGTCGATAGCGGTGTAGATGCTTTCTGGTCCGGCCATTTCTCCAGCATGCACAGTGCAACCAAGCCCGGCGGCATGAGCAATATCATAAGCTGCGGTAAATAAAGTAGGTGGGTAACCTGCTTCATCGCCGCCCATGCCAAAACCGACCACCGACGAAGATACGCTTTCAGCAGCATGACGTGCCACATTAATTGTAGATTCAACGCCATAATGACGCACGCAGGTCATAATGATTTTACCTTCAATATCAAAATCTAATTTTGCTTGTACCAGCGCCTGATCGATGGCAGCTAAATGATGCTTGCTGGCAATACCGCTACCACGTTCGGCATGTTCTGAGGAATACATCATTTCTACATAAATCGTACCTTCTTTGGCACAGGCTGCGAGATATTCGTAGGTAATATCATAATAATCTTCAGGCTTTTTGATCGCTTGTGTGGCTAGCTCATAAGCGTCGAGAAATTCTAGAAAAGTAGTCCAAGCAAAGTGTTCTTCGCCGTTCTTAATGGTAAATAAGTGAGGTGGTAGTGCTATTTGATTGCGTTTAGCCAGTCTTCTGATTAGCGCTGGTGAGGCAGTGCCTTCAAGATGAACGTGTAATTCGGCTTTAGGGATCATAAATTTCATCCTCTTTAATTATAAAAATAAGTTCTATCTTGTGCCAAATAAACCTAATATTCAAGCGAGATCAGTGTTGGTACATAAAAATAAAGTTGTAAAGTACAACATTCAGCAGAAGGATTGACAATTGTCAAATAACACATAAAATAACCATTTTAGTTATATTTATCTCTTCTGTTCACTAATAATTGGATTAAATATGCCCAAATTAATAAATGCTCCTGCCAAAAAAGCTCAACAAGACTACGAAAGAAAAAAATCTAGAGAAGTGCAACAAGAATTAGAGTGGGCACAGCAAGGACCTCGTTCTACGTTGAATCCAAAAAATTCTGTTAATAAAACTATTACTACACTCATGGTAGCGTCAATATTACTTTCGATGGCGCCGAGAACGGAATCTAAATTTGTGGATTCGAATGAGAATACGAAAAAGAAGCCAAAATCTGGTAATGATAAACAATCTACTGTAGGTGCAATCCGACAAAGTAAAACCTGTCGAATACAACAAACTGAATATAAAAAAGGAACCTTCAATAAGGTACAAGCAACTTGTAAATCCATCAAAGGAACTAAAGGGAAAAAGGTTTCTAAGATGCAATTTTCCCAAGACGAAAGCAAAATAAAGCGTTCGCAAAGTGATGATCTTGGTGAATTACAATCAATATCGTCAGATAATATAGTAGTCGAATCAAAAATTGCGGATAAAAAAGATACCTTCGGAACACACAAAATAAAATTAGATGCTTTAAGAAAAGAAAAATTTGAAAATGCGGGGATAGAAAAAGAATCAACAGCAATCGATAAACGTATTAAGTTACATCAAGAAATCTCCTTGCTTGATGCGGCGAAAGTTTTGTTCTTTCCAGCACAGTGGGATCCGAAGCTTGGAATTCACGTGACTTGAAGTCGCG
>JADMIO011107743.1_pt1 | contig 49502 bp, 43 predicted proteins | sample 8958161 | NCBI WGS metagenome assembly JADMIO01 (sample SAMN16585339, study PRJNA669376) | soil metagenome | isolation source: Crop rotation soil | place: USA: Cullars Rotation, Alabama | collected 2011
GAGTGAGTACGGCGGGCGACGCGTAGCGGAGCCAAGGCCCGAAGGGCGCGACGCCGCACGGAGCGAGGAGGCCGACACGCCGCCAGTGCGCACGTCGGAACAGAACAAGGAGGCCGAGAGTAGTTGACGCGGGGGCAGGTTAAAGAGGCCCGAACTTTCCCCGGCTTTAGTTGACTAAATTATTCGGGTATTATAGGAAACTCTTCGTTCGGACGACTCGATGCGCCTGACGACCAAAGGCCGGTTCGCGGTGACCGCGATGATCGACGTTGCGCTCTACGGTGCGCGCGGTCCAGTCACGTTGGCGGCGATTTCGGAGCGGCAGAAGATCTCGCTGTCCTATCTCGAGCAATTGTTCGGCAAGCTGCGCCGGAACGGGCTCGTCGACAGCGTTCGCGGGCCGGGTGGTGGTTACAACCTCGGGCGCGCGCCCGAGCTCGTCGCCGTATCGGACATCATCGTCGCAGTGGACGAGCCGATCGACGCAACCCAGTGCGGCGGACGTGAGAACTGCCTCGAGGATCGTCGCTGCATGACGCATGAGTTGTGGGCGGGGCTCAACAGCCACATCTTTCACTACCTGCGGTCGGTCACGCTCGCTGAACTGGTTCGTCAGCAGGGCCCCAGGACCGGCGACGTCGCCGTGCTGCACGATTACCGGCAACCCCCTTCGGCGGAGCGCGTTGCGACAGCCACCGGCAGCAACGAGCCGGCTACGACCACCTGACTTTGGTAACTGACACTGATGCGACTGCCCATCTATCTCGATTACTCCGCGACGACACCGGTAGATCCGCGCGTCGCCGCCAAGATGATTCCGTACCTGACCGAGCATTTCGGCAACCCGGCCTCGCGCTCGCACGCGTTTGGATGGGAAACGGAAGCGGCGGTCGAGGAAGCGCGCGGCGAGATCGCGAAACTCGTCAATTGCGATTCGAAAGAGCTCGTGTGGACATCGGGTGCGACCGAATCGATCAATCTGGCCGTCAAGGGCGCTGCGCATTTCTATCGCGACAAGGGCAAGCACCTCGTCACGGTAAAGACCGAGCACAAGGCGACGCTCGACACGATGCGCGAGCTCGAGCGCGAAGGTTACGAAGTGACGTATCTGGACGTCGCACCGGATGGTCTGCTCGACCTCGGCCGGTTCGAAGCTGCGCTGCGTAAGGACACGAGCGTCGTGTCGGTGATGTATGTCAACAACGAGATCGGGGTCATCCAGGACATCCCAGCGATCGGTGAAATGTGCCGCTCGCGCGGCATCATCTTTCACGTCGACAGTGCGCAAGCGACCGGGAAGATTCCGGTGAATCTCGGCGCGCTGAAGGTCGACTTGATGTCGTTCTCGGCGCACAAGACCTATGGACCAAAAGGTGTTGGCGCATTGTTCGTCCGCCGCAAGCCGCGCGTGCGCATCGAGGCGCAAATGCACGGCGGTGGTCATGAGCGCGGCATGCGTTCGGGCACGCTGCCGACGCACCAGATCGTCGGCATGGGCGAGGCGTTCAGGCTGGCGCGGCTCGAAATGGATAGCGACAACACACGGATTCGTCAGTTGCGTGACAAGCTGTGGGCCGGATTGTCGGCGATCGACGAGGTCTATCTCAACGGCGATATGGAGCGTCGCGTCCCGCATAACTTGAATGTAAGCTTCAATTTTGTTGAGGGCGAAAGCCTGATCATGGCGATCAAGGACGTCGCCGTGTCATCAGGGTCGGCGTGCACGTCGGCGTCGCTCGAGCCGTCTTACGTGTTGCGTGCGCTCGGGCGCAGCGACGAGCTTGCGCACAGCTCGATACGTTTTACCGTTGGTCGATTCACGACCGAAGAAGAGATCGATTACACGATTGACCTCGTGCAGCGCAAGATCGCGAAACTCCGCGAGCTGTCGCCGCTGTGGGAAATGCACGAGGAGGGCATCGATCTCAGCAAGATCGAATGGGCGGCGCATTGATCGGGGCCGCGCAAAGTTTCGCTCGCTGCGCTCGCACGATACTTTGCGCGGGAGAGTATTCGCAAATGGCTCGGGCCGGCCCGTCGCCATTTGCAGGTAAAGGCAACGTTGAACCGAGCGCGAACGCGCAACGGTTGAGGAGGTTGTATGGCATACAGCGACAAGGTACTGGATCACTACGAGAACCCGCGTAACGTCGGCTCGTTTGCGAAGACGGAAGAAGGCGTTGGCACCGGCATGGTCGGCGCGCCGGCGTGCGGTGACGTGATGAAGCTTCAGATCAAGGTCGGCGCGGACGGCGTCATCGAGGACGCGAAGTTCAAGACCTACGGCTGCGGTTCGGCCATCGCCTCATCTTCGCTCGTCACTGAATGGGTGAAGGGGAAGACGCTCGACCAGGCGATGACGATTCGCAACACGCAGATCGCAGAGGAGCTCGCGTTGCCGCCGGTGAAGATCCACTGCTCGATCCTCGCCGAAGACGCGATCAAGGCAGCTGTGGCCGACTACAAGGCGAAGCACGACGAACCGGCACCGACAACAGCAACGTTGCGTGCTGCCGACTGAACGTTCTCATTTGAAATGATCGATACAACGTGGCAATCACCTTGACCGAATCGGCCGCGCGACACGTTGCAGCGCATCTCGCCAAGCGCGGCAAAGGCGTGGGATTGCGCCTGGGCGTTCGCACGTCGGGATGCTCGGGCCTCGCGTACAAGCTCGAATACGCCGATGATGTTCGCGCCGAGGACCTCCGCTTCGAGAGTCACGGCGTGCAGGTCATCGTCGATCCAAAGAGTCTTCCGTATCTCGACGGCACCGAGCTCGATTTCGCGCGCGAGGGGCTGAACGAGGGCTTCAAGTTCAACAATCCGAACGTGCAGGACTCGTGCGGCTGCGGCGAATCCTTCAACGTTTGACGCTGCTCAGAAAACTACTGCGCGACCCGATTGCTTTGTCGTGAGCGCACGCCGCTTATGCTTAACGTTCGCTTTGCTCACATTCGCGCGCGCCGAGATAATGCCTCCCTCGCTCGACCCTCGCCGTACGTGCATGTACTGTCTCGGGTCTCGCTGTGGGCCTTCATTTGGCAATGAGGCACTCTGCCTCGCTCGCGACGTCCCTGAGTTAACGTTGTAGTGACGATGTGGCCGGTCCAACGGTCGCAGCGAGTCTGACAGTCGTGATCGATGATCGACTTCTCCCGCAATCATTTCGAGCTGTTCGGACTGCCGCCCCGCTATCGCGTCGATGAGCGGGATCTCGAGCACGCCTATCGAGCGTTGCAAGCAGAAGTCCATCCCGATCGCCATGCCGCTGCCGACGATTCGCAAAAGCGTCAGGCGCTGCAGGCTTCGGCGCGCGTCAACGAGGCCTATGAAACGCTCAGAGATCCCGTGGCCCGCGCCGAATACCTGCTCGAAATTCGCGGCGTCGATGCAAAAGACGAAACCGATACGCAGTTACCGCTCGAATTCCTGACGCAGCAACTGGAGCGACGCGAGACCGCCGACGAGGCCGTAAGCGCCCACGATGACGCGGCGTTGGCAGCGCTCTACGACGTCGTACTTGCCGATGCAAAGCGGCTGCGCGTCGATGTCGAGCGCGCGCTCGATGGCGACGACGTCGTTGCTGCGCGAGCGCTCGTGCGCGAGTTGCGATTCCTCTCGAAGCTTGCCGAAGACCTGGATGCGATGCGCACGCTGGAACTCGATCGATGACGCTGTTTCAGATTTCGGAACCGGGCGAGTCACCGTTACCGCACGCGAGGAAGCGCGCGATCGGCATCGACCTTGGCACGACGAATTCGCTCGTCGCGACCGTCCGTAACGGGCTCGCGGTCGTCCTTCCCGACGAGGAAGGGCGGCCGCTCGTTCCGTCCGTCGTCCGCTATGGCGAGCAACGTGTCGATGTCGGTTATCCGGCACTCGCCTGCGCGGCGAAGGACCCTGCCAACACGATCGTATCCGTAAAGCGTCTGATGGGACGCGGCCTGGACGACTTGGGCGACGATCGTCGTTATCCCTATCGATTCGTCGAAGGCGAGGGGATCATCCGGATCACAACCCGTGCGGGCATCAAGACGCCGGTCGAAATTTCGGCGGAGATCCTGCAGGCATTGCGCAAGCGCGCCGAGGACGCGCTGGGCGGCGACATCGATGGCGCTATCGTCACCGTTCCCGCGTATTTCGATGACGCGCAGCGCCAGGCGACGAAGGATGCCGCACGGCTTGCGGGGCTCACGGTGCTGCGCCTCCTGAACGAGCCGACGGCGGCGGCGATCGCTTACGGTCTCGACAATGCCAGCGAAGGGACTTACGCAATATTCGATCTCGGCGGCGGAACGTTCGACATCTCAATCCTGAAGCTGTCGCGCGGCGTGTTCGAGGTGCTCGCAACGAACGGCGACTCGGCGCTCGGCGGTGACGACTTCGATCATCGCGTGTTCTGCTGGGCGCTCGAGCAGGCGCGCATGCCGCCGCTGTCCGCGGCCGACGCGCGACAGCTGATGACGCGCGCCCGCGATGCGAAGGAAATGCTGACCGGACACGATGCGGCGCCGATCATCGCGGAGCTTTCCGGTGGCGCGATCGACGCGACGCTGACGTCGACAACGTTCACCGACATCACGCGTACGCTCGTGGCGAAAACGCTTGCGCCGGTCAAGCGCGCGTTGCGTGATGCGAAACTCACGCCCGCCGATATCAACGGCGTAGTGCTCGTTGGTGGCGCAACGCGGATGCCGCAAATCCGCCGCGCCGTTGCGGAGTTTTTCGGCCAGCCGCCGTTAACTAATCTGAATCCCGAGGAAGTCGTGGCGATCGGCGCGGCGATCCAGGCGAACAAGCTCGTCGGCAATCGCGAGGGCGCCGACTGGCTGTTGCTCGACGTCATTCCACTTTCGCTCGGCATCGAGACGATGGGGGGCCTTGCCGAGAAGATCGTCCCGCGCAACTCGACCATTCCGGTCACGCGCGCGCAGGAGTTCACGACGTTCAAGGACGGCCAGACGGCTATGGCGCTTCACGTCGTCCAGGGCGAGCGCGAGAAGGTGGCTGACTGCCGGTCGCTCGCGCGGTTCGAGTTGCGCGGTATTCCGCCGATGGTCGCGGGCGCCGCGCGAATTCGGGTGTCGTTCGACGTCGATGCCGACGGCCTGCTCTCCGTCTCCGCACGGGAGCAGACGACCGGCCACGAGGCGTCGATCGTCGTGAAGCCATCGTACGGACTCACCGACGGCGAGATCGCGCGGATGCTGCAGGACTCGTTTGCACATGCGTCCGACGATGCGCAGGCGCGCGCGCTCGCCGAGGCGCGCGTCGAGGCCGACCGGATCATCGTTGCGACGCAATCGGCGCTGGCGGCCGACGCTGACTTGCTCGATGCCGACGAGCGCGCGACGATCGACCGCGCACTCGATGCCGTTCGACAAGCGCACGATGGAACGGATCGCGCGGCGCTTGCGAAGGCTGTTGCCGCGCTCAACGATGCGACCGGCACGTTTGCAGCGCGACGCATGGACCGCGGCGTCGCGCGCGCGCTGACGGGCAGGCGCATCGATGCACTGGGCTGACCGGTCATGACCGAGATCGTCGTGCTGCCTCATGCAGACATCTGTCCTGACGGAAAGACGTTCGACGGCGAGCCGGGCATGTCGCTGCTCGACAACTTGCTCGAGCAGGGCATCGATGTCGAACACGCATGCGAAAAGTCGTGCGCATGCACGACGTGCCACGTCATCGTTCGCGAAGGCTTCGCATCGTTGTCTGAAGCGTCGGAGGACGAGGAAGACCTGCTCGATCGCGCATGGGGCCTGACGCCGCAGTCGCGACTGTCGTGTCAGGCGATCGTGGCCGACGAGAAGCTCGTCGTCGAAATTCCTCGCTACACGATCAATTATGCGAAGGAAGGAAAATGAAATGGATCGATTCGCGCGAGATCGCAATCGCTCTCGCCGATGCGCACCCGGATGTCGATCCTGCACGGCTGCGCTTCACTGAACTTCATGCCTGGGTCTGTGCGCTGCCGGGCTTCAACGACGATCCGAAGCATAGCGGCGAGAAGATCCTCGAAGCGATCCAGGCCGCGTGGATCGACGAAGCCGGCTGACTGCGGCCGGCAGCCGTCTTTGCGCGCAGCAGCCCGGCGTTGTTGCGCAGAAGTTGCGGCGTAGCTGCGCCCACACGCTGCTTTCGACCTTTCGTCTGCCCGAGCCATCAGGATCGGACGAGCGGTCCCTATAATGACAGCGTCATAGCAGTACAGGTCTGAAAAAGGCAAACCCGCGCGAAAGCCGGGGACGCAAAGTTACCGGTCTACGGGGCTTCAACGCTCTACGACAGCGGGATTGCCGGACTGGAAAGCAATCGTGCTGCCCGCCTGGGCATCACGACAGCGCGCCCGCGTGCATCGCGGCCCGCGCTGGCCCAATCCGCCCGCTTGCCGTTCCGCGTCGACACCTCGTCGGCCACCACGGAGGGTGGAATGGCAGCTGTTTCGAAGCAACGGACATACTCTTCCGGCGCCAGGGTGCGTGCGCGGATTTCGCGCCCCCGGGCCGCGGTGGCGTGCGCGACGCTCGGTATCGTCGCCGCGGCCCTATTGGCGATGCCGCGGCCGGCCCATGGCCAGACGATCGGCGTCCAGCGGCTGCTGCATACGGCAACGACGTCCGAGGATGCGCGTTTCGCGGCGTCTGCACGGACACCGGGGCTCGGCGTCACGCGGCAGAAACCGGTACAGCTCGATGTCGCGCGCCTGTTCGACGAGCAGAAAGCGTCGCCCTCCGACCTGCACGTCGACCTCTTCGACGCGGATTCGCTCACGCTGATGCCCGAACGGCTCGAGCGCCGGGCCGAAGGCAACTACACATGGCACGGCAAGCTCAAGGATCATCCGAACGGCTTTGCGATGATCACCGTCGTCAATGGTCAAGTCAGCGGCATGATCGAGCTCGGCGATCGGAGCCGCGGATCGGCGTCGCGTTACCAATTGCAGTCGACCGCCGACGGCCTCACGCTGCTGCAGGAGATCGACAGCCGCGCATTTCCCGAAGACCATCCGGCGTCCGGCGAGCTTCAAGCGCCTGTCGACAACGTGAAGCCGATGTTCGGCCCGAAAGCATCGTCCAAGGGGACGCTCGCCGACGGCGTCATCGAAAAGGCGGACAGCGCTGCGATCATCGACGTGATGATCGTCTACAGCAATCAAACCGCAGCGGCTGCCGGCGCCGGCATCGCCGCGCAGGCGCAGCAGGCGGTGGACACTGCGAATCTTGCCTATACCAACAGCGGAATTACGACGCAGCTGCGGCTCGTGTACGTAGGCCCCGCGAACTACGACGAAAGCGGCGATTTCAACACCGATCTCAACCGGCTGACGACAGGAACCGACGGCTACATGGACAACGTCGCGACGTTGCGCGACACGTACGGTGCAGACCTCGTCAGCCTTTTTGTCGAGAACGGGCAATATTGCGGTCTCGGTTGGGTGGGGCCCAGCGCTGGCTATGGCTTCACCGTTGTGAACCGCGGCTGCGCGTCGTCGAACCTGAGTTTTCCGCATGAGCTCGGGCACAACTTCGGCGCGCGGCACGACACGTACGTCGACGCGTCGACGACGCCTTATGCCTATGGCCACGGCTGGGTCGATATCGGCAAGGGTTTCCGCGACGTGATGGCCTACAACAACGCGTGCGCTGCGTATGGCGTGAATTGCACGCGCATTCCTTATTTCTCGAACCCCAACATCACGTACAGCAGCGACGTGCTGGGCTCGACGGCGACGGCGGACACAGTACGCGTGCATAACCAGAACGCGCTGACGGTCGCGAGCTTCCGGGCGTCGAAGCAAGGCGGCAGCACGAGTTGCACGTATGCGCTCGCACCTTCATCTGCGAGTGTTGCAGCGGCCGCCGGCAGCGGATCGATCGGTGTCACGTCGCAAACAGGGTGTGCCTGGAACGCGACCAGCAACGCCACGTGGCTGACGCCGGGCACGAGCGCATCGGGCTCAGGGTCGCTCGCCTACTCATATGCGGCGAACAGCGGCCCCGCGCGAAGCGGCACCGTCACGATCGGTGGCGTTGGGTTCAGTGTTACGCAAGCATCCGGCTGCACCTATGAGCTGAGCGCGTCGTCGGCATCCGTGGCCGCAACCGGCGCATCGGGAACGACGACGCTGTCGGCAGGCGCCGGGTGCACGTGGACGACATCGAGCAGCGCCGGTTGGCTGACGGTATCGACCGCGGCGAGCGGTTCCGGCGGCACGAACGTTGGCTATGTGGTCGCTGCCAACACCGGCGCTGCACGCTCGGCCAATTTGACGATCGGCGGCCAGACGTTCGTCGTGTCGCAGGCCGCCGCCAGCATACAGGCGCCCGCGGCTGCTTCCGCGACATTGACGCCGACCGCGCTCGATCTCGGCGTCGTCGTCATCGGCAAATCCAGCGCCACGAAGTATTCGACGCTCAAGAACACGGGCGGAACCGCAGTGACGATCTCGTCATTGACGATGGGCGGCGCGAATCCCACCGAGTTCGTGCGCAAGGGAACGTGCGTCGCGAATGCGACGCTGGCCGCAGGAGCGGCATGCACGGTGACGATCACCTTCAAGCCCGCCGCTACGGGAGCGCGCTCGGCAACCGTGGCCGTGACGACATCGGCCGGTTCGATGACGCTGAACCTCACGGGAACCGGCAAGACGCGCCGCTAGACTGGAACTGAAAAAAAGGGGGGCGACTCGCCTCGCCCCCCATTCACGTCACCAACGGAGTGAAGGTTCTCAGCAACTACCACGCCACACCGTCAAGCCATTGATATTGATGGATTAAGTTGTGCTTCACGACCCGTACACGCGATGGGTTGTAAAACGTTCCGTCGAAAACCAAACGCAAAATGCCGGCATCGCCGGCGTTTTGCATGACGCTTGCTCTTCCGTCGCTTGTTACGGAGAGCGTGCTAGACGCGACGCCGACGAACGGCTCCGAAGCCAATGGCCGCGGCGGCGAGAAGCGTTAGAGATCCAGGCTCGGGAACCGGCGTGTCACCGCTCGAGCCCGGTACACCGACGACGAACAGTGTGTCGTTGCCATCGTTGGTGCTACCGGCGGCAAACTGCACGCCACCACCGAGAATGCACTTCGTGATGTCAGGACATACCTGTTCTGCCTCCTGACGCTGATTACTGTCCAATACGAAGACAAATCCCGACCCGCCAAGACCAGTGCCTGTGCTCTGCGTCAAGTTGAGGTCCGGACCGACGTATTGAAAGTTGGCCAACACCGTACCCGCGTTCGAATAGAGACTCAGGTACAGGTCGGTCAGCGTCGCCGTAATGTCCTGACCGGTTTCGGAGATGTTCACGACTGCAGCGATATCGCCGGCGGTAGTGACGTTATTGACATCGCTCAGCAAGTACGTGAAGTTTTGCGCCTGTTGATCTCCACCCAGAAGACCGTTCAGACAATCGAAGTTGGTTGCGGCACCGCCGGCTGGGTTATCGAACGAGACGCACCCGGATTCGATCGGTCCCGGAGGCGCATCACTGGGCTGAACGCTGTCATGCACGGTTACCAGTGTGTCGACGGCACCAAGACCGGTTCCAGTGACTTGAATGCTTGTTGAGTAGACGAGGTTAGCGCTCGCCTGCATCGACACGAGCGCCGCGCCAACGGCCGCCAGTGCTGACCACAAAGCTAATTTCATCAAATGACTCCTCAGCGAATCGTTTGCGATGCAAGATTGCATCGCCAATCGGCTAAGAAGTTTGAGCACGTAGCGTGCCGTTCAAAATTTGTCGTTATGGTTCAGTCGGTTGAATGACGATCAATTTAGAACGTTCCGTCCGGGTGTAAAGCGCGACTTTGTACGACGCAGGCCAACTGACGGGAAGAAGTGCCGATGCACTACGTAGAAATTTCGTGCGTCTTATCCAAACAAGTTCAGCACGCCATCGAGGTCGCAGTGATCGATCGCGTGCATCGCATTGGCACGGACGCGCGGCTTTGCCCGGTATGCAATAGAGACGTCGGCCGCCGCGAGCATCGGGATATCGTTGGCACCGTCGCCGATCGCAACGGCAAGCCCGCCCTCGCTGCGGCACTGTTGCGCAAGCTCGCTGAACCGAGTGGCCTTTGCATCGGCATCGACGATGCTGCCGCTGATACGGCCCGTCAGTCGGCCGTCGACGATCTCGAGCACGTTCGCCAGCGTGAAATCGAGCGGCAGGCGTGCTTTGAGGCGTTCGGTGAAAAACGTGAACCCGCCGGACACGAGCAGCGTCGTCGTACCGTTGCTCCTGCACGCATCGAGCAGCTCGACCGCACCCGGTGAGACCTGCAGGCGCTCATCGTAGACACGCAGGAGGTCCGTCTCCGGCATGCCGGCGAGCAGCGCGACGCGACGCTCGAGGCTCGCGCGAAAATCGATCTCGCCGCGCATCGCCGCTGCGGTGATGCGCGCGACGTCGTCGCCAATCCCGCGCAAAGCAGCGATCTCGTCGATGCATTCGATCGTGATCAGCGTCGAATCCATGTCGAGCGCGACGAGTCCAACGCGCGACCATGGCTCGTCGTGCGGGACGAGTGCGAAGTCGTAGTCGGCCGCCTCGCACGCTTCGCGGACACCGGCAGCCGAGGCCGGCTCGTGCAGGCGATAAGCATCGCAACGCGCACGCGTCAGCGGCTCGATGCCGATGGCGCCCGTCATCAACTGCAGGATCTCGAGATCTTCGCGCAGCACATGCGGGCCCTGCACGACCAGCTCGGTTTTGCCATCGAATGATTGGCCGCGACGCTGTCGCGCGCGATCGTGCTGTTCGATGGCGCCGCGTGGAGCGTGATCGTGGGCGCCTGTCGTCATCGCGACCACCCTGCCATGCCAGATGCGGAATCACCGCAAGGCCGTTCCGCTACCATAGGCGATTCCTCGCAAAACGAGGACCAACGGAGGCGATCATGGCATTGAGACTTGGTGATACAGCGCCCGATTTCACGGCGGAATCGAGCGAAGGCACGATCAATTTCCACGAATGGCTCGGCGACAAATGGGGCGTGCTCTTCTCGCATCCTGCCGACTTCACGCCGGTTTGCACGACCGAGCTCGGACTGACGGCGAAGTTGAAGGACGACTTCGCCAAACGCAATGTCAAGGTCGTCGCGCTGTCGGTCGATCCCGTCGACTCGCACAAGCGCTGGATCGATGACATCAACGACACGCAGAAGACGCGCGTTAACTTTCCGATCATTGCCGATCCGGACCGGAAGGTGTCGATGCTGTACGACATGATTCATCCGAATGCCAACGCAACGTTGACGGTTCGCTCGCTGTTCGTCATCGATCCGGCGAAGAAGGTCCGGCTCATGATCACGTATCCGGCGTCGACCGGCCGGAACTTTGACGAGATCCTGCGTGTGATCGATTCGCTGCAGCTCACCGAATATCACAGCGTCGCGACCCCCGGCAACTGGAAGCAGGGCGACGATGTGGTCATCGTTCCGTCGCTGCAGGATCCCGAAGTCATCAAGAAGAAGTTTCCGAAAGGCTACACTGCCCTTCGTCCCTACCTGCGGATGACACCCCAACCCGATCGCTGACGAGCGCGAACGCGCGACGATTCGCGCATCGTCGCAATACGACATCGGCGCCGCGGCTCACCCGCGGCGCTTTTTCTTCGCGTGCGGCCGCGGTTGCGGACGGGCGCGGGCGCGAGCGCGATCTTCGTCGCCCGGTCGCGGCGTTGTTCGTGCGCGGTTGCCACGTGACAGCGGCTCGGCGATCGCTGGACGCTGCCGCATTAGAGGCTGCGGCCCAGTAGGAGTCGTCGACTCGTCGAGCGTGAAATCGATCTTCGCACGCTCGAGATCGACGCGTGCGACGGTAACGCTGACGCGAGCGGCGAGTTGGAACACGCGGCCTGTTCGCTCGCCGATCAGCGCGTGGCGGACGGCATCGAAATGGAAATAGTCGCGCGGCAGGTCGGTGACGTGCACCAGGCCGTCGATGTCGAGGCCATCGAGCGTCACGAAGATGCCGAAGCTTGCGACGCCGCTGATCGTGCCGCTGAACGTCTCGCCGACCTTTTCCTGCATGTAGAAGCATTTCAGCCATTGCAGCACGTCGCGCGACGCTTCGTCCGCGCGTCGCTCGGTCTGCGAGCAATGGAGTCCGATCGCCTCCCACGACGTGTCCTTCGGCGTGTAACGCTTCCCCGCCAGCACGGCCTTGATCGCCCGATGGACGAGGAGGTCCGGATAGCGTCGGATCGGCGACGTGAAATGGGCATAAGCGTCGTACGCAAGTCCGAAGTGACCGACGTTGTTCGGGCTGTATTGCGCCTGCGACAGCGAGCGCAACAGCACGGTTTGCAGCAGCGCGAAATCGGGCCGGTCGCGAATCCTGTCGATCAGCGCTGCGTAGTCCATTGCTGAGGGTTCGTCGCCGCCCGTCAGCGTCAGCGCGGAGCCGCCGAGAAACTCGCGCAAAACGGCGAGCTTGTCCGGCGGCGGCGCGTCATGGATTCGATAGAGCGCCGGCTGCTCGTGCTTCGCGAGAAAATCCGCAGCGCAGACATTCGCGGCCAGCATGCATTCCTCGATCAGCCGGTGCGCGTCGTTGCGTGGCGCCGGAACGATTCGCACGATCTTGCCGTGCGAATCGAACTCGAGCGCCAACTCCACCGTGTCGAAGTCGATCGCGCCGCGACGCTCGCGCGCGGAGAACAACACCTTGTAGAGCGTGTGCAGTTGCGCGAGATGAGGCAGCAGCGAGCGCGCCGGTTCGGACGACGCAGCGGACGGCTCGGTCAGCCAATGGTGCACCTGCGTGTACGTCAGCCGCGCGCGCGAATGCATCGTCGCCGGATAGAACGTGTAGGACTTGATCTCGCCGCGCGCATCGATGCGCATGTCGCAGGCGACGCAGAGCCGGTCGATGTCGGGCTTCAGCGAGCACAACTCGTTCGACAGCGCCTCGGGAAGCATGGGAATGACGCGACGCGGAAAATAGACCGACGTCCCGCGCTCGCGCGCGTCCTGATCGAGCGCATCCCCATCGCGAACGTAATGCGACACATCGGCGATGGCGACGATCAGCCGAAAGCCGCGGCCATCCGGTTCGCAATAGACGGCATCGTCGAAATCTTTCGCCGTTTCGCCATCGATCGTGACAAGCGGCAGATGCGTGAGATCCGTGCGACCTTTGGTGTCGGCCGGCCGCACGTCCTTTGGCAAACGCTGCGCCTGGCGCTTCGCTGCGGCACTCCATTCGAAAGGCAGCGCGTGCTTGCGCAGCGCAATCTCGATCTCGATGCCGGAGTCCGTGGCGCTGCCGAGCACTTCCTTGACGCGTGCAACGGCCTCGCGATGCTCGCTCGGAGGCTCGATGATCTCGACGACGACTACCTGGCCGGGTTGCGCATTGCCGCGCTGATCGGAGGGAATCATCAGGTCCTGATTGATCCGCCGGTTCTCCGCTTCGACGAACCAGACGCCGCGCTCCTGGTGAATGCGTCCGACGACATCGCGATTGGCGCGCTTCAAAACGTCGACGATCTCGCCTTCCGGGCGGCCGCGGCGATCGAAACCGATCCGCTTCGCGGTCACGCGATCGCCATGCAACGCCTTGTGCATCTCGCGCGGCGACAGGAAGAGGTCATCGCCGCCTTCGTCCGGAACGAGAAAACCGTAGCCATCGGGATGCCCTTGCACGGTTCCGGTCGTCAGGTCGAGCTTCGCAACGATGCAGAGCTCGCCTTTGCGATTGACGAGCAGCTTGCCGTCACGCTCGAGCGAGGCGACGCATTCGTCGAACTGGTGCTGCTGTTTGCGCGTGAGGCCGAGTCGCGTCGCGACTTCGACGGGTGCGAGCGGTGTGCCTGCGTCAGTGAGCTCGCGCAGGATCGCATCGCCGGTTGCGGCGGTGGTTTCGGATGTGGAATCGGTGCTGCGCTTGCGCGATTTCGCGGACCGCGGCTCGGTTGCCGCACGTCTGCGGAGGGGAATCGTTTTTGACAAGGATCGCTGCTGCTTTTAAAATGATCGGTTGATTACGCCTGCCCAGATGGCGGAATTGGTAGACGCACTAGGTTCAGGTCCTAGCGGTCGCAAGACTGTGGAGGTTCGAGTCCTCTTCTGGGCACCACAACGCCAAAGCATAAGCTGCGAGGGCGCCCCCGCGCCTTCGCAGCTTACTTTGCCGATGAAAAGTTGGCAGGCGACTCGGCGCTGACTAACGCGCGATAACTCCGGCAGCGTCCCACGTTACGCGTCCGCCGTATAGCGAGAACGCAATTCCGTTGACCGGTCGTCCCTCGAGACCCACCTGGGCCGCCGGCACCTCGAGGCGAACCCATTGACCCGTTGCCGGTCGGGGGCCCATGTAGCGCCTGGCGGCCGTACCGTTACTTCCGAACAGAATCAAATTTGCGCCCCAATAAGCGCGGTGTTCCCACGAGCCGTCGTTCCACTGCAGCATCAACTCGCTCGGTGGATTGAGCGGATCGAGGTAAACATACACATACAACAGATCGCCCACTCCTATTTGCAGCGGAGTTGCCGCATTGACGAAATAATTCTGATGGAATCCCGACGTCAGAACGGACTGGAGCGACAACTTTCCAGAGTATGGCGGGGGATTGCTCGACACCCATGAAAACTGCGCGCCGCCGACACTGGCCCCAGCGGGTAGCGCATCGTCGACCCACGGCGTTAATGGGCGCGACTTGCCCGCGGCGTCCCAGGTAGCACGGCCGCCATAGAGCGTAAAAGCGATTCCATTGATGGATCGACCTTCCAATCCGACTTGCGCGGCGGGGACTTCGAGTCTCACCCATTGACCCGTCGCCGGGCGAGCGCCCATGAAGCGGCGACTTGCCAAGCCATTCGTGCCCCACGGAATCAGATTGCTTCCCCAATAGGCACGGTGCTCCCATGACCCATCGTTCCATTGAAGCATCACTTCGCTCGGGGGATTCGACGGGTCCAGATAGACGTAGGCATAAAGAATGTCGCCTGCGCCGATCTGCAGCGGAACGGACGCGTTGTAGAAATATTGCTGGTGTATCCCAGCTGCCAATGTGGACTGATTCGCGAACTTGCCGGAGTAGGGCGCGGGGTTCGTCGACACCCAGTTCCATGCCCCGCCTCCGACCGATGCACCCGCTGGAAGCGCGTCGTCGATCCAATTGGCTGCGGAGGAATTGCCGATCACCTGCGATAGCGGAATAGCACTTGCGACCGTTACGTTGGACGCGTCACCGCTGTACCGGGCGCCGATGCTGTGTACGCCGAGCGCGAGCTGGCTCGTGACGCAATTGGCGGAACGAGTATTGCCGGTCCCTACGACTGGGGCCGCGCTGCAACCGGCGATCGAAACACCTGCATCGGAGAATGCAACCGTACCCGTTGGAGCGTTCCCGGTGACCGATGCCGTGAGCGTCAACGGAGCACCAAGTATGGATGGATTAGATGATGTCGTGATCACGACGCTATCAGCGCTGATTGTCACCGCCGGCGACGTCGAACTTGCTCCCGCATTGTCGAATGCTTTTGCGGTAACACTGTGGACACCCGGCGCGATGCTCACTGACGTCAGCGAGAACGGAGCAATCGTCGAAGTTCCTACGAGGACTTGATCGACATAAAACTCGACGCGCGTGACCGTGCCGTCGGAGTCCGTTGCGTTGGTCGCGATTGAGATCGATGCAGGGCTCGCTAAACTCGCTCCGGGTTTCGGGGATGTGATGCTTACTTGGGGGGGTGAGTTGGTGCCGCTGGGAGCGCGCCAACCATACGGCTTGTATAGCCAGACGGCGGCGTCGATTCCGTCCCACTCGTCGAGAGCGATAAAGGCCCCCAGCTCGGCAACGTAATGGAATTTCCCTAGCACTCCCGTGCCGAACTTGCCGTGCGGCTGGCTGAAGGAGGCGCTGGGCCGTTTCGTGACGAGCCAAACGGGCTGCACGTTTCCCGCCGCGTCGAGTGTCGGCGCGGTTTCCCAGACAGTTCCATGATCTGAACCGTCCCACATCACGACCTTGCCGGTCTGGTCATCGAAGTCGATGCCGTAATTGATGTTGCCGGGAAACGCGCTCCCATCCGCCTGTGCGAGCCCGACCCCGACGTCGATAACCGGGTGCGCTGCCGACGCTTTGTCCAGCTGCCATACGCCGAAGGCGTACTCTGGGAAGTTTGGATGATTCGATGTACGAATGTAGAGGTTACGCCAAGTGTCGATCGTTCCCGTACTTTGATTGCTTGGCGCATTTGCGGACACCGCCACGGTTTCGAACTTACCACTCTGGCCGGCGCGCACGTCACCGAGTTCGTATCTGAATAACGAGGGCCATCCGGACTGATTGAGCATGCTGGTCACATAGAGTACGTCGTGCCCATTCTCCTGTCGGTACGCCGTGTTGCTTTCCTCATACGTTGGTGGTTCCTGACCAGTCCACCGGCCCTGCTGATTGCTCCACATCTGACCGCCCAGCGTAGCGGGGTTGTACCCTGATCCTGTGGTGCCACCAACCTTGGTTGGATCCGCTTTGCGGGGGTCCCAGGCCCAAGGACCCGCCCTCACGGGCAGGCCGCTAGGACCAAGAGTCGTGAAGTTGCCGCTGGACGCGAAGGCTGCCCCGCCGAACGTTACGAAGAGGTCGTTCAGCGGCGCGAAGATGTTGTTGTCGTAAGTGTGAGCGGACTGCGGAGCGGCGTTGTCGGCGATGAAATCCAAATTGCCGCCTGACGGAGCGGACACGACGCGACTTGGAACCGAGCCGCGCGTCCACAGTCCGTTCAAGCCCTGCCAAACGTACATTTCGTTGCCCATGTAGTTGGCGTGCCCTCCGCCAAATAGAAGCAAGTTCCCCCGATTCGAGTCCCACGCGAAAGAGCTCCACGCCCGAACGACAGCCGCCGGCCACGAATAGCTTCCGTCGGGAAGCGCATCAGGTCCCGTTGGCCACGCATCCGGGAACTTGTTCTTGTTCACCTGCACCCATCCGCCTTCGGGAATTGTTGCAAGCTGATTCCGTAGATATTGCAAGTTGTCGACAGCTTGTGCGCTCGTCCACGGAGCCAGCGCTAGCAAAAGCGTCGCACCACTGAGCTTGATCCGGATGCGACGATCACGACGCGCAAAAAGGCGGATCAACGAATCAAAAAATCGTGGTCGTTGCGGGGAAGCGAACATGAGCATCTCTAGCGCAGCATTGCACTGCTGATCCGCGATGGATCAAATGCACTTCGACGCGGTGATGGCACCGACCACCTTTCAGCATCATTGCTCGAGCCTATTGGCTTCAGCAGCCGGGAAATTGGGCAGAGCAAATGCAATTGGTCAAGCGAACTTGGTGCCAGGGTGGTTCCTAAGGGATCGCCGGCTAGAGCGCTCGCTCATCATCTGCTGCAATGCCCGACCGCATCATTTGACGACAGATTGCGCGGATCGAAGACGCTCGTGCAACGTCGCTGCATCGAGGTCGTCGTAGACTTCGAACGGCTGGTGGATCCACGGATTGTCGGGGAGATATTCGACCCAGAAATCGGGCTTGAACACCGAGCACGCCTTCCACCACAGCACGGCCGTCTTCAAGTCGACGATGTGCGGAAATCGTCGCGGCAACTCGTCGTGAACCGCAGCGAGCGTATGTCCGGAATCGACCATGTCGTCGACGATCAGCACGCGGTCGCCGAGTCGCGGCTTCGTCATCGTCATGTGCTCAGCAATAACCAGTTCGCCGCGGATCGTGCCGCCTTCGGCCGTGTACGAATGTGTCGACAGTATCGCGAGTGGCTGATCGAAGATTCGTGACAGCACGTCGCCGACGCGCAACCCGCCGCGCGCGAGGCAGATGATCTGGTTGAAGCGAAAGCCCGATTCGTGGACCGACAGCGCGAGCCGCTCGACGAGCGTGTTGTATTGCGGCCAATCGACATGCAAGCTCATTGAACCTGCCTGAAAATGGGCAGCACGGCCCGATTGCTTTGGTGCACTGGTTCCTTGCAGTGACCACGTCGAATCGACGGGCTCGGCCAGCGATTCGACGGTGACTTATCCGGACAAAAGTAGGGGTCCACTTTTGTCCGACTCATCGAAACGGGTGATGCACGAGAATCGTCTCACCGCGATCGGGCCCCGTCGACACGATCGCGATCGGCACACCTGTCAGCGCTTCGATTCGTTTCAGATACGTCCTTGCAGCAGCCGGCAGCGCGTCGAACGACTTTGCGCCAACCGTGCTCTCGTTCCAGCCGGGCAGTGTCTCGTAAACCGGAACGCAGCGCCCAACGGCATCCGCGCCGGTCGGAATGAGGTGCGTCGGCGCGCCATCGAGCAGATAGTGCGTGCATACGCGAATCTCGGGCAGCGTATCGAGCACGTCGAGCTTCGTAATGCATTGCCCGTCGACGCCATTTAACTGGAACGAGCGGCGCAGCGCCGGGATGTCGATCCAGCCGCAGCGTCTCGCGCGTCCGGTAACGGAACCGAACTCCTTGCCGCGTTCGCCCAGTGTTGCACCGGTCGCATCGGTCAACTCGGTTGGAAAGGGGCCGGTGCCTACGCGCGTCGTATAGGCTTTGACGATGCCGAGCACGTAATCGAGCATCCGCGGCCCGATGCCGCTGCCGGTCGCGGCTGCGCCGGCGATGCAATTCGAGCTCGTCACGTAGGGATACGTGCCGTGATCGATGTCGAGCAGCGCGCCTTGCGCGCCTTCGAACAGCAGCGATTCCCCGCGTGCGCGTGCCTCGTGAATCAGCGCCGCGACGTCAGCCATCATCGGCACGATCTCGCGTCCGAGTGCGAGCAATTCGTCGCGCATCGGTGCAAACGGCAACGGCTCGCGTTTGAAGTAATGCACAAGCGCGAAGTTGTGCAGCGCGAGCAGGCTTTCGAGTTGCTCGGCGAAGCGTTTGGGGTTTGCGAGATCCTGCACGCGCAGCGCGCGCCGCGCGACCTTGTCTTCATACGCGGGGCCGATCCCGCGTCCGGTCGTACCGATCTTGACGTCACCGAGTGCGGTTTCGCGTGCCTGATCGAGCGCGACATGCACGGGCAGCACGAGGGGGCACGCGGGTGAGATCCGCAACCGCTGGCGGACGTTGACGCCTGCGGCCTCGAGCTCGCGAATCTCCTGCAGCAGCGCTGATGGCGAGAGCACGACGCCGTTCCCGATCAGGATTGGCACGCCTTCGTGCAGGACACCCGATGGGATGAGCCGCAACACCGTCTTGCGCCCGCCCGTGACGAGCGTGTGGCCGGCGTTATGCCCGCCATGAAAGCGCACGACACCCTGCGCGCTTTCGGTCAGCCAGTCGACGATCTTGCCTTTGCCTTCGTCGCCCCACTGGGCGCCGATGACGACGACGTTCTTGCCCATATCGTCAGCGCGGTGATGAATACATGATCGACATATTCTCCCGCTCTCTGGAATGACTCGTCTTCATGACAGCTTCAACCTCATATTCAACGTTCCACGTCAGCTGCCGCGCGCGAGCACGTCGGCAAGCTGGCGTAAGTCGAGCGTAAACCCGGTTGCCGGGCGCGCGCGCCCGAATGCCTTGCCAATGCCGTCGTAACGCCCACCGTTGCCTACCGCGATTGGTTCGCCCGCCGTGAACACCGAGAAAATCGCGCCGTTCTGGTAATGATAGCCGCGCAGATCGGCGAGATCGATGTGCAGCGCCTGCACGAGCGGCGCCGCGCCGGCTGCGAGCGCATCGAGCGTTGCGAGCGCATTGTGGATCGACGGAATGTCCGGCAACCGCGCGCGGGCGGTACCGAGCACTTCGTTTGCGGGACCATAAAGCGAAGGGAGTGCCGCGAACGCGTCGCGCCATGCCGCGGGCAGCCCGTTCGTCAGCGCGCGGACGGCAGGCTCGTCCTTGGTTCGCAGCGCATCGAACAACTCGGCTTCGTCACCATTGCCGGCAACGCCCGAGCCGCTCGCGAGTGCGCGATAGACGCCGACGTGACCAAGATCGACGTGCAGCCCGCGCAGACCGGCCGCCGACAGCGACGACACGAGCAATGCGATCACCTCGCGGTCGCCTTCGATGCCGGCAACGCCAAAGAGCTCGGCGCCTACCTGTACAACTTCGCGCGTAGCGCCCGGCGTCGACGTGACGGCGCGCAACACGCTGCCTGCGTAGCAGAGGCGGGTCGGCCCTGCCTCGTTCAATAGATGCGCATCGATGCGCGCCACTTGCGGCGTGATATCGGCGCGAACGCCGACGAGTCGACCCGACAGCGGATCTACTGCCTTGAACGTCTGGAGGTCGAGGTCGCGCGCACTTCCCGTCAAAAGCGACTCGAGATGCTCGATCAGCGGCGGCTGTACCAGTCGATAGTGGTGCGCAGCGAAATGATCGAGCAATCGGCGCCGCAATGTCTCGAGCCGCGCGGCCTCGTCCGGGAGGACATCGTCGATCGATTCGGGCAGCAGCCAGTTACGCATGGAAGCGCGCACGGAGGTCAGTTACAGATTCAGCAGGTAGAGGCCCAGCACGCCAATTCCCATCGACACCACGCCAACGAAACGCAACTGGCCATCGGTGAGCTCGGTGAGACGCCGGAATCCCTCACGCCAGACTCGCGGCGCGACAAATGGCAGCAGGCCTTCGACGATCAGCAGCAGGGCAAGCGCCGTCCACAGCGAATCCTGCACGCTTCTCCCCGGACGATCGATTATTTCGCCGCGCCGCGCGCCGGTGCGCGCGCCGACGAGCCATTCTGCTTGAAGTACTGGAAGAAATCGCCGGTTGGCTCGAGCACCATCAAGTCGCTCTTGTTGCGAAACGTCGACTTGTAGGCATCGAGGCTGCGATAGAACGAATAGAACTCGGCGTTCTGGCCGTACGCCTGCGCATAGATCGCGGATGACTTCGCGTCGCCTTCGCCCTTGATCGTTTGCGCCTGCCGGTAAGCGTCGGCGAGGATCACCTGCCGTTGCCGGTCGGCGTCCGCGCGAATCTTCTCGGACTCGGCGCCGCCCAGCGAGCGGAGCTCGTTCGCGACACGACGCCGCTCCGATTCCATCCGCTGATAGACGGGTCCCGTGACATCAGGGGGCAACTCGACCCGGCGGAGCCGTACGTCGATCACCTCGACACCGATCGATTTCGCGTCGGCGTTCGCCTTCTGCTGCGTCACCGACGTGATCGCATCACGCGCCGACGAGATCGCGTCGTGCACGTCGTGCTTGTTGAATTCCTCGGCGAGGTTTGCGCGCACGGTCTGCGACAGCCGCCGGCGCGCGGCCTCCTCATCGCCCTGCACCGACACGTAGTACTGGCGCACATCGATGATGCGCCACAGCACGACGAAGTCGACCAGCAGCGGCTTCTTTTCCGACGTCGTCATCCGGTCGGGCTCCGGATTGTCGAGCGTCAGGTTGACCTTGTCGTAGAACTTCACGTTCTGCACGAGCGGCATCTTGAAGTACAGGCCGGCCGTCGTCTTCGTCTCGACCACTTCGCCGAGCTGGAACTTGACCGCGTACTTGCGCTGGTCGACGGTGTAGACCGATTGCGACGCGACGAACAGCAGCGCAACGACGATCGCGAGAATGGGCATCGAGAACTTCATGCGTGTCAGCGTCCGTCGCGATTGCGCAGCGCGTCGCGCGAGCGCGACGGATCGACTGCCATGGAGGCATCCGGCGCGGCCGCACGCGGCGGCGCGGCACCAACGTCGGGTACGGTGACACCCGTCGTCGTGCCACTCGATTGCTGGATCAGCTTGTCGAGCGGCAGATAGAGCAGGCTGCCGCTCTTCTGATCGACGAGCACCTTGCTCGCATTACCGAGCACGGTCTGCATCATGTCGAGATAGAGTCGATCGCGCGTGACGCCCGGTGCCTTCTGATATTCGACGAGGATCCGGTTGAACCGCTCCGCATCACCTTGCGCGCGTTGCTCGACCTCGGTTCGATACCCGTTCGCTTCCTCGAGCAGTCGTGCAGCGTTGCCCCGCGCGCGCGGCACGACATCGTTGGCGTACGCCTGGCCTTCGTTCTTCAAGCGCTCGCGATCCTGACCGGCCTTGACGGCGTCGTCGAACGCCGCCTGCACCTTGTCGGGCGGCTGCACGTTCTGCAACGTTACTTTCTGCACGAAGACGCCCGTGCCGTAGCGGTCGAGCATCTGCTGCATCAGCTGCTCGGTCTGCTTCGCGATTTGCTCGCGTCCCTCGTACAACGCAAAATCCATCTTGCTCTTGCCGACGACCTCGCGGATCGCCGATTCGGCGACGTACGCGACGATCTGGTCGGGCCGCCGATTGTTGAAGACGTAATCCTCGGCGCTCTTCAGGTTGTATTGGACGGCGAACTGAATGTCGATGATGTTCTCGTCATCGGTCAGCATCACCGCTTCCTTGTCGATCTTGTTTTTCGGCGTGTTGCGATAGCCGACCTCGATCGTCTTCACCTGCGAGAACTCGACGAGCTCGACGGCTTCGACCGGAAACGGCAGATGCCACCGCGGTCCGGGCTGCGTCGTCTCCGTGTATTTCCCGAATCGCGTGACGACCCCACGGCGGCCTTCGTCCACGATATAGAAGCCGCTCGCGAGCCAGATGACGAGGATCAACGCGACGAGCATGCCTGCGCCGCCGAGCGGCAGCCGCGCGTTCGGACGACCACCGTCGCCACCGTCCTGCGGCTCGCGCTTGCGGCCGAACAGGTCGTTCATCCGGCGATTGACGTTACGCCAGATCTCGTCGAGGTCGGGTGGGCCGCCGCTTTGATTGCCGCGCTTGCCCCACTGCGGGTCGTTCAGCGACATGAGGCTGCAACTCGATGTTCAAGCATGAGCAGGGTCGGGCGCAAAGCCGCGCCGTCGGACGTTAGCCGGAGCATTCCGGCGTGTCCAGATCTTCTGCAACAGGGGCTGGCGAGACCGGGAATCGTTCGGCCAGCGCAGCACGCAATTCGGGGAGACCGGTGCCGTTAACCGCACTGACGCGGACCGACGAAATGTTACCACAGCCATCGCGCTCGACGCCGGGCGGCATCCCGGTGATGTCGCACTTGTTGAACACGCGGATCTGCGCGACGTCACCGGCGCCGATCTCGGCGAGCAGCGAATCGACCGCTTCGATCTGCTCGTCGCGATTGTCGGCGCTGGCGTCAATGACGTGCAGCAGGAGATCGGCATCAGCGGCCTCGGCGAGCGTTGCGCGAAATGCGACGACGAGGTCATGCGGCAGGTCGCGAATGAAGCCGACGGTGTCCGACAGCACGATGTTTTCAGCGCCCTCGATGTGCACGCGGCGCAGCGTCGTATCGAGCGTCGCGAACAACTGGTTCGCGACATACACTTTCGCGGCCGTCAGCCGGTTGAAGAGCGTCGACTTCCCTGCGTTCGTGTAGCCGACTAGCGCAACCGTGCGCACGGCTGCGCGTCGTCTCGCGCGATTCTGGGTTGCGCGGCTGCGCGCCACGCGGCGCAATCGTTCACGCAACAGCTTGACGCGCTGCATGATGAGACGCCGGTCCGTCTCGAGCTGCGTCTCGCCGGGACCACGCAGTCCGATGCCGCCTTTCTGTCGCTCGAGGTGCGTCCAGCCGCCGACGAGCCGAGTCGCCATATGATTCAACTGCGCGAGCTCGACCTGCAGCTTGCCTTCGGCGCTGCGTGCGCGTTGCGCAAAGATGTCGAGGATCAGGCTCACGCGATCGACGACGCGGCACTCGAGCGCCTGCTCGAGATTGCGCTGCTGAACACCCGACAGCGTGTGATCGAAGATGACGAGATCAGCGGACGCCTGGCGCCGCTGCTCGGCGATCTCGTCGACCTTGCCGCGCCCGGCGAAATACGCAGGATCGGGGCGCGTGCGCCGGCCGCCGAGATTACCCACGACGGTGGCGCCCGCCGATGTCGCGAGCGCCGAGATCTCGGCGAGCCGTTCGGCATTGTCGGTGCGACCGAAGTCGAGCGCGACGACGAGCGCCTTGTCACCCGACTCGGGTCTATCGAACATCGGCCCTCATCCGCAGCGCGCAGGCGCGCACCGAGCGCGCGCCGCAGCGGCGTGTGGCCGGTGGATCAGCTCTCGGCTTCGTGATGGTTCTGATGCGGCATCGCGACCGGCCGTGATGGCACGACCGTCGAAATCGCGTGCTTGTAGACCATCTGCGTGACGGTGTTTTTCAACAACACGACGTACTGGTCGAACGATTCGATCTGTCCCTGCAGCTTGATGCCGTTGACGAGATAGATCGACACCTGCACGTGTTCCTTGCGCAGCGTGTTCAGAAACGGGTCTTGTAGCATTTGCCCTTTGTTGCTCATCGATCGAGCTCCGCGCCAAATTATTCCGCACCTTTCATTCGGCCCGCGTGCGGCATTTGCGGTGCGGGCAGGTCGCGATACTGCCTGGACCTCGCTAGCGGCGTGCGTTGGAATCCGCGTAGGGGTTGACGCCTGTCTTGAATTGTATCCTAAGGGGCGTTCCCCGCAGTTTGAACGCATCGCTGAAAAAATGTTCCAGGAAGCGGCGGTACGCGTCGGGGACGTGCTGCAATGCCGAGCCATGGACGATGACGAGCGGCGGATTCATCCCGCCTTGATGCGCGTAGCGCAATTTCGGCCTCACGGCGCCGGCGCGCGGTGGCTGCTGTCGCTGCACGGCGAGCTGCAACGTGCGCGTCAATCGCGGCGTCGGCAGCTTCGCCATCGCTGCCGCGTACGCGGCGTCGACGGCGCGCAAAACCTTCTCGACATTGCGGCCATCGCGTGCCGAGATCGGAAGCTGCTGCGCAAATGCAAGGAAGCCGAGCTTGCGCTCGAGATCACGGTTCACGATGTCGCGTTGCTCGGCATTGGCCGCGTCCCATTTGTTGATCGCCACGACGAGCGCGCGGCCCGTTTCGAGGATGTGGCCGGCAAGATGCGCGTCCTGCTCGGTGATGCCGGTGACGGCGTCGACGAGCAGGATGACGACGTGCGCGTCCTCGATCGCCTGCAGCGTCTTGATGACGGAGAATTTTTCGATGGTCTCGCTCACCTTGCCGCGCCGGCGCACGCCCGCGGTGTCGATGACCGTGTAGCGGCGATCGCCGCGTTCGAAATCGAGCCGGATCGCATCGCGCGTCGTGCCCGGCTCGTCAAATGCGATGACGCGCTCCTCGCCGAGCAGCGTGTTGACGAGCGTCGACTTGCCGACATTGGGCCGGCCGACGACGGCAACGCGAATGCGCCGCTCGCCATCGGCGCTGTCATCAGGCGTCGTGTCTTCGGGTGTGCCCGCCGCCGCCAGCGCGATGTCGACGAGATCGCGAACGTTTTCGCCATGAGCTGCCGAGATCGGCAGCGGCTCGCCGAGGCCGAGCTCGTGAAATTCGGCGACGGTGCGTTCGGGTGGAAGACCTTCGGCCTTGTTGACGGCGAGCACGATCGGGCGGCCCGATCGGCGCAACAGCTCCGCGATGTCGCGATCCTGCGGCGCGAGGCCTGCACGTCCATCGACGACGAACACGATCGCATCGGATTCGGCGATCGCGGCTTTAGCCTGCTTCGCCATCTCGAACAGGATTCCCGACGTCGCGACCGGCTCGAACCCACCGGTATCGACGCAAAGGAACTCGCGATCGCCAGCGCGCGCGCGGCCATAGTGACGATCGCGCGTCAATCCGGGGATATCGGCGACGAGCGCGTTGCGCGTTTTCGTCAGGCGGTTGAACAGCGTCGATTTGCCGACGTTGGGGCGACCGACGACGGCAATCGTTGGCAGCATCGAGCAGCTATTTCGATGTGACGAAGTAAACCGTGCCTTTTTCCGATTGCCAGACGATGCCGCCGCCGACCTGAACCGGCTGCGTCGTCGCCAGGCTGCCGTCGGTGGCAAGGCGCCCGACGTACGCGCCATCGGCGCGCGACAAGAGGTGCAGGTAGCCCTCGACGTCGACGACGCCGAGCTCGTCGCCGATCAGCTGCGGGCCGCCGATGCGCCGCTTCGCGAGCGCGTCCTGTTTCCAGATCGATGCGCCGTTGCTGCGATCGAACGCCTGCACACCATCCTTGTCGTCGACGACGTACAGCCGTTGCGCATCGCCGACGATACCTGCCAGGCTCGACACGTCGCGTGACCACAACAGCGTCCCGCGGACAATGTCGAAGCACGCGACGCGCCCTTGGTAGGCCGCTGCGCACACTTCTTTTTCGTCGACGAAGGGGAGGCTCGTGACGTCGGCGATCCGCTCGAGCTCGGTTGCACCCTTTGGTGTTGCGACCGTGCCGTCCCACGCGATCGTCCCCGACTGCGCATCGATCGCGAGCAGGCGCCCGCCCGCGGTGCCCGTCAGCAAGCCACCGCGACTGATCGCACCGCCGGCGGCGTTGCGAATCGTGAGCGGAGGGTTCGTCCGCGCGTCGACCCACAGCGTCTTGCCATCTGCAGCAGCGAGACCGTAGATCTTGCCATCGCCCGAGAACACGATGACGAACTTGTCGGAAATGCGCGGCGGCGCGATAACCTCGCTCGCGATGCGCGCCGTCCACAACGATTTGCCATCGGTGTCGAACGCCAGCACCTCACCCTTGTCCGTGCCGACGACGACGAGCGCATCATCGGCACCGGGACCGGCCGACAACGATCGTCCGGCGCTGATCCGCCATACCGATCGCCCGGTTGCCGTGTCGAGACGGGTCACCGTGCCGTCCTTGGCCGCTGCGTAGATCGCGGTTGACGTGACGGCGGGCGCGATACCCGGGCCCGCGGCGCCAACGCTTTGCTGCCAGTTGATTCGCGGTGTCACCGTTGCCGTCAACGCAGGCATCGGTCCTGGCTTTTTCGTGCCGCCCGTCAGCCATGCGAATGACGGCACCGGAAGGTCGCGCATCCACGACGTCAGCGATGAATCCGACAGGCTCGAGCAGCCGGTCGATACAGCGATGACGAACGCTGCGCAAGCGAGCGCGCGCACGGGACGCAGGCTCGTCATTTGCCCGCTCCCTTCGCTGCTTTAGCTGCATCACCGGTCGCCGCAGCGGGCTGAGTGCCCGGGCCGGGTGCTGATTGCGTTGCCGTACCCGCGGGTGTCGCAGCCGATTGCGGTGGCGCGGCCGCCGCCGGCGTCGCGGCGGCAGCCGGTGTCGCAGCGGCCGAAGTCGCGCTCGCGCCGCCGAGCGTGTCGTGCTTCACCTGCACGTAGGTCCGGTACTGCGACTTCGCGTCGAGCTTGGCGAGCGCCGTCTCGTACGCGGTGCGCGCGTCGGCCGTACGGCCCGCCGCGGCGAGCGCGTCACCGCGCAAATCGGAGAACACGCCGTCGAATGCGTCCGGATGTTTCGCATCGAGTGTTGCGAGCGCGGCGTCGTACTGCTTCTGGTCGACCTGCACTTGCGCGAGGCGGAATCGCGCGATCGCCTGGATCTCGTCCTCTTTCGCGTGCTCGGCTGCCCACGTGTACTGCGCTTTCGCGCCATCGCGATCGCCGCTGTCATAGAGCATCTTCGCGTACAGAAGCGCTGCGCGCGGCGCGTACCCCGTGCCCGCGTATTTGTCGGTGATCTGTGCGATCGCGTCCTTGGCCTTGGCCGGATCTTTCGCGCGCGACGCGTCGCTGACGGCCGAATAGAGAACCGATGCGTCCTCAGCGCGCTTGCCGTTCCACCAGCGCCAGCCTTGCACGCCGCCGATCACGAGCACGGCCAGCACGAGCCCGACGGTGACGGCGCCGCCATAGCGCTCCCACCACGCCTTCAGCTCGTCGATCTGGTCCTGCTCTTCGAGGTCATAGACTGCCATATTCATCCTTCGAAACGTTCAGTGCGGCGAAGCGCGGCACGAGATCGTGAACGGGCACGACGATCTGCTCGCCCCCTTCGCGCAATGTCTTGATCGCGACGGCATCCGCCGCGGCCTCGTCGTCGCCGACGATCAGCGCAAGCCGCGCGCCGCTCGCATCGGCTTTTTTCATCTGCGACTTGAAGCTGCCTCCGCCGGCGTGCAGCACGACGGATGCGCCGTGATCGCGCAATATCTCGGCCACGCGGCGAGCGAGCACGCCCGCCTTGTCACCCGCGTGCACGATGTACGCGTCAGGCGCGACGGCGTGCAGCAGTCCCTGCGCGTGCAGCAGCAGAATCATGCGCTCGACGCCAATCGCAAATCCGCATGCGGGCGTTGGCTTGCCACCCAATGCTTCGAACAAGCCATCGTAGCGGCCGCCGCCGGCGACAGTGCCCTGCGCGCCGAGCGCGTCGGTCACCCATTCGAACACCGTGCGGTTGTAGTAATCGAGTCCGCGCACGAGCCGCGGCTCGACGACGTAGGCTATACCGGCTTCGTCGAGCAAAGAGCGGAGCGCGTCGAAATGCGCGCGCGAGTCCGCGCCGAGCGCGTCGATGAGCCGCGGCGCGGCGGCGATTGCCGTTTGCAGCGGCACGTGCTTGCTGTCGAGGATCCGCAATGGATTTGCATGCAGCCGCCGCCGTGAATCTTCGTCGAGCAGCGCAGCGTGCTGCTCGAAGTGCGCGATCAGTGCGCTGCGATGCGCGCGCCGCTCGCTCGCATCACCGATCGAATTGATCGCGAGCGTGATGCCGGTGAGGCCCAGCGCACGCCACAGCCGCGCGAGCATGACGATCTGCTCGGCATCGACGTCCGGGCCGGCAAAGCCCAGCGCCTCGACGTCGAGTTGATGAAACTGGCGATAGCGTCCTTTTTGCGGACGCTCGTGACGGAACATCGGACCGCCGGTCCACACACGCTGCGGCCGCTCGTAAACGAGATTGTGTTGTATCGCGGCGCGAACGATCCCTGCCGTCGCCTCCGGTCGCAACGTAAGGCTCTCGCCATTCAGCTTGTCGTCGAACGTGTACATCTCGTGCTCGACGACATCGGTGTGCTCGCCGATGCTGCGAACGAACAATGGCGTCGCCTCGACGATCGGCACGCGCAGATGGCGATAACCGTAACGCTCGAACACCGTCCGTGCGACATCCTCGAAGCGCTGCCACAGCGCCGACTCGTCGGGCAGGACGTCGTTCATGCCGCGAACGGCCTGCAATGCTGCTGCCATCGCGCGCCGTCCTAACGTATCGCCGCGGTTGGCAGCATCGTCACTTCAGTGCGACGCGCGCGACGACGCCGCGTGTGAACGGCGCGAGGTCGAGCGACTGGCCGCGAAACGTTACGGCCACCTCCGGGGCGTTGCCGAGCGACAACTCGAGCGGTGGGGTGCCGTTCACCGTCTGCGTCATGCCGGCGCCACCGGTCATCTGCAGGATCACGCGGCCATTTGAATCTTTCACTTCCGCCCACGACGTGCCCTTGAACGAGAGGACGAGGGCCGCATCGTTTGGGGCAGCAGCGTTTGCGTTGCCACTCGCAGGCGGAGCGGTTGAGTCCGGAGTAGCACTCGCGTTGCTGCCTGATGCAACGGCAGGGGACGTCGCCGGCGTTGTGGATTCGGTTGCGACCGGGTTGGGCAGCGTCGTTGTCGACGTGCCGGCTGCGGCGGGCTGCGGTGAGGGCAGCGTCGCAGTCGTGGCGGGCCGTTCGACGCTCGGTGCCTTGGCGTCGACGCGCCCGCCCGCGGCCTTGTGCACGTACTCGTAATAAAACGCCGCGCCCGCAATCGCAACGAGTGCAGCGAACAGCAGCAGCACACGCGGCGACGACGAACGCTTGGCCGTGCGCTCGACCGGGATCTCGCCCATTGGCCGTCGCGCCGCCGCGAACGACGGACGCTCGAGCGCAGCTGCATTGTCACCGGCCGGCATCAGCGCCAGCACGCGATCGGGATCGACCTGGATGAACCGTGCGTAATTGCGTGCGAAGCCGCGTGCGAACGTGCGGCCCGGCAGGCGCAGGAAGTCGTCATCCTCGAGTGCCTGCACCTGGCGCGGCGCGAGCTTGAGCTGCAGCGCGACGTCGTCGACGGACAAGCCAGCCGCCTCGCGCGCCGATCGCAGCGTCGAGCCCGCCGTTGCGGGTGCGGCGACAGCGCCGTGCGTCGCTTCGTCCGCGGACGTTTCGTCCGTCACTCGCACGTCCTGCCGGCAAGCGCCTTGGCCTCCGGTGATTCGGGCCAGCGATTGCGCAGCTGCGATTCGTACGATCGCTCGGCTTCGCGATCGCCTTGCTTGCGCTCGATGCACATCCCGAGATACAGCGCCTCGGGGGGTGGCACCGTCTGCTGCATCACCGGACGCATCCACGCGCGCGCCTCGCCGACGCGCTGTTCGCGATACGCGAGCAGTGCGAGGTTGTACGCAGCGGTGGCGTTGCCGGGCGATGCGGTCATCGCACGGCGAAAATACTCGTCGGCGTTCTTGGTCTGGCCGAGCGCGACGCTGCACTTGCCAGCGTTGATCAGCGCTATTTCCGGCGTCTTGTACAGCGGATCCTTCAGTACTTGCTCCAGTTCCGGTAGCGCTTCGTTCGCACGTCCGGTCGCGCACAGATACGCAGCCCAGTTGGCCCGGATGTCCGGATCATTCGGCGCGAGGCTGATCGCCTGACGAAAGTTCTCCTCGGCCTTGCCCCTTTCGCCCAGCATCGCGTAGACGAGGCCGTAAATGTTGTAGAGCTTCGGATAGGATGGATCGAGCGTCTTCGCCGCGCCGAGCTCCTCGAGCGCGACGTCCATCTGGCCCCGTTCGTAATAGCCAGCCGCAAGCTCGGTACGTATCACCGCGCGTTGTTGCGGCGAAGCTTCCTCCCGCTTGATCGGCGTCGTATCGGGGGGTGGTGTAGGCGGCACCGTCGTTGCGGGCTTCGACGCGCACGCGCCGAGCGCGAGCACCAAGGTGAGCAGAATCAGGGACTGCAGCGTACGGTTCATGCGATCGGGTTGCGTGCGAAGATGGATTTCAGCGCGCGGCGGCCACGTGGATACGCGTTGCAAGGCGTCGTCGCGTGCGGTCCTGCACCTGACCCGCGAGCTGGCCGCACGCGGCGTCGATGTCGTCACCACGCGTCTTGCGGATCGTCGAAACAAGCCCTGCATCCTGCAACGTCGCGGCGAATGCGCGGATGCGATCGCGCGGGCTCGTCGTGAAGCCGCTGCCTGGAAAAGGATTGAACGGGATCAGGTTCAGCTTGCACGGCACGTCGCGAACGAGCTCGATCAGCGCGCGCGCATGCGCGGGCTGATCGTTGACGCCGTCGAGCATCACGTATTCGAACGTGACGAAATCACGCGGGGCGCGCTCGATGTACCGAATGCATGCAGCCATCAGCGTCGCAAGCGGGTGCTTGCGATTGATCGGCACGAGTCGATCGCGAAGCTCGTCGGTGGGTGCATGCAGCGACACGGCGAGCGCGACGGGACACTCGTCGCGTAAACGGTCGATCCAGGGCACGAGGCCCGATGTCGACAGCGTCACGCGGCGCCGCGACAAACCGTATGCATTGTCGTCGAGAAAAAGCCGCAGCGCAGGAACGACGTTGTCGAAGTTCGCGAGCGGCTCGCCCATCCCCATCATGACGACATTTGTGATCGGCGCATGCCCCGCCTTCACCCAAGGCGCTGCCGAAGCATCGCCATCGGCGAGCAGACTTCGGTTCGCATGCCATAGCTGGCCGACGATCTCCCCTGTCGTCAGGTTGCGGTTGAATCCCTGCCGCCCCGTGGAGCAGAACGCGCAATCGAGCGCGCACCCTGCCTGCGACGAGATGCACAGCGTGCCGCGATCCGTCTCCGGAATGTAGACGGCCTCGACAGCGTTGCCGGCGCCCGCGTCGAGCAGCCACTTGCGCGTGCCATCGGATGCCGTCGTGTCGCGGACCACTTTCGGACCAACGACGTCCGCTTCGCTCGCCAACGCAGTTCGAAAATCGCCGGCGAGATCCGTCATCGCCGCAAAATCGCTCTCGAAGCGCTGGTGGACCCAGCGTGAGAGCTGGCGCGCGCGAAACGGCTTCTGGCCACGCTTAGAGAGCCACTCCGTCAGCGCCGCGGGGTCGAGATCGAGCAGGTTCTTCATCGGCGCTGGGTCAGAGGCCATTCTCGTCGCGAGTTGGGAGACTCGTCGGTGCCGCGAGAATTGGCTCTGACGCCATCATCTTTTGTCAGCGGCGATAGACGGCGTGCGACGGGAAGAAATACGCGATCTCGTTGACGGCCGTTTCGGGCGCGTCCGACCCATGCACGGCATTGGCGTCGATCGACTCGGCGAAATCGGCGCGAATCGTTCCCGGCGCGGCTTTTTTCGGATCTGTGGCGCCCATCAGCTCGCGGTTCTTCGCGATCGCGTTGTCGCCTTCGAGGACTTGGATCATCACCGGTCCCGTCGTCATGAAATCGACGAGATCGCGAAAGAACGGGCGCTCCTTGTGAACCGCATAGAAGCCTTCGGCGTCGGCGCGGGACATCCACATCATCCGCGCGGCCGCGATGCGCAGACCCGCTTTTTCGAAACGCGCGTAGATCTCGCCGATCGCGTTGCGGGCGACGGCATCGGGTTTGATGATCGAAAGCGTTCTTTCTACGGCCATTTAGACTCCGGCTCGATAAAAGCGAGTAAATTCAGCATTGTAACATGCAGACGTCGTCCGGGGCAGCTCTGTCACGGTCCATTTTGCTGCGTTTGATGCAGGCGTTTCGATGATTGCCTTTGCGCACGCTTTTGGACCATCGACAGCGGTCGAACGTGCGGTGAGGAGGGAGTGTTCGGGCCGCGCTTCGCGGTAATGCCGGGTGCCAAACCGCGCCGCGGCGGAGCCGGTCGCGCCTTTTTCGCAAAGGCCTTTGCGGCCCCGACGCTCGGCTAGCACGGTCTCGACGCCGACGCTCGGCTCGCGCTCTCGACGCCGACGCCCGGCGCGCCGCCTTCGATGCGCGCGCGGCGAGCGCTGCTACTGCATCACATCATGCCGAGCGCACGCGGCAGCGCGATCGACAGCGCGGGCCAGTATGTCACGAGGAGCAGGAACACGAGCATCGTCAAAAGCCACGGCCACACGGCAATCGTCAATTCGGTGATCCCCATCTTGGTGATGCCCGACGCAACGTACAGGTTGAGACCGACGGGCGGATGGCACATGCCGACTTCCATGTTGACGACCATCATGATGCCGAAGTGCACCGGATCGATGCCGAGCTTGATCGCGACGGGAAAGAGGATCGGCGCCATGATCAGCACGATCGAGGAGGGCTCCATCACGTTGCCGGCGAGCAGCAGCAGCACGTTGACGACGAGCAGGAACGTGACGATGCCAAGGCCCTTGTCGAGCATCCATGCGGCGAGCTCCTGCGGGATCTGCTCCGACGTCAGCAGGTAGCTGAACATTACGGCGTTGGTGATGATGTACAGCAGCATCGCGCTCATGTTCGCCGAGTCGAGCAGCACCTTCGGCACGTTGGACAGCGGCATGTCCTTGTAGACGAAAACCGCGACCAGGAACGCATACACGGCGCTCATGGCCGCGGCTTCCGTCGGCGTGAAGATGCCCGTGTAGATGCCGCCGATGACGACGATGATCAGCAGCAATCCCCACGCGCTGTCGCGAAACGCGCGCAATCGCTCGGACCACGATGCGGCAGGCTGGCGCGGATAGTTGTTTTTGCGCGCGCGCCACCACGTCGTTATGCCGAGCATCGTCGCGAGGACGAGGCCTGGAACGATGCCCGCGATGAACAGTTGCCCCACCGACGTGTTCGTCGCAACGGCGTACATCACCATCACGATCGACGGCGGGATCAGGATGCCGAGCGCACCCGACGTCGTGATGACGCCTGCGCCAAAGCGCGCGGGGAAGCCTTGCTTGATCATCGCCGGCAGGATGATCGAGCCAATCGCGACGACGGTCGCCGGCGACGACCCCGACACGGCCGCGAAGAGAGCGCACGCGAGCACGCCAGCGAGTCCGAGCCCGCCATACCAGTGACCGACCATCGATGACGCGAACGTGATCATCCGTCGCGCAACGCCCCCATGCGTCAGGAAGTTGCCGGCGAGGATGAAGAACGGGATCGCCATGATCTCGAACTTCTCGATGCCGGTGAAAAGCTTGAGCGCCACCGACTCGATCGGCACCGTCGTCATCGTGAAGAGATAAACGAGCACGGTGAGACCGAGCGAGATCGACACCGGCATCCCGGTGAGCATCAATCCAAACAAGAGCGCGAAAATGATCCACGCATTCGCGATCGCGACGCCGGCGAGCTTCAGCCCGATCGGGATGCCGATGATCAGGATCGGCAAGAGCGCCGGCCAGCGCGGGCCGCCTGGCAACGGAGCGGCGGGAGCAGCCACACTCATGGCCGGCTCCCGGGCACCGGCGCCGGGTGAAGATCAGGCACCGACTTCAGAACTTCGCCGAGGCCCTCGACATGCGCGACGTCGTGATGTGGCAATTCGCCGGTGCGATAGAACGTCCACGCGACCTGCAGGAAGCGGAAGCACATCAGGTAGGAGCCGAGCGGAATGCACAGATAAACGATCCACTTCGGCACCTCGAGATCGGGCGACACGGAATCGGTGTGCGCGATGTCCCATGTGAAGGATGCACCCAGTGTGCCGACGATCGCCGTGAACAGCGCGCCCGCAAGGAGGCCGAACAGCACGTAAGCCTTTCGCGTCGTTGGCGGCAACCGGTTGATCATCACGTCGACGCCGACGTGAATCCCGGTCCGCACGCCATACGCGGCGCCGAACTTGGCCATCCACACGAACATGTAGATGCAAAGCTCCTGCGCCCAGGACAGATCGATTCGCAGGAGCGCGTCCTGCACGCCAGGAATCGCCAGGCCTGCCGCGTAGCGATGAACGACGGCGACGAAGATCAGCAGCGTTGCCGCGGCCATCAGGAACGTGATCAGCACCTCTTCGAGTCGATCGAGCAGCTTCATGCGAGTTGCCTCCCGTCACGCGACTCCCGGCGCGCGATCAACAAAAACGCCACTGGCGGCTTGGCGAGCCGGCAGTGGCGCCATGAATCGTTGCAGCGACTCCGCTCAGGGCTTGAAGCCGGTTTCCTTATAGACGAGATCGAGCGTGTCCTTGCCGACGCGCGACTCGTTCTCCTTATGGACGACCAGCAGCGCCTTCTTCCACGCCGCCTTTTCCGCCGGCGACAGCGTGATGATTTCGGTTTTGCCCGATGCTTTCACCGCGGCGAGCGCGTCGTCGTTTTCCTTCTTCGCGATGTCGTCGGCGTATTTGGTCGCGTCTTTCATCGCGCCTTCGAGCGTCGTGCGGATGTCGGCGGGGAGTCCGTCCCAGAACTTCTTGTTGACGATGACCGCGTACTCGATGACGCCGTGATCGGTCAGCGTCAGGTATTTCTGCACCTCGTGCATCTTTTGCGTGTAGAAGTTCGACGGCGGATTCTCCGAGCCGTCGACAACGCCCGTCTGCATCGCCTGGTAAACCTCGGAGAACGCCATCACCTGCGGCAGCGCGCCGAGCGCCTTCATCTCGTCGCCGAGCACTTTCGACGACTGGATCCGCATCTTCAGGCCTTTCATGTCCTCGGGCTTGCGCAACGGCTTGTTCGCGCTCATGTCCTTGAACCCGTTTGCCCAGTACGCGAGCCCGGTGATGCCCTTCGACTCGAGCTTCTTGAAGAGCGCCTTGCCAACCGGACCATCGGTCACTTTGTGAAGATCGTCGTACGAATCGAAAATGTACGGAATGTCGAAGATCTCGAATTCACGCGCGCCCAGTGGGCCGAATTTCGACACCGATGGCGCCAGCATCTGCACCGAACCGAGCTGCAGCGCTTCCATTTCCTCGCCGTCCTTGAACAGCGAGCTGTTCGGGTAGACCTCGACCTTCACCTTGCCGCCGGTCCGTTCCTCGGCGAGCTTCTTGAAGTAGTCGGCGCCTTTGCCTTTCGGTGTGTTGACGGCGACGACGTGACTGAACTTGATGACGATCGGCGCTTGCGCGAGCGCGCTGCCGGCAAATGTCAACGCGACGGCAGCGACCCAAGGGGTGATGAACTTCATTGCTCCTCCGGTAAATGTGCTTCGTGGCGCCCCGCACTGGCGGCGTTGGGCCATGCTCGTCGGCATGGCTTCTTCCGGCGCCGATTAGGCCGTGATGCCGCGGCATTGTCAAATCATCGGCTGCCCTCCGTCGGACACTTCCGATCCGTCAACGTTCGGCACCCACTGCCAGCGCAGTCCCGGTTCGCCCGGGGCGGCCGCAAAAGCGGCATCGACGCCAATGTCCACGACCGCTGCGAGCGCATCGCCGCAATAGATTCGCGGAATGGCGTGGCGCTCCCAATGCGCGATACCGGCCTCGCGCAACAGATCGGCGACGCTGCGACGCGATCGGCCCGGCAGGCGCAGGCGCTCACCGTCGCTGCCGCTGCGGATCGTGACGGGAGCGGCCGTCGCATGCCGCTCCGCCACACCGATGCCCGATGCGCGCGACAGCCGCAACGCGCCATGCGTCATCACGACGATGTCGTCGCCCGACCATGCGCGCAAATACGGCTCGAACGTTTGACGTCGAACGACAAGACGACCGCGATACACGCTGAGCACTGCACCTCCGTGGCGGATTGCAATGCGCGTGTCGCTGTCCACCCGTTGCAGTTGGGACAACGCTTCGCGAAGACGCGCGCGCGACGCCGCGGGCAGCCCTTGCTCGCGCAGGAACCAGCGCAGCACGTTGGCGCCCCGCCGCGCGTCGAGGTTCGCAAGGATCGCGCAGTCGAGCGTCCTGCCATCGTAGCCATTGCGCGCATCGAGCGCCGCCAGCTCGTCGAGCAACGCGGCAGCATCAGCCTGCAGCTCCGCCGCACGGACGAGGGTCATCGGGAAGCCGGGTGCTACATCGCGCAGCGCAGGCGCCACTGACTTGCGCAAAGCGTTACGCCGATGCCGAACGTCGGCATTCGACTCGTCGTCGATGTGGCGCAGCGCGTGCGAGCGCACGTAAGCGTCGATCGCGGCGCGCGGCAGCGCGAGCCACGGTCGCAACCACCAGACGTTGCGATCGAAGCGCGCAGCCGGCATTGCGGCCAGCCCGCGTGGTCCGGCGCCTCGCGCGAGCTGCAACAGCACCGTTTCCGCCTGGTCGTCGGCGTGATGGGCAAGCAGCACGGCCGCGATGCCATTGGCGCGCGCTCGCTGCACGAGCGCTTCGTAACGTGCACTTCTCGCTGCCGCCTCGACGCTGATCCTCGCGCCGCGCTCAACCGTGACATTCGCGACATCGCAATCGACACCGCGTTCGGCGCAAAGCGCGCGGCAGAATTGCGCCCACTGCGCGGCGTTCGGCGACAAGCCATGGTTGACGTGCAGCGCGCTGACCTGTGCCGATGCGAGTTTCGCGACAGCAAGTGTCGCATCGAGCATCGCGACGGAATCGCGGCCGCCCGACAATGCGACGGCGATGCGTCCACCTTCCGACACTGCGTCAGTGAGGGCGCGCGCGACCGCGGCTCGCAGCGGCTCGTCCACTCGACCGCCGTCAGCCGGCGGGGATCTCCTTGTAGCGTCCATAAGCGAGGATCCTGTCCTCGCGCGCCTCGACGAGCGCGTCGATCGACTGCTCCTGCAATTGCCGCAATGCCTCGGTCAGCGCTTTTTTGAGCGTAACCATCATTGCTGCGTGGTCGCGATGCGCGCCGCCGACGGGCTCGTTGACGACCTTGTCGACGAGGCCGAGTTGCTTCAGTCGCACCGCCGTGATGCCGAGCGTTTCCGCGGCCTCCGCGGCGTGCTCGGCCGACTTCCACAAGATGGACGCGCAGCCTTCCGGCGAGATCACCGAATACGTTGCGTACTGCAGCATCAGCGTGATGTCGCCGATGGCGATTGCCAGCGCACCCCCCGATCCGCCCTCGCCGATGACCGTAACGAGCACCGGCACGCGCAAGCCCGCCATCTCGTAGAGGCTGCGGCCAATCGCCTCGGACTGCCCGCGCTCTTCGGCCCCGATGCCCGGATACGCGCCTGGCGTATCGACGAACGTGAAGAGCGGCAAGCCGAACTTCTCCGCCAGCTTCATCAGCCGCAAAGCTTTGCGATAGCCTTCGGGACGCGGCATGCCGAAATTGCGGTGAATCTTTTCCTTCGTGTCGCGGCCTTTCTGCTGGCCAAGCACCATGCAAGGCACGCCGTTGAATCGCGCAAGACCGCCAATGATGGCCGGATCGTCGGCGAATGTCCGATCACCGTGGAGCTCGCGAAACTCCGCGAACATGCCGTTGATGTAGTCCTGCGCGTAGGGTCTCTGCGGATGCCGCGCGACCTGCGCGATCTGCCACGCCGTGAGCTTGCTGTAGATGTCCTTCGTGAGCTGCTGGCTCTTTTTCGTGAGCCGCGTGATCTCATCCGAGATGTCGACGGCCGAATCCTCGTGCACGTAGCGCAGCTCGTCGATCTTCTGCTGCAGCTCGGCAATGGGCTGCTCGAAATCGAGGAACGTCTGCTTCATCTAGAGGGGAACCGGCCCGGGAGCGATTCCGCGCGATGGGGTCCGCGCATCATAGCGCAGCCCACCGCACCGAGCGCCGTCGCGACAGGCCCGTTCAGCAGACACGCTGGTCACGTCACTGCCGACACGCGTCCGCGCCACGCGCCGAACGCTTCGTTCGCGAATACGGCCGCGAGCACGATCGTGCCGCCCAGAAGCGTTGCTGCGCCCGGATGCTCGCCCATCAGCACCCAGACCCAGATCGGGCCGAGGATCGGCTCGAGCAATGCAAGAAGCCCGATTTCCGTGGCGGACAGATGTTTCGAGGCCGCCGTCGCGAGCAGACAGCCGGTGCCGAGTTGCACGCAGCCCATGACGGCGAGAATGGCGAGATCGTGCGTCGTTGCCGACAACGTGGGTGCAAGAACGCCCGCAACGACGGCCGAGATGATGCCCGCGATCATCACCTGCGGCAGCATGTCGACCGTCGCGTGAAACTTTCGCAGCACCGTCAGTTGCGCTGCGAAGCAGCACGACACACCGAGCGCCAGCAGGTTACCCGTCAGCCGACCGGCATCCGCCGATTGCGCGAACATCACGACGACGCCCGCGAAGGCCGCGAGCATTGCGATCCACGTTCGTCTCGGTACCGTCTCCTTGAGAATGCCGCGAGCCGCGAGCGCTGCAAGAAACGGCGACACACTCATCAGGATGTTCGTGTTCGCGACGGTCGTTCGGGTCAGCGAGCCGATGAAAAAGAAGAACGTGCCGGCGAGAAATGTCCCTGCGACGACACCCGGAAGGCCCGCCGCGCGCACGGCGCGTAGCATCCGGCGGCGGTGCAGCGCAGTCAGCACGCCGATGACAAACAGCGTCATGAAGAGGCTGCGCCAGAACACGATTTCCCACGCATCGACGATCGACAGCTGACGCACGAGCAAGCCGCCCGACGACCAGCAAATCGCGGCAACGATCATGAATACGATTGCGCGCGTATGGAGCGCTGCACGGCGGTAGATCAACGGGAGATTGCGACGGCGGCTTTGCGGACGGGCCGCGATTGTAGCGTGCGTCCTGCAGAGGCCCCCTGGGCATCGCGAGCGCGCACATCGTCATCATGCAAAGTCGACGGCTGCATCGCGTCCCATCGCCGTTGCGATCAGCGCGAAATCCTCGCGTGGAACGCGGACGAGGCCGAAGCGGAACGCGGCGCCCCAGTGCGTCTTGCTGCGGATGAACGACAACTGCGGCACGAGCGGTCTAATCGGCGCGGCTGTGGCGTCGAGGAACTTGACGTTGCGCCGGAACACCGCGCCAAGGCCGGGCATCGCCGCCTCATAAACATCACCGTCGGCAACGCGGCCGATCGCCGTAATCGCCTGCAGCATTGCGCCATTCGGATACGATTCGCGCGGCGAATAGAACGCGAAGCCGTCGCCGGGCTGCATCCGCTCGAGCGGCTCCGACTTGCCGTGATTGAGCTGGACGAACCCGTGCGCGACGGCATTCGCCACGTGGTCTTGCGACACGACGCCGATCCAGTAGCGGGATTCACGCATGACGCGCTCCTTCATTTCGTTTCGACAGGTGTCAAGCGTACGGCGATGCGGCCGATTCGCCGATCGACCGGATGGCCGAGTCCGGATACGCGCGTGGACGAACGGACGTCACCTTCTATAATGCGGCACGCATTTCACAACGCGCGCGATGAGGCCTTCGATGAACACGCATCGCATCGCCGTCATACCCGGCGACGGCATCGGCAAGGAAGTCGTACCCGAGGGTTTGCGCGCGATCGAGGCCGCCGCGTCGCGCTTCGATATAGCGCTCGAGCTTGCGCACTTCGACTGGAACTGCGATTACTACGCGCGGACCGGCCGGATGATGCCCGAGGACTGGTTCGAGACGTTGTCGAAGTTCGACGCGATCTTCTATGGCGCAGTTGGCTGGCCCGCGCTCGTGCCGGACCACGTGTCGCTGTGGGGCTCGCTGATCCAGTTCCGGCGGCGCTTCGACCAGTACGTCAATCTACGTCCGTGCAAGCTGATGCCCGGGATTGCGACGCCGCTTGCGTCGGTGAAGCCCGGCGACATCGATTTCGTCGTCGTGCGCGAGAACACCGAGGGTGAATATTCGTCGGTCGGCGGCCGCTTGTTCGAAGGAACCGAGCGCGAGATCGTATTCCAGGAGTCGGTTTTTACGCGCAAAGGTGTCGATCGCATCCTGAAGTTCGCCTTCGATCTCGCGTCGACGCGACCGCGGCGCCACGTAACGTCGGCGACGAAGTCGAACGGCATCTCGATCACGATGCCGTACTGGGACGAGCGCTTTCGCGCGATGGCAGCGAACTATCCGGATGTGCGCGTCGATCAGTTTCACATCGATATCCTGACGGCGCACTTCGTCCAGCGTCCGCAGTATTTCGACGTCGTCGTCGGATCGAATCTATTCGGTGACATCCTGTCGGACTTGGGGCCTGCCGTCTGCGGAACAATCGGCATCGCGCCATCGGGCAACATCAATCCGGAGCGAACGTTCCCGTCTCTCTTCGAGCCTGTGCACGGCTCGGCGCCGGACATCGCCGGCAAGGGAATCGCGAATCCAATCGGCCAAGTGTGGTCGGGCGCGATGATGCTCGAATTCCTCGGCCATGCCGACGCAGCACGTGCGATCGTCGATGCAATCGAGCGGCTGCTCGCCGACCCGTCGGCGCCGCGCACACGCGACATCGGCGGTCGCGCGTCGACGACCGAGGTCGGTGCGGCGCTCGCGGCGCTGATATGATCCGACGCGTTCGTCGCGGAGGCCGTCTGCCGATGGCCAAAGAGCGGCGCTTCGAAGCGGCACCGCGTTGCGATGTCCGGACTCGGCTTTCAAGGGGAAGCGCATGTCATTGCTGATCGGAGTTCCGCGCGAGATTTTTCCGGGCGAGAAGCGCGTCGCCACGGTTCCCGAGGTCGTCGAGAAACTGATCAAGCTAGGCTTCTCCGTCGCGGTGGAGAGCGGCGCCGGGGATGCCGCGAACTTCACGGACGACGCGTATCGCGCCGCGGGCGCCGCGATCGTGCCCGCCGCCGACATCTGGTCGAAGTCGGACATCGTCTTCAAGGTCCGCGCACCGAGCGCGAACGAGGTCGCGCAGCTCCGCGAAGGCTGTACGCTGATCAGCTTCATCTGGCCGGCGCAGAACCCCGACCTGATGCAACAGCTCGCGGCCCGCAAGGTCACGGTGCTCGCGATCGACGCGTTGCCGCGCCAGTTGTCGCGCGCACAGAAGATGGACGCGCTGACATCGATGGCCGGCATCAGCGGCTATCGCGCCGTCATCGAGGCCGCCAACGCGTTCGGCCGCTTCTTCAACGGACAGATCACCGCCGCGGGCAAGATCCCCCCGGCGAAGGTGTTCATCGCTGGCGCTGGCGTCGCCGGCCTCGCAGCCATCGGCACCGCGGCCAACCTGGGCGCAATCGTGCGGGCCAACGACACGCGTGCCGAGGTCGCGGACCAGGTGGTCTCGCTTGGCGGCGAATTCGTGAAGGTCGACTACGAGGAGGAAGGCTCCGGCGGCGGCGGCTACGCGAAGGTGATGAGCGAAGGCTTCCAGGCCGCGCAGCGTGCAATGTACGCGCAGCAGGTGAAGGACGCCGACATCGTCATCACGACTGCGCTGATCCCCGGCAAGCCCGCGCCGCGGCTGATCACCGCTGAAATGGTCGAGACCATGCGGCCCGGCAGCGTGATCGTCGACATGGCGGCGGAGCAAGGCGGCAACTGCGAACTTACGGTGCGCGACCAGGCCGTGGTCCGTCACGGCGTGACGATCATCGGCTACACGGACCTCGTCAGCCGGCTCGCGAAGCAGTCGAGCACCCTTTACGCGAGCAACCTCTTCCGGCTCACCGAGGAACTGTGCAAGACGAAGGACGGCGTGATCGACGTCAACATGGACGACGACGCGATCCGCGGACTCACGGTCATCAAGGACGGTGCGATCACGTGGCCCGCGCCGCCGCCGAAGTTGCCTGCGGCGCCACCAGCGCCCGCGAAGCCCGCCGTTACGCCGCCGAAGCCCAAAGGTCACGGCGAACCCAGCGGACCGATGTCCGGCACGAAGACCGCCGTGCTGTTCGGCGTGGGCGCGCTGCTGTTCCTGTTGATCGGCCGCTTTGCGCCGGCGAGCTTCCTTGCGCACTTCACCGTGTTCGTGCTCGCGTGCTTCGTTGGCTACATGGTCGTCTGGAACGTGAAGCCGGCGTTGCACACGCCGCTGATGAGCGTCACCAACGCCGTCTCGAGCATCATCGCGATCGGCGCGCTCGTGCAGATCGCCCCCGACCTGACGAAGATCTCACCGGACCTCGCGCGTCCGAACGAGTGGATACGCTGGCTCTCCGTCGTGGCGATCGCGCTTGCGACGATCAACATGTTCGGCGGCTTCGCAGTGACGCGGCGCATGTTGGCCATGTTCCGCAAATAAGAGAGGACGCGCGAACATGACTTCCGGCCTCTCGATGGTCGCGTATCTCGGCGCCGCAATTCTGTTCATCCTGTGCCTTGGCGGTCTCTCGAACCAGGAAACGTCGCGCCGCGGCAACGTGTACGGCATGATCGGCATGGCAATCGCGGTGATCGCCACGTTGTTCAGCGCGCAGGTGATGCCATCCGGGCTGCCGTACATCATTGCTGCGATGATCCTCGGCGCGGCGATCGGCCTCTATGCGGCGCGCATCGTGCAGATGACGCAGATGCCCGAGCTCGTCGCGCTGATGCACAGCCTCGTCGGCCTCGCGGCGATGCTCGTCGGCTATGCGAACTTCATCGATCCCGCCGTAGCAGCCAGCCTGTCGCCGGCCGAGAATACGATCCACGAAATCGAGATGTATGTCGGCGTGCTGATCGGCGCCGTCACGTTCTCGGGCTCGGTCATCGCATTCGGCAAGCTGTCGGCGCGGATCAGTGGCAAGCCGGTGTTGCTGCCCGGGCGGCATTGGCTGAATCTCATCGGGCTCCTCGTCGTGCTGTACTTCGGCTTCGTGTTCGTCAATGCGCACAGCGTAGCCGCGGCGATGCTGCCGATGACGGTAATGACGATCGTCGCGCTGCTGTTCGGCATTCACATGGTGATGGCGATCGGCGGGGCGGACATGCCGGTCGTCGTGTCGATGCTCAACAGCTACTCGGGATGGGCGGCTGCAGCAACGGGCTTCATGCTCGGCAACGACCTGCTGATCGTTACCGGCGCACTCGTGGGCTCGAGCGGCGCGATCCTGTCGTACATCATGTGCAACGCGATGAATCGCAACTTCCTCTCCGTCATTGCGGGTGGTTTTGGCACCGACAGCAGTGCACCGGCGACGAAGGGCGCGATCGTTCCGGCCGGCGAGGTGACGCCAATCCTCGCACCCGAAACAGCGGAGATGCTGCGCGAAGCGAAGAACGTCATCATCGTTCCCGGCTACGGCATGGCGGTCGCGCAGGCGCAGCACACGGTCTACGAGATCACGAAGGTGTTGCGCGAGAAAGGCGTCAACGTCCGCTTCGGCATCCATCCAGTCGCCGGCCGGATGCCGGGTCACATGAACGTGCTGCTTGCCGAAGCCAAGGTGCCGTACGACATCGTGTTCGAGATGGATGAAGTGAACGGGGACTTTCCCGACACCGACGTCGCGATGGTCATCGGCGCGAACGACATCGTCAATCCGGCCGCTCAGGACGATCCGACGAGCCCGATCGCCGGCATGCCGGTGCTCGAGGTGTGGAAGGCGAAGCATTCGATCGTGATGAAGCGCAGCATGGCATCAGGCTATGCCGGCGTCGACAATCCGCTGTTCTACAAGGAGAACAACCGGATGCTGTTCGGCGATGCGAAGAAAATGCTCGACGAGGTGCTGACGTCGCTGAAAGGCTGAACGCGACGGGAAAGGTTCTTGTCGAGCGCTGCGGCATGCGGGACTCAGCGCTCGAGTCCACAGCGCCAACATGCACTCATTTGTGCCCGGTCCGCTCGCCCACCTGACGATCCTCGATCTCTCGCGTGTGCTCGCGGGACCGTGGTGCACGCAGTTGCTTGCCGATCTCGGCGCAACGGTGATCAAGATCGAGAAACCGGGCAGCGGAGATGACACGCGTGCGTGGGGGCCGCCGTTCCTGAAGGACACGAACGGTCGTGATACCGGCGAGGCGGCGTATTACCTCGCGTGCAATCGCGGCAAGCAGTCGGTGGCCGTCGACTTCACGCAACCCGAAGGCCGCAATCTCGTGCTGGCGCTCGCGCGCCGCGCCGATGCACTGGTCGAGAACTTCAAGGTTGGCGGATTGGCCAAATACGGACTCGATTACCCCAGCGTCGCGACAATCAATCCACGCTTAGTCTATGCGTCGATCACCGGCTTCGGCCAGGATGGTCCGTACGCCGATCGCGCCGGTTACGACTTCATCATCCAGGGCATGTCGGGGTTCATGAGCGTGACGGGCGAACGAGACGACGTACCCGGAGGCGGGCCGCAGAAGGCGGGTGTTGCGATTACGGATCTGATGACCGGTATGTACGCATCGGTTGCGATCCTCGCAGCCCTCGCGCATCGCGACCGCACCGGCGTTGGCCAATGGATCGACGCGTGCCTGTTCGATTCGTCCATTGCGATGATGTCCGTGATGAACATGAACTACCTCGTCGGGGGCTCTTCGCCGCAACGCGCGGGTAACGCTCATCAGAACATCGTGCCCTATCAAGTGTTTCAGTGTGCCGATGGCCACGTCATCATCGCCGTCGGCAACGATTCGCAATTTCGCAAGTTCTGCGACATCGCCGCTCATCCGGAATGGGCGGCGGATACGCGCTTCGCGACGAACGCCGCGCGCGTCCGCGAGCGCGACGTCATCGTGCCGATGATCGCGGACGTCATTCGCCGGCGGCCGCAGTCGCGCTGGCTCGCCGATCTCGAGGGCGCTGGGATTCCGTGCGGGCCGATCAATACGATCGATCAGGTGCTACGCGATCCGCATGTCGTAGCGCGCGCAATGAAAATCGATCTCCCTCATCCGCTGGCGGGGTCGGTGCCGCAGGTGCGCGCGCCGCTGCGTTTTTCCGGCAGCGAGCCGGCGTATATCGATGCGCCGCCGCTGCTCGGCCAGCATACGCGCGACGTGCTGCAGCAAACGCTTGGTGTCGGCGACGATGCGTTCGCCGATCTGGTTGCGCGCGGCATCGTGGGCATTCCGACGCACACGGCGCCCACGACTGCGCGCGGCCAAACTCCGACATGACCATCACCCGTACCCGGCCGTTCTGGATCGTCTACGCGATCGCTTCATTGGTGGCGCTCGTCATTGCGATACGACTCTTTCCGCTCGCGATTCCGATCGTCAATCTCGACATCAAGATGTCACGCGACGAGGCGATCGCGGCGGCGCGGACGCTGGCAACGCGCTTGGCACTCGCACCCGACGGTGCGCGGGCCGTCGCTCGCTTCGCGCACGACGCGACAACGCAGAACTACGTCGAGCTCGAAGGCGGCGGCAAGCGCGCATTCACGGCGCTGACCCAAGGCGACCGCTATAACCCGTACTGGTGGGAAGTTCGGCTCTTCACGCTTGGGTCGATCGACGAGACGATCGTCAGGTTGACACCCGATGGCAAGCCCTCCGGCTTTGCAAGGCGTCTTGCCGAGGACTACGTGCACGATGCTGCGCGCAAGGCGCTCGATGCCGGCGTTGCGCGGACGCTGGCCGAGCAGAAAGCGCGGAGCGACTTCGGCGTCGACACCGGCCGCTATCGGTTTCTCGAGCAGTCGCAGCGCACGCAGACGTCGGGTCGCGTCGATCACAGCTTCACGTATGAAGCGCCCGAGCCGCTCGGCGATGCGCGAATCCGGCTGACGCTCGTCGTGTCCGGCGACGAGCTGACGGGCATCATGCCGTTTGTTCACGTTCCTGAATCGTTCGGCCGTCGCTTCCAGGAGCTGCGCAGCGCGAACAACCTGATCGCGACGCTCGCGAGTGTGTCCGCAGGTGTGCTCTACGGCATCGGCGGCTGCATCATCGCCGTGCTGTGGCTCGCGCGGGCGCACTGGCTCGTCTGGCGGCCGCCGGTTGTCGCGGGTCTCGTCGTCGGAGCCCTGCTCGCCGCGAGCTCGCTTGCGGCTTCTGGCAGCGGATGGTTCGGCGCCGACACGACGGAAACGGTTACGACGTTCTGGGCGAAGCAGGGAGGTCTCGCGCTATTGATCGTCGTCGCTGGGGGACTCGCGTACGCACTCGTATTCATGGCAGCCGAAAGCCTGACGCGTCGCGCGTTTCCGCAGCATCCGCAACTGTGGCGGTTGTGGTCACGCGAGGCAGCGCCGACACCGGCGATCGCAGGTCGAACACTCGGCGGCTACCTGTTCGTGCCGCTCGAGCTCGCACTCGTCGCGACGTTTTACTACGCCACGAATCGGTGGCTCGGTTGGTGGCAGCCGTCCGAGGTGCTGACCGATCCCAACATCCTCGGCTCGGCCATCCCTGCGTTGACGCCTATCGCAATCTCGCTGCAGGCGGGCTTCATGGAAGAGTGCGTGTTCCGCGCAATTCCGCTGTCGCTCGGCGCGCTGATTGGCAGTCGGTTCGGACATCGAACCGCGGGAATCGCCGTCGCGATCATCGTGCAAGCGCTCGTGTTCGGCGGCGCGCACGCGAACTACCCGGGGTTTCCCGCATATTCACGGCCGGTCGAGCTCATCGTGCCGTCGATTGTCTGGGCGCTGATCTATCTTCGCTTCGGATTGCTGCCCACGATCCTGTTGCACGCGACGTTCGATCTCGCGCTCTTCTCCATTCCACTGTTCCTGCTCGATGCGCCAGGCGCAAGAGTGCAGCAGCTCCTGGTGATCGTCGCGGCGGCGATTCCGCTTGGCGTCGTCGCCTGGCGTCGCTGGCAGGCGGGTAGCTGGCGCGAATTGCCGGCCTCGCTTCGCAACGGCGCGTGGCGAAGCGTCGCGCCGGTGACGGATCAGCCCGCCGCGCGTGCACTCGCGGCCGGCCGATTGTCGAACGGATTTCAGCGTGCGCTGCCAGCACTTGGTGTCGCCGGCATCGTCGCGTGGGCGGTGTGGGCGCCTTTTTCGGCCGACGTGCAGCCGTTGACGATAGACCGCGATCGCGCGATCGCGGCGGCCGATGCGGCGGTCGCGGCGCAGGGCGCCACCCTCGGTCCGCAATGGCAGCGCTTCGCGGCCGTGAAGCTCGCAAGCGAAGACGCGCAGCAATGGACGTGGCACAAGTTCGTCTGGCGCGAAGCAGGTCCCGAAGCCTACCGGCGACTCGTCGGGACGATGCTCGCACCGCCATTCTGGGAAGTGCGCTACGCGATGTTCGGTGGCGACGTCGCCGAGCGCGCGGAGGAATGGCGCGTCGCGATCACCAACGACGGCGCCGTGCGTACGATGGCGCATGTGCTGCCCGAAGCGCGCGCCGGCGCGCATCTCACGCGAGATGCAGCACAGGCGCTTGCGCAGCGCGCGTTGCAGGCGCGCTTCGGTGTCGATGCAGCGCCGCTGCGAATCGTCGCGGCGGACGAGCAGCAACGCCCGGCGCGTACCGACTGGTCGTTCGTGTTCGGCGATCCGCGCATCGTCGTTGGCGCCGGCGGCGAGGCGCGCTACATCGTCACGATCAGTGGTGACGCAATCTCCGGCGCCGGACGATTCGTTCACGTTCCCGAGACGTGGACGCGCGCCGAGGAAGAGCGCGACAACCGGCTGCAAGTCGTCGGCATCGCGGCAATCGTCGTCTTCTTCGCCGCTGGGCTTGCGGCGCTTGTCGTCGGAATCGTCGGCTTCATCAGGCATCGTGTCGACGCGCGACTGGCCACGATCGTGTTCGCCGCCACATTGCTGATTGCCGCACTGGCGGCCGCGAACAACTGGCCCGCGATCGCGATTCGCCTCGTGACGACGGAGCCCGTCGCATCGCAACTGACGACAAAGATTCTCGGTGGCGCCGCTGCGGCACTGCTTGGCGCATTGCTGGCCGGATTGTGCGCAGGTGTGGGCGCGTTCGGTGCCCGCAGTGAGCCGCCGCTTACGCGGATCGGCCGCTGGCCCGCGGTCCTGACGGCTATCGCCGCCGGCGCTTTCGTCGTCGGACTGCAGGCGGCGCTGGCAGCGCTCGCGACACCGGATGCCGCTCGCTGGCCGTCATCGGCGTGGCAGTCGCAGGCGTTCCCCTTCGCGGGTGGACTCTTGTCCGGTGCCGGATTCATCGGCTTTGCGAGCCTCGAGCTTTTCGTCGTGTATGTCGTGTCGCGATTGACGCGCGGCTTTTCGCAGCGACTATGGCTCGCGATCGTCGTCGTCGTCGCGCTCGAATGCGCGGCCGCGCTGGTCGAGGGTCGCAACAACCCGGTCGGTGCGCTGATCGGCGGATTGATCGCCGGTGCGGCAGCGGCTGCGGTGTTGCTGCTGCTCCTGCGCTACGACCCGAGGCTCGTTCCCGCGTTCGCGGCCACCGTCGTGCTGATGACGGGTGCTACGAAGGCGGCGCAATCCGCGGCGTGGCTGCCCTTCGTGGCCGATGCGGTCGTGACCGTATGTGTCGCTGCGTGGCTCACGCGTTATCTGCGCCGCGAGGCGGCCGTGCCGCCATCCTGATAGAAGCACCGTTGCATCACGCGGCGCAATGCCGAGCCGCGTCCTTGCGTAGATCATGAGCATTGCCGAGCAACTGCTGACGCGGCTCCGCGACACGCTGTACGCTGACGAGCGGCAATTGCGGCGACGAATCGAGCGAGCGCGCAACGGTCGAGCCGATGCAAACGAATGGCAGCGCATCGGTTCGGCCGTCGATCGCGCCGTTGCCGCGCATGCCGCGCGCATCGGGCGCAAACCGCAGATCATCTATCCGCCGGAATTGCCGGTCGCGCAGCGCGCCGCGGATATCGCTTATGCGATTCGCAAGTCGCCCGTCGTCATCGTGTCGGGTGAGACCGGCTCCGGGAAGACGACGCAACTCCCAAAGATATGCCTCGAAGCCGGACGGGGCGAGCGCGGCCTCATCGGTCACACACAACCGCGACGTATTGCCGCGCGCGCCGTCGCAACGCGGATCGCGCAGGAGCTCGGCACGCCGCTCGGGGATGCGGTCGGCTACAAGGTGCGCTTTACCGACAAGACGCGCCCCGATGCGTCTTTCCAGCACATTGGGATCCTAAGCTTAGAATTCCACGTGGACAAGTTGTCG
>JADMIO010991013.1_pt1 | contig 49496 bp, 40 predicted proteins | sample 8958161 | NCBI WGS metagenome assembly JADMIO01 (sample SAMN16585339, study PRJNA669376) | soil metagenome | isolation source: Crop rotation soil | place: USA: Cullars Rotation, Alabama | collected 2011
CCGCGACTTCAAGTCACGTGAATTCCAAGCTTCGGATCCCACTGTGCTGGAAAGTGGTGGTGCGACGGTCCGTGCGGCCCGGCCAAAGCAGCGGTGACGGCGGTGTCGAAAGAATCGAGCCTGCGCGGGATGGACGTCCCGACCGACGCGAAACGCGTGGCGACGGTCGTGAAGTCACTCGCGACGGAAATCAAGACTGGACAAGCCGCGGGCGGGATCTTGCTCGTGCAGAACGCAGCAATTGCGACGGTCTACGCCAATCGTTGCCCATCGCTTCGGGCAGTCCTGGGAACCTGCCTCGAAGCCGTCGAGCAGGGCGTGCGGCACGTGGCTGCCAATGTGCTGATCATCGAGTACCCGTACCAGACGCTCCAGCAGATGAAGAACATGCTCGGGCGGTTTGTAAAGGCCAAGCGCGGGCTGAGCGAGGACGTCAGGCGGCAGCTTCAGGAGCTGGCGACATGCGGGTAGGCAAAGTCGTGGGCCGGGTCTGCCTGCAGCCGCTCTACGAGACACTCGTGGGCGGGCGGTTTCTCATCATCGAGGTGCAGGATCGCTTCAGCCTGGCCGGTGGCAAGCGCAAGACGGCCGAGTATCTGGTCTGCTACGACCACCTCGGCGCGACCGACGGCGACACGATCGCCTTCAGCGAGAGCCGGGAAGCGGTCATGCCTTTTTACCCGGAAAAGCGCGTCCCGATTGACGCGTACAACTCGGCGATTCTGGACCGAGTTGTTGTGAGTTATGAGATAGGAGTGCGTAGTGCGTAGTGCGTAGTGCGTAAGAAGATAAAGACAGTCTCGTCTTCCACTTCTTACGCACTACGCACTACGCACTACGCAATATGACATGGCGTACAACGGCACCAACGGCTCCCCCCGCGTCTCCGAGTTCAAGCTCAAGGAGGAAATGTGCGAGATCGGCCGGCGGATCTGGCACAAGGGGTATTGCGCGGGCAACGAGGGGAACCACTCGGTCCGTATCGGCGAGAACCGATTCCTCTGCACGCCGACTGGGATCAGCAAAGGCTTCCTCAAGCCGGACGACATCTGCACGGTTGATATTGAGGGCAAGCAACTGGCCGGGAAGCGCAAGCGCACGAGCGAGATGCTGATGCACCTGGCGATCTACAAGGCCCGCCCTGACGTGAAGGCGGTCGTCCACAGCCACCCGCCACACGCAACGGCGTTCGCGATCGCGGGCGTCGAACTGCCGACGTGCATCCATCCCGAGGCCGAGGTTTTCCTCGGGCAGGTGCGCACCGCGAAATACGTTACGCCGGGCGACACGCGGCTGGGCGAATCGCTCCTGCCCTACGTCAAGGACAGCAACACCATCCTCCTACAGAACCACGGCACCGTCACGTTTTCGACGTCGCTGGAAGACGCCTATTACAAGCTGGAAATCGTCGACGCCTACAGCCGCATCCTCCTGCTCGCCAAGCAGGTCGGCAGCATCCGGCCGCTGGACGACAAGGAGATGAAGGAACTGCTCGACCTGAAGGTGCGGTTCGGTATCGACGAGCCACGCCTGAAGAAGGGTGGCGATGGACTGGTCTGCCAGAGCGACTTCATCAGCCGGGTCGGTGCGGACGTCGGGCGGAAGGGCCGCGTGCAAATTGACGGCGGCACCGCCCCGGCGCCTCAGTTGCCGGGCGGGTCTGAACTTCGACCTCACACCGCGGTTCAGATGGATCCGATGTCGCAGGCGATCCACTCGATGCTCCCCGAGAACGTCAGCGAGGCAGATGTGGAGACGCTCGTGCAGACGATCACGGATCAGATTATGGCGTCCGTCGCGTGAATACTGCGATTTGATTCACCACGGAGAACACGGAGAGCACGGAGGAAGTCGAAGCGAGAGCAGTTTCACCGCGGAGCCGCGGAGAGCGCGGAGAAGAGAAAAAGAGAAAAACAGTTCTTCACTCTTCTCCGCGTCCTCCGCGTCTCTGCCGTGAATGATTAGCCTTCTTCTCCGCGTGCTCCGTGATCTACGTGGTGAGACCCAGAGGTTTGGAATGAAAGTCAGCATCATCGGCGGCGGCGGGCGGGTGGGCAGCGATGCAGCGTTCGCGCTGCAGTGCGCCGGCATCGTCAGCGAGATCCACCTGCTCGACGCCAACGAGAAGATGGCCGAGGGGGAGGCGCTCGACCTGCTGCATGGCGCCAGCATCGCCGGCGACCAGCAGATCTACGCTGGCGGCTACGACAAGACCGCCGACGCCGACGTCGTCTGCATCACGGCCGGGCTGCGGCGCAAGCCGGACGAGAGCCGGCTCGATCTGATCAACCGGAACGTTTCCCTGTTCAAGCAGATCCTCGACTCGCTGAAGTCGGCGAACCTGAAGCAAGACGCGATCATCTTCGTGGTGTCGAATCCCGTCGATATCCTCACGCGCCTGGCGATCGACGCGCTGAGATGGGACCCCGCAAGAGTAATCGGCCTGGGCACGGTCCTCGACACCGCCCGCTTCCGCTCACTGATCGGCCTTGAGACGGGCCTGCCTCCGAGCCAGATCAAGGCGTTGATCCTCGGCGAGCACGGCGACAGCATGGTCCCCATCTGGAGCACGGCCGAGGCGGGCGGCATCCCGCTGGTGAAGATGCCGAGCTTCAATGGGACGGTGCAGAATAAGCTCTTCGAGCGCACGAAAAAGAGCGGCGCCGAATGCATCAGCCTCAAGGGCGGCGCCGGCCGGGCAGTGGCGCTGAGCATCGCCGAGGTGATCCACCCGATCGCGCTGAATCAGCCGAAGGTGTTGCCGGTCAGCACGCAACTTGCAGGCGAGTATGGCATCAAGGGCACCTGCACGAGTATCCCAACGCTGGTCGGTAAGGGCGGCGCGCTCAAGCGATTCGAAGTCGAGCTGTGGCCCCGCGAAGCCAGCGGGATCGTGGCCGGGGCACGACAGTTGGACGAGACGTACGCGAAAGTCAAGTAACCTGGATGCCTCGCAGGAAAGGATGAAGAAAAGCGGCCCGGAGAAGCTCGACTATATCGCTCCTGAGGATGACGAGGGCGAGCTTCCGGGCGTGTCGCGCTACTACAGGGAACCACCCGCACTGTCTTCACTCGTGGGCCTTGTGGTTGCACTTCTCATCGGCGTTGGGGTCATACTCGCCCTTGGATTCCTCTATCTCCGGCGTGGGTTCTGAAACCGAGCAGTTTCCCGATCATGCAAAAGTCCCTCGACCTCAAGCTCGCCAACATCCGCCGCGACCCGCACGGGGCGAAGGATTTCATCCTCGCCGATGCCAAGGACGCCGACATGGCCACCGGTCTGGCGGCGACGGGGAAGGACCCGCGGACGGGCAAGCCGCGCTCGCTTGAACAGTACCGTCAGCAGATGCGTGACGTCGTCCGCCAGGGTCTGGTCGACATCATGCTGATGTCGGCCAGCAGCAGTGAGCTGCTGACGATCAAGGAGCGGTTGTTCGATACATCGCACGTCACGCCCGCCTGCCGGGCCAACGACACGACCGATATTCACCTTCCCGCGGGCGGCACGTACGGCGCGGAGCCTTCGCGCCCCTTCCGCAGCGCGACGATCGAGCAGATCCAGAGCGGGCGAGTAAACCCGACCGACTACGAACGGCGACTTGGGGCAGACCTGGGGCTTTACTCGATCACGCCGAACAACAGCCTGGAGTTCGACTACGCCACGCTCACGGCCTACAAGGAATTCCGAATCGAGGCCGAGCAAAAGGGCTTTCGCCACTTCCTCGAAGTGTTTGATCCTAACGCCTGCGGCGACGCCTGCCCTCTCGACCTGGGGCGATTCATCAACGACTTGATCGTCCGCACGCTGGCCGGCGTGCCGACGTCGGGAAGACCGGTTTTTTTCAAGATTGCCTATCACGGTCCGAAGGCGATGGAGGAACTGGTCGAGTACGACCCGACGCTGGTCGTGGGCATTCTCGGCGGCTCCAGCGGGACGACGTACGACGCATTCAAGCTGCTGGAAGATGCCAAGAAACACGGCGGGCGGGCTGCCCTCTTCGGGCGGAAGATCAACAATAGCGAGGAACCGCTGGCGTTCATCACTTACCTCCGCGCCATCGCCGACGGGCAGATCGGGTCGTTGGAGGCGGTGAAGGCGTATCACGGGGATCTGCAGAAACTGAAGCTGACGCCCTTCCGCGATTTGAAAGCGGACTTGGAGCTTACGTCGACGGCGACGAGCTACGCGGGAACGGGGAGCGCGGTGACGGTGCCGGGGGCGGTGCTTAAAAAGGCTCCGGAAGCAACCAAAGCCCCGCCCGCTGAAGCGGGACGGGCCGGGGCAAAGGCGAAGGTGACTGTTTCTACGACGGCGCCGCGACTGGCGGCGAAGCCGGCGCCCACCGCGACGCCATCCGGGGGCAATGGCTTGCCGCTGAATGCTGATGGCTCACTCAACTTCAAACTAATGTCGCCGGCGCAGAAGGTGGCTTACGCACGGCAGCGGATTCAGACCGATTTGTCGAAGAACGGCAACGGTGCGGCGTGAGCAGGTTCCTGGCTTGGGCGCCTCGCCCAAGCGCCTTTTTCAGAGAGACCGTGGGCGAAGGCGCCCAAGCAGGGTGAATGCTGATCCCCGAGCGCCAATCCCGCCTCAAGGAACTCCTCGCCCGACGCGGGATGAGCGATCTGGATACGCTCTCGTCGGAGCTGAGCGTCTCCCAGTCCACTGTTCGCCGCGACCTCGAGCTCCTCGAACAATCCGGACTCGTCCAGCGCACGCATGGCGGCGTGATCTGGATCGGAGACCGCGCCAACGGCAGCGGCGGCGGTCCGGGCGGGCGCCCCTACGCCTTTGACGCGCGGATGAACTTCCAGGTCGAGCCGAAGCGACAAATCGCGCGGGCGGCCCGCGCGTTGGTCCGCCCCGGCGACACGATCCTCCTCGACGGCGGCACAACCACCTTCTACCTCGCCCAGGAGTTGCTCGACCAGCCGCTGCAGCTCGTAACCAACTCTCTGCCGATCGCCAACTTGTTCCTCAATGACGAGCACGTCGAGGTCGTCCTCATCGGCGGCATGCTTTACCCCCGCTACGGGGTGCTCCTCGGGCCGATGGCCGAGCAGGCGCTGGCTCCGATCCACACGAAGACCCTCTTCTTCAGCGTGGCTGGGATCCATGACGGGGCGCTCTATAACCAGAACCTGCTGCTGGTCCAAGCGGAGCGGCGGATGATGGAGCAGTCGCAGCAGATTGTACTGCTGGCGGACTCCGGAAAGTTTGGACAGCAGGCGTTGGCAAAGCTGTGCGAGCTCAGCGACGTGGATGTGGTCGTGACCGACAGCGGCATAACGCCGGCGCAAGGCCGGCAGGTGAAGGACGCAGGGTGTGAACTGGTCGTCACATCTTGACGTGACGCGCGCCACCGACTTCTCATCGGCTTGGCTCTTGCACGAGCAGCGGACATTGCGGTCACCTCAGGCAGGCATCCGTCATCCCATCGTCCTGCTGCGCAGAATAAGTGTTCGCGGTAATCAGCCCAAGCCAGGGGGGTCGCTATCCGGCGTGAGGAACAGCTCGGCGCAAACGCGCTTGTTCAGCACGTCGATCTCCTTCGTCTCCTCTGCCTCCCGGGCGAACCAGAGATGGATCGTGCGGTGGAGGGTGTACTCGGCCATCGCGTCCCCGGACGCGGCAACGACCTCCAGGCCAGGACTGTTCCCCCCGAACGATTGAACGCACGGAGCGGGTTGAAGTTGATAACGGTGCCGTAACCTTTGGAGCTCCGATCCTCACTCCCGTTTTGCGCCCGGCCATTACGCAATTGATTGCTGAGAGGGCAACGCGGCTTCTCGCAGGACTCGTAGCGGGTTGTCGTCCTTGTGCCTGTCGGTGCGTCAAATGGCCGTTGTGCCGGCTGAAACTTAGGGCGCGTTGTGGCGTCAATTAACGCGGCGCCTTTGTGAGGCACACCCTTCGCAATCGGCACCGCCGGAGAAGCGGGTGGCGGACTGGTTATAAGGATTTGCAATGGGCACAACAGATGCAACGGATGTGACGGAGCGGCCTGGGCTGGCGACTCGAGTGGTCATGGTGCTGGTCTATACGACGCTGGGCGCCCTGGTGATGTGGCGGGCGTGGACCTACCAACGGATGATGAATGACGGATACCCCGCAGTTCCGATGCTGCTGTGCGCCGCTCTCGCAGCGGTGCTCTACGTGCTCAGCATCGTCACGCTGATCGGGCGGTCGGACGTTCTGGCGCCGGTCGTCGTCGGCGGCGACCTCGGCGATTCCACGCATCGACGAGTTGCCGATCGAGCGCCGGCATGATGGCCTCCAGCGGCGTGCGCCCGCTGCGGTCAACGATCCAGAGCGTCCACGCGAACATCAAGCCGGCCGTCGACAGGTTCTGCCATGAGTAGAACGCCCACGCGTGCGGCGACCTGTACACGTGCTGATCGAACGGCCAGAAGTACGGGATGCCCCAGCCCGGGCCGGAACCGAAGTAATCCATGAGCAGATGAAGATGGACGAGCCAGAAGCAGACCGCGAACGTGAGGAGTCGCGCCTTCGAGAATGCCGCGAGCAAAGTTGCGGTGACGATGGCAGCGGCGAGGTTGTGGCCTACGAGGTGATGGTAGTCCCAGTAGGCCTTCTCCCCGAGAATCCGGCCGATTCCGTCGAGGTCCGATGCAGTAGCGGCGATCATGCAGAAGAGACGCTCTCTCGGCCCTAGCGGCAGCAGGTTCCCGATGCACCAGCCGGACATGAGGTGAGTTTGCAGATGCACCTTGATGAGTCGTAACCGGAATCCGCCGACGCTTCACGTCGAAGGGGCGGAGTCGACAATCCCTCTTCCCTCGCCCCCCCCGCTCGGCGAAGCTATTGGTCATGTCCGACCCGACGTTCATCGCCTGCCCCTCCTGCGGCGAGCCGGTCGTGATGACCGAGATGCAGCTCGATCTCTTCCGCGGCCGCGCGCTGGCGTGCGCCAAGTGCGCGAAGCAGTTCACCGTCGATCCGCAGCGGACGCCGCTCTTCCGGCTGTCGGCGGGCGGGCGAGCATACCTCTCGTCGCCGCCGCCACAGGAAACGCAGCGCGAAGACGGGCTCGCGGAGGCGGTCGCAACACGCGAGCCGTCCGTTCGCATCGGCGCGACATCATCTGCTGCTACGCCCGCTGCTGCCGGGTTGTCCTCCTCGCGCGACAATCCCCGCCCTGGTAAGGCCGAGGCGAGATGGCAACTGCCTGCCTGCTTCGCAGCCGGCGTGGCGTTCGTCTCGCTGATCCTCGCAGTGATTGTCCTGCCCCCGATGAGCGCCGCACGCGCCGCGCAGGTGCAGCTCAACTGCGCTTCCAACCTGCGGCAAATCAGCATCCAGCTGCAAGTCTACGCAGCCAACAATAACGGCCAGTTCCCTGATAGCATTTCGGCGCTGGTCTCCTCGAACCTGCTCAAGGCCGAACTGTTCCATTGCCCCGCCATTGGCTCGCAGACGACCAACGGAACGCGCACGTCATACATTTACCTCGGCAAGGGCATGACAACTGCGGCCGCGTCGAACCCGCAGACGGTGATCGTCTACGAGCCGCTGGAGAACCACGGCGCAACCAAGGGGATGCACGTGCTCTACGCCAACGGCACGATCGCGTTCGTCGTCCCGCCGCTGGCGCAGCAGACCGTGCAGGCCCTTTCCGTGCCCGGGGCGACGACCGCCCCGTCACCGCTAACGGGCGGTCAATAGGCGCTGGCGGTTTCCGATTGCTTCTCCCGCCTCCGCGCCCCTACCCTTGCGACATGATTCGCGCAATCGTCTTCGACATGGATGGCTTGATGGTTGATACCGAGGAGCTCTATTGGCAGGTCGGGCGGGCGCTGGCGGCGGAGTATGGGAAGACCGTTTCGAACGACACGCTGCTCAAGATGACGGGCCGCGACCGGTTGGTCTCGAGCCAGGTGTTCGCCGACGACACGGGGATCCCGCTGAGCGGCGAGCAGGTGATGCACCGGCGCGAGGCGATGATGCTCGACCTCTTCCGCCGCGGTGGAATCAAGGCGATGCCCGGCCTCCGCCAGATCCTCGACCGCTTCCGTGGCCGGCTGAAGCTGGGCGTGGCAACGAGCTCCCCTCGCGTACTCGTCGAAGCCGCGTTGCCGGCGTTGGAAGTCCACGCTCACTTTGATGCCATCACAGCGGGAGACGAAATCACCAACGGCAAACCGGACCCGGAGATCTACCTCAAGACGATGGGGAAGCTCAGCGTGCAGCCCGTGGAGTGCGTCGTGCTGGAAGATGCGCCGCTCGGAGCGACCGCGGGAAAGGCAGCGGGAGCTTACGTGATCGCGGTGCCGAGCCGGCTAACCACTCAGGCGGACTTCTCAACCATCGCCAACGTCCGGGTGGCAAACTTATTCGAAGCAACAGAAAAGATCGAAGCACTGCTGTCGGCGTGATTCACCCCGGTGTTTCAAAACAGAACAGACGGCAAAAACGCCCCGCTCGGCTCGTTGTACAGGCCGTAACTCATCAGCGTCATTGGCTGCACCATTCGAAGTCCCTTTGCCAGGCACCAGCGGAAGACCTCGCCGTTGCGGCTGGGCAGCAGGAAGCCCGCCCCGCTGATCTGCTCGGCCGCGCCGATCAGAGACAGCAGCGCCGCGTTCTCAAGCGCCACCGCGTGACCAAAGAAGCCGATGTCTGTCGCATAGCCGATCACCTCGTCGTCGCCGCGCGTTGCCACCGTCGCCGTTCCTTGCTCTATCGCGGGCGGCAGCTCTCCGCCGCGCTCGAAGCCGTGAACGCGGCGACAAACATCAATGCACGCACCGACGTCCGTCGCCTTCATCTTGCGGACCGAGATCCCCGGAATCGTCTCGCGCGGCGGCGTGCCGTTCATGCAGACCAGCGGCTCGCGCACATCGAAGCCGAGCTTCGTATAAAGCGACATCGAAGTTGTGTTGAACGCCGCCTGCACAAGGCGGACCGACGGGATGCCGCGCTCGCGCGCCACCTCCAGCACGCGCTCCATCAGCCTGCGTCCAATCGACCCTCCCTGCGCCCCCGCCTCGATGGTAATCGGCCCGACGCCCGCGACGGGCGATGACGCCCAGAGAAAGTTGCTTCCGACGATGCGCCCGGCCGACTCCGCCACCACCGACTCGATCCACGGCTGCGCGAAGAGGAACGACATTATCCCGGATACGGGATCGGACGTCGGGAATTCGGGCGGGAACCCGTGCCGGCGGTTAATCGCGCCGAATGCGTCGAAGCAAATCGCCGCACACGCCCCTGCATCCTCAGGCCGGCCGGAGCGGAGGGTGATGTCGTGGCGCGATGCACGCGCGGTCTTCTTTGTTGTGGACGTGGACTCGTTCATTGTCGCGATCATGTGGCTATCCGCGGGAAGAGGTCTGGAACCAGAGCGTCACGATGCTCCGCCTCATACGCGGAAGACTCCCCGAATAGACCTCATCCGGGCAGCCCTGTTTGGGGCAATGGTTGACTCGACCGATACCTCGTAGAGTTCGGGCGTCAAGGCGAGCTCACGAGCATCGAGCACGTCTTCTGAACTGAACACACGGTTCCCCAGCAAGCGCGGCGGCGGCGATCACACTCCGCAGAGCCGCTGCGGCCGCGGAACATCACGATCCTTCCCACCATCCCGCACTCGGGGCGGCCCTCGTGGCCGCCTCGGGTGTTTTTGTTTCGGTCACGTCTGTCCGCCGGTCGATTCCCCTCCCTTTTCCAGGTGGTCCGACATCGTCGTGTTCTGCCACTGCTTGTCGGTCAGCTCATAGAATCCGGCCGTGTCGCGCTTGAGGAAGCCCATGTCGGCGAGTTCCTCCCAGATCGCGCGCCCAAAGCCGGAGGGTGGCTGAATCGCGACGATCTTCTCACGCTGCGATCCGCTGAGCGGGCTGCGCCCCAGTCGCGACTCGTCGTCCAGCTTCGTCATTTTCAGCCGCTTCTTAAACGCCCCGAGGGCACGCTTGAGGTCTGCTTCGGTGGAGGCCATAACGACACAGTCTATCCGCTGGGCGTCGCCAGCGGTTGTCTCATGACGCAGGTCGACAGTATTCTCCACGCTGGAGCGGTGTCCGATGCCCGTATACGTCTACCGACTTATTCGCCCGAGGACCGACGTCGCGAGCGGAACCGACGACGAAACGTTTGAGGTCACCCAGTCGATCCACGACCCACCTCTCACGCATCACCCCGAAACCGGCGAGCCCGTTGAGCGCGTGCTGACCGCCCCTCACATCGCCACCGGGCGGGCGGGCGATGCCCAGATCGCCAATGCCGGGTTCACCAAGTACAAGCGCATGTCCGACGGCACCTACGAACGCCAGGCCGGCAGCGGCCCGAAGCATGTGAACCCGCGCGAGAAGCCGTGATCAGAGATGCGTGATGCGGGAAGCGTATCCGCTCCGATTTCGCCGTTTTCACCGGACACTTCACCGATCAATCCCGGCCATTCATCGCTCGCCCGAATTGCATCTGGCATCCACGCCGGTTCTGTGCGCCACCGAAGGCCGGCTCCATTTTCCTGTCTTCGACCGGTCACGCTCGACAACAATTACAACATCGTTGCCCCAACACCCTCCTCCGAGTTCCGCGGCTTTCCCGGTCACGTCATCACCGTCGGCCATTCCAATTCACCAGGTTGTCAATGAGCCCGTGGCCAGCGGCGGCGCCTATCGAACCGCCCGCGCACCAAACCAATCAGCCTAGCCGAAGCAGCCGATAAAGTCAAGTAGGTTATTCGGCCTTTGATCGGCCTCGCGATCCCTTGGTGCGGCAGGCAAATGTTGCGACCGTCAGGATCACTCCGGCGTCGTCGCCTTCAGGAACATGTTCACCAGGTCCTTGTATGCCTCGGCGAACGCGTCGGCGTTGGTCTGGTCCATCGCGTCGGGAGCGAGTTCTTCGATCAGGGCGAGGCGGTTGACGATCAGCGGCAGGTCGTCCTCGGTCACGTGTCGAGGGTCAGGAAAACCGGTCTCGTTCAGGTCTTCGATCAGGTCCGATCGGGCATGCGCTGACATGGCCGGGTCATTGATCGCGAAGAACCAGACCTGCTCGGCATCGGGGTCGGCGCCAACGTAGCCCAGCGCCTCCCGCGCGATCGTCAGCGGGACGGCCGGCTCGTGCGGCGGTGGCGCCACCGGAGCAATCGGTTGATTCAAGCCCGTTGCCCGCGAAGGCGCCGCCGGCTCGGGATCCACTGCCAAGGGAGCGGGCGCCGCAGCGGCAGGCACGGGCGTCGGCGAGACGTCCGACTCCGGAACCGCGAGAGTTGCGGCATCACTCTCCACGACGGTGGGTGGTAATTCGAGTGGCAGATCGCCTGCGATCGCCGGCACGCCGGCTTCAACCGGCGGGCGTAGACGACGGCTTGCGACCGCGCCGACGATGATCGCGATCAACCCCACACCCAGCACAAGCGCCACCCGGATTCGACGGTTTTGCGGTGTCATACGTCTGCTCCGCGCAGCGCCCACAGTATACCGCGCGTGCCGCAGAAAGGATGACGGAAGTCCAGGCGGCCACGCCCATCACTTTCGCATCATTGGGAATGGGTCATTGAGGTCTTGTTGGCCATTGAGGAGTGGTTATCGAGGCGAACCGGCACCCGGCCGCACTCCGGACAGCGATCCGGCGTGGCGCGCAGGTCATATCCGCACGCGCGGCAGCGGCCGTCGCGCCGTGCGCCGCGAACGCGGCTGTGAACTGCCAGCAACGACGCCCAAAGCGGAAAAAGGCTCGTGACTGCCGCGACGCTCCAAGTCGGCGCGGTCGCGTGGACGTACCGCACGCCGCTCCCCGGGCGGTAAAGCTGCGACCAGGTGAAGCCCCACCCCTCCCACTGCGAGAACCGCTGGCCGGCTTCGTGGCACATCAACAGCAGGAAGTTAAACGTCCCCCCGGCCGGCTCCCGCGTATAGCGCGGCCCATGAAACAGCGCAGCGTGGCTCGACCAGTCCCCAAAGGTCAACTGAACGGTGACCAGCCCCGGCCCGGTAACAACCGTCCGCGACCCGCTCGCATTGAGCCAGTTCACCCGCTCCGTGACCCGGTAACTCCGCGTCCAGAAGACGAGCGTCGCGAGGAGGAGAAAAAGCGATCCGACAGCGGCGAGGTTGAGGAGTTTTCGCATCGTGTCACCCAAACGGTTCAGAGGGCGCAGCGTGAACCCACTTCAGTAAAGACGACGTGCCCGCCCTGGACAATGACGAAAAAAAATCTCTATCCTGACATACGGACGCGACGATGACGCGCAGCAGGTTCAAGACCCCTCAGAACGGGGGCTTGCCCGTATCGCGCGTTTAAGTTGGGGTGCGGAAACGATGGCAGCCAGCGGACCGGCGAATTCCGGATCGCATGACCGCCTCACGCTTAGATCACGACGCGTTTCCCGGCATGCAGCTAGTAGGGGCCGCTTCAGCGCACGCTTCGTGACGACGGGCGAAAGTCCGTCCGCTGAAGCGGACCCTACGTTGGCAATTTGCTGATGCAGCGCGTTTCGCTTAGATCGCATCCCTCCTCTCCGCGTGAAGTACGAACTTTACTTTCGCCACGCGAAAACACACCGGCCGAGCGTCGTCCCCCGCGATCGCGCTGGCAGCGCGGGATTCGACGACACCGGTTAACGGCTCGCATGAGTCCAGCGGGATTCCGAGATGGATCTCCTGTCGCGTCAGTCGGCCATACCAGGGCTGGGTGCTGAGGGCGCGATCCTGGGGGACGCAGTAAGTGAGGAATTCGTCAAAGTCCTTGAAGCACTCGGTCCAGGGCGGCGGGAGCGTGCGGTCGTCGGTGGGGTTGAGGGTCGCCCGAAGGTCAGGGGCGGAGCCGGAGGCGGGGTCGAGCAGGAGGTGCATTGTGCCGTCCTGGTCGCGGCGGACTTCGGCTCGCTCCGGGACGTGCATGGGGACGCCTTCGGAGAGGAGCCGGGCGGTCAGGGCGTGAGGGGCGGAGCTGATGGCGGTGCTGAGGAAGGAGATGCCGCGCGTGCCGCTTCGCGGGTGGATCACATGGATCCGCCAGTTCGACTGCACGGGCGAGGGGAGGAGCCGGCGGAAGGGGCCAAGCCGCGTCGGGCCGAAGTGGCCGTGGTTGTAGGTGAGGAACGTGAAGAGCGCCCAGTTGCCACCGGGGCCGAGGCGCTGGAGTTGCAGTCCCGGCGGGACGTATCGCTCGAGTCGGCCGGCGTCGACGAGGTAGTTCACGTAGACGACGTCGGTGATGTCGCTCGAGAGGCTCGGCACCGGCACGCATTCTTCGGCCGCGCGGGCGAGGTGGTGCGAGGCGAGCCACTCGCAAGCGCGGGGGACGACCCCCCGCCGCGGCAGACGCCAGGCGGCGTATCGGCCGTGCTGCGCGAGGGGGCGGCTGCGGGCCCAGACGAGCTGGCTGACCTCGGTCAGCCAGACCATGAGCAGGATGAAGGCGACCGCGTTCGCCGCCGACACCGCCGCCGCACCAGGGTGGATCCGGGGCGGGAGCAAGGCGGAGATGGCAGCGAAGCCGAAAAGTGTCCACGTTGCCGCCGAAAGCCACTTCAGCCGCCGGCGCCACGTCCTGGCAGCGACGAAGCACCAGGTCCAGCCTAACGCGCCCAGCACATACCCGGTCGTCGCGACACCGGCAATCATGAAGAATGTGCGTGCCTCGAATGCCGCGTACGCGGAGAAGTCACCGCTCGCGACGGCGCTTTGCGCGAGCGTCACCCCGCGCGTGATCCACAGCGCTTGCCCGACCTGATCCGGCACGATCGACGCGAGCGTGATCAGCAGCGTGACGATCGCCGGGAGACGGGGCACCCACGCGGTGCGCAGGAGCGCCAAACCGAGCAGCACGTCCGACAGCGCCGTCAACTGCCAGAAGAACCACCCGCCCCGCCACACCCACGGATGGGCCGCCACGAACTGCGCCCGGTCGGCCACCGCGTCGTTGCCGCCACCGGGCATTCCCGGCAGCAGGCAAAGCGCCATCGACGCCATCGCCAGGGCGTGCACGACGAAGGTCAAGAGCAGGGAGAATTCGAGGAAGCGCGCCGCGCGCAGTGCGGCGCCAGCCGGACCACCGCCGCCGGGCGGAACCGCAGCAGGCCCAGGCGTTCTTGGCTCGCTTGGGTTTTTCGACGTCCCGTTCACGCCAGAGAAGGTACCCGTGTGAGGAGCGACGGACGACAGTCTGGAAGGAGTTTCACGCGATTCAAATTGGACAGCGCAGGAGGAATCGCCCCGCGATAAGTCGCATCAACTTGTCCGGCACAGCGGACCTTCGGCAATGAATAAGCAGTTGGAGAGGGAATTGAGTTTTCCCCGCAGTTGTCTCGCAGCGTCGGCTTTCGAAAAGACTGCCGCCGCGAACGCCCACGCCGGAGGCCATCATGAAATGCTCATTGTTTCAGATCGATCGACCGGTGGTTGCGGGCGTATTGAATTACCTTCTTTACCTGGCTGGCGTCGCACTGACGATCGGCGCGATGATCTCCACCGGCCACTAACCCGCATTTCTCCGAACTACTTCGACCCCGACGCCGCCCACTTCGTCAGTCGTTGCAAGATCTCGACATTATCGTGCTCTTTGATCGCGTCCTGGCCAATGCCTTTGCCGCTGAGGGCGTCATTGGTGAGCCAGCCGCAATCGGTGACGACGATAACGTGCCCCTTGCCCGGCTCGGCGACGGCCAGCAGCGTCCCCTTTTCGTCGCGCGGGCCGTGCTCGGTCATTTGACTCAGGTCGTTCTCGATCAGCGCGCGAGCCTTGGCCGGGTGGTTGGGCTCGACGACGACCTGGTTGCCCGTGTAGTACGCCCAGGTTAAGCCGCCGATGAGCGGGACTCCCTTGGGGATGACCAGCCGCTTCGCGTCGGTGTAGCGATTCTCGTAGTGCATGCCAAACACGCGCAGGAGTTGGTTGAAGTCGTTTGTATCGAGGTTGTGATTCTCCTGGTTTCCCATTGCGATCAGCCCCCCACCCGCATTGACGAACTGGGCGAGATTCTGCACGTCCTGCGCCGTGACGTGATGCGGCGGCGGGTTGTTCGGCGCGGCCTTGTCGCTTGGATTGGCGATGAGAACGACCGCTACGCCCTTAAGCGTCTGGGCGTTGAGCGGCTCGTCATTGATGCGCACGTCAAACGTCTCGCGCAGCTTCGCGACCACATCGCGGAACGTGGTCTCGGCCGAGTAACGGTCTTCACCCTTGGCGTTGAAGTAGCGGCTGTAGAGCAGGACCGGCTTGCCCGGCGCTTCGGCAGCGGCGGCACCGACATCTCCGATGAAGGTGAACGCCAGCAGCAGCAGGCAGGCGGCAGTGGTGATCCGTCGAAATGATGCGGTGGGCATAGCGCGGACGATACCGCGCATGTGTCGGAACTCAAATACCCGCAGCAGCAGCACTCGACCGCGTCACGGCGGGTAGACAAACCCCTTCAGAGACCCCTCGGAACTGGCCGGAGTTGACTGCAGCGACCGCGTCTCATCGCCGGCCGACGGTTGGGAAGCGTCTGGGCGTTACAGCGCCGGCGCCTGCCTTCAACGACGAGAAGCCAATCGCCAGAAGAGGGCGTCTTCGGCTACACTCGCGTACCCTTATGTCTTCGGCCGCTGTCGACTATTACGCGCTGCTGGGTGTGCAAGCGGACGCAAGCGACGAGCAGCTACGCTCGGCGTGGCGACGGCTCGCGGCGCGCTGGCATCCCGACCGGGCGGGCGCCGACGCCACTGTGACGTTTCAGCAGCTTTCAGCGGCTTACGAGGTGCTCTCCAACCCGGTCGCCCGTGCCGCCTACGATCGGCGACGACGGGTTCAAAGCCCTGAATCTTTTCCGGCGCAGCCCACGTCCTCGTCCAGACCATCCGCCCCCGCCACGATGCTCTCGAGGCTTTGCGGTAACCTCAATTCGCTCCTGGCGCGCGGCGCGGCTCGATACGACGACGGTGAGCCGCCTGGCGTGATCACGCTTGTTCTCCGAGAATCGGAAGCCGCCCAAGGCGGTATGGCGACGATCGCATTGCGCGTCGACCTTCGCTGCCCCGACTGCGCGGCGCCGACGTCACCGCTGCCCGCCGGCTGCACCCGCTGCGGCGGCAATCGCCTGGTGGAGGAGTTGTTTAGCGCGTGGATTGCAGTTCCGCCCGGCATTGCGGAAGGGGAACTTCTCGCGCCGAGCGTCGAACTGCCAGGAATGGTCGAGCCGGTGAAGTTTCGCGTCCGAAGAGCAGTCAAGCGGTCGGATGAGGCGCCGAGCTTGCATTAATCCATTCGGTCCGTCCCGCGCGCCATCCATGTCGGTGTCGTCGCATTCCCCCAAGCTTGTTCCTTCGCTTCTCTTTCTGCTCAGGTAGCAGGCGGCGTCGCGCTCGTTGGCGCGGAAGTGGGCGGCGGTGAGACGTCAGCGCGGAGGCGGAGGAGCTGGGATCGGGCCCAGTCTCGCCAGCGCGGGTCATTGGTGCGGATCTGGAGCAATTCGAGCAATCGGATCACCTCTTCGCCACGGTCACCCCGCCGCACCCGCGCGCGGGCAAGGTTCGCCAGGTAGAGGGGGTTCTCTTCGTCCCGCTGGTGTGCGGCGGCGAACGCGTCGACCGCATCCGAAAGCATGCCGGCTTCCTCCAGCAACAGACCGAGGTTGTTGTGCGGCTCGGCCGAGCGGATCATCAGACGCGCGGCGGCGTCATACTCATGGGCGGCGTCGTAGGAGCGGCCGAGCTTGGCGTAGACCAGGCCCAGGTTGTTGTGGGCCGGGCCGAAGCGGTCGTCGTAGTCGAGCGCCCGGTGCAAGACGGGCTCGGCGTCGGCGTACTTTCCCTCCAGGATCAAGCGGTAGGCGACGTCGTTTTCGAGTGACGCCCGCGCGGTTGGAGAGAGGGAAGGGCCGGAAGGTTTTTGCGACGGTCGGGGCGACCGGCAACCCGCAACCAGGCACACGAGGACCACCGCAATCAAGGGAAGAATGCGGCAGCGTCCAGCGGCGATGGGCGAGCGGGCGTGCTGAAGCGAACGGGAGCTGTCGAAGAATTCACTCGGGAATAGCACGCGTGCCCTTCGGTGGGAGGAGGACCTCGTAGGAGAGGGTAAGGTCGACCAGCCAGGTTTCGGCCGACTCGCCTGGGGACGGAGAGGCGGCGGAACCGGCGTCGGCGGCGAGTTCAATCGAAGCCGGCCGGACGCCAGGGGCGGTCGAGGAGAGCCTTTGAAGGAAGGTGACGACGCTCCGCAAGGTGGCGCGGTCGAAGTGAAGGAACAGGAGCAGCTCGGCACGATCAGATCCTTCGAGCGGCCTCGGCTCGCTCGGCTCGATGCTCGCCAGTTGCGCGCCAGCGCCGGCGAAGCTGGCGGCGTCGCGGAGGCGCCGGTTCAACTCCGGATCGGCGCCGCCGCGACCGGCTCCCCCTGCCGACGATGGAGACGGCTCGGCGCCGCCGGCCGCGGACAGGTCGGCAAGCTGGGACTGCACGACCCGCAGGTCTTCCGCCGCCGCGAAGGCGCGGCCGCGGGCGTCGAGCAACCTTGACGCGCTGACCCACGCCGCCGCGGCCGCGGCGACGATCAGCAGGCAAAGCATTCGTGTTTCACGACGGCCCTTCACACGTACTTCACTCCTTTTTTCCGCAACGCCCGCATCAAGGAAGTGTCCTCGCACAGTTCACGGGCTGACCCTCGCCACGCCCGCGGCAGACGGTCCGCCGCGGAGCACAAACGTCCAGGCCCCGCCCGGGCCACGCCTGACTTCCGGTGAGGTCACCGCGAGTCCCGCGACGCGGCAGGCGGTTACGAGGTCATCGACGACGTCTGCCGCGGGGGCGTCGCCTTCCAGCTCAAATCGTTCGGCGTCGAAGCTCAGACGGTTCAAGCGAAACCGCGACGAGCTGCTGCCCTCGGGAATGGCGGCAAGCACCTGCAACAGCGTCGCCAGCGCCGAACCGCGCTTTGGCGATGCATCCCCCGAACGTTGACCACGACCTTTGTCGCCGAGTGGCATGGTGGCGACCGGCAACGAGGCGCCGAGCTTTCGGTGCTCGCTCTCTACCACTGCCCGGACGCTCGCAGGCGTCGGCCAGTCGGGGAATGCCTCACGAAACGCCTGCGCCGCCTGCGCAGATGCGCCAGCTGCCAGCCGGTCGTAGCGCTGCGCGCGAAGGAACAGGGCGCCCCCGACGCAGAGCAGAAAGACGGCCGCCGCGGCGAGCGCCGCGTTGAGCGAGCCTCGTACGAGCCGGTACCGATCGGTCACACCGAGCGGCCCGCGTCGCAACTCAAGGCGTGACGCGTGCGGAGCATTCCCGAGATATGATGTCGCCAGTGACACGACATCCGCCTCGGCGTCGACCACCGTCATGCGCAGCCCCGCGTCGATCGAAGCCAAATCGCTTGAGGAGAGTCCGAACGCGAGCACGCTCTGCACGGGGTCAACGAACGCGCGAAGCCGAACCTGAAGGGCAATGCCGTCCGCCGTTCGTGGCGCCAGGTTCCAGGCAACGTGGCGGCCGCGGCGGTGGGAGACAACGCTGACGTCATCACCCTCTCGAATTAAGAGAAGTGTATCGTTCTCGTCAGTTGCGGCGGGAGTTGCCCGAGCGGCGGCCGCCCTCGCCGCCAAGAGCGCCGCCGGCGTCACCGATTCGACGGCCACACCTGCGCGTTCCAGCGCTTCCAGCCAGGGCCGCAGCACGTCGACGCGGGAGCAGACCGCGAGAGTTGGCTGCCCCGCGCCGTCGGCCGGGACGACGGCGAAGTCGGCAGCCAGTTCTTCGGCCGCCAGTGGGACCTTCTCCTCCAGCTTGAACAGCATCGCCTTGCGGTCGAGGTGGGCGCCACCCGTGTCAATCGTCACGCTCATGCACCAACCGGAGGGGATAGCGAGCGTGACGCCGTGACCGACGTGACCCAAGCGCCCGAGCGCCTTTGCAATGGATTGCGCCACCTCGTCGCGGTTTTCCCCACCGGCAAGTTGAATCGGCGCGGCTGAGCTCCGCTGCGCTCCGGCACAAGCGACGACCCAGCCCGGTGCGTCGCCCGCGCCTGTCGGAAAGAGAATATACGTTTCAGCGCGTTTCATCAGCGAAGACCATCCGCCAGACCCGTCGGGGGCGCGGTCTTTGCGGGCGCCGGTTGGGTCGCCGGGTTTCCTGCGGCAGCGGCAGGGGCGCGGACGATCGACACGCGCCGGCCATTCCAATCGAACTCCACTCGCTCACGCGACACCGACCGCAGGGTCGCACCTGCGATCGACTCTCCGATCGACCTCACTTGCACGGTGCCGTCGGCCGTGCGCAACATGGCGAGGGAATTGCCGATTGAACCGACGAGCACCAACGGCGGAAAGGCGGCCGGCGGCGCGGTTGCGTCGGCACCGCCGCCTGCCGCAACAGGGATCGTGGCGGCGAGCGACCTTCGTAGAGGCTTCGACACCAACCGTTCCAACTCCTCGTCCGGCATGGCGACAGACGTGGTGGCGGCGGCGGCGCTCCACGACGCTTGCGCGCTACGAAGGCTGGACTCTGGTTCCTCAGATTGCGAGAGCGGTTGCAAAAAACCGATCCAAACGACGAACCCGACGCCGGCCGCAAACTCGACGGCGGCGAGGGTGAGCAAGGCGCGGCTGGTCTGACGGGCGCGAAGCACGGTGTTGGAACCTGGTGTCTGAATCGGCGGGCGCGCAAGCCTGATCCGGCGCTGTACCCGTCCGATCCCTATCCTACCAAGTGAACGATTGGCGGAGCGGAACATTCGAATCGGCGCGGTCGAGCACGAAAAAGGTATACCACTTTCGCCGCCCGTCGGCGGCGGCGACCCAGAGAGAGTGACAGCTCGAACCGTCCACCAGGGCCGCCGCGCCGGGCGAACCCGCCTTCAGTCGGGCGGCGGCGATCAGGGGACGGAGGCGAGCCAGCTCTGAGCCAACGGTAGGTCGCCGGTCGCCGCCGCTGCCCGTGGCGAGCAAAGGCGGTTCGAATGAGGCATCCCGCGCCGCCACCAGCCTGCCAATGTCGATGGCAGAGAGCCGTGCACCGATAACCATACTCAGGAGCGGTTCGGGAGCGCGGCGAACGTTGATCGCTCCATCCCCCCAGCAGCTCAGCGCCGCCGCCGGGCCAGCCGGCATAACTTGCCTGCTCTCCCACTTCAGCAGGCTGGCTGGCGAAACGCCGTCGAAGACCTGCCCGTAGCCGGTCATCCATTGCTCGACACGGCGCGCATCCTGCGAGGCGCTATTCACGGGTCGTTCACCAATGACCATAGGCTGACGAGCCGGGCGGAGCCGCAGCGCGTTCATGGGGGCGATGGCGTTTGCGTAGCGGCGGATAGCGTCCTCGGCGCCCTCGCGGCCGAACTCCACCAGGAGGACGTTCACGTTCGCCTTCGCCTGCTCGTCCGCAATGACGAGATCGAACGCCTGCCCTCCGAGCGTCACGCGACGCCGTAACGACGGGACTGGCCGGCGGCTTCGCCCCTCCTCGGCGCGAAGCAATCCTTCGGCGTACGGCAAGACTGCCTCCCGGCAGGAAGCGGTGCCCCACCGACGTTGCAACTCGTCCTGCGCCGCCCGCGCCCGGACCGCCTGCCGCACTGAAGCCCGGCCGATGCCCACGAGCAGCGTCGAGGCAAGGACCAGCAGCAGGAGCGTCGTAATCAGTACGTAGCCATGCCGCACACCCGCTCGATGATGGTTCGGCCGGCGCCAGCGCTGCTGGCTCGACCGGCGCGGAGAATGGAAATCGACTGGACGCATGGAGGAGGAATCTCTTAAGTCAACGGACCGCAATCACGCGTTCTGTCGCGCCACTATTCGTCTGAATCCGAATCCGCACGCGGGAGGGAACCGGCGTATGGTGAACCGGCGTTTGGGCGTGATCGGTCGATCGGGACCGCGCGGCGTCGTCTGAAGCCGGGGACAGTTGCAGGTCTATTACTCCTGCCAAGACAAGTTCACGCCACGACGTTCGTTCCGCGGAAGCATCGAGCGGCACTTGCTCCCGGACGAGCAACAGCGCCCGTGATTCGCCTTCGCCACCGCGGGATGGATGTCTCCCGGCGTCGACCACCCTGTACGCAATCCGGACCAGCCGCCCGGTCGAGCGCCCAGTTGCAGGTTCGAGCCCGCCATGACCGACCAGCACCATGGAACCGTCTGAGCGGAACTCGACGGATTGCGCGTTGCCCAAGTCTCGGCGTATCAGGTTCGCGGCCGCGTCAAATTGCGATTCGGAATCGACGCTACGACTCTCCCGCGCATCACGTGCGAGCGCGCCGGCCGCTAAGACGACACCGCCCATGAGCACAGCCGCGAGGACCGAGGCGATCAGCAATTCGATTAGGGTAAATCCGCGTCTACGGAGTAGCGTGCGATGTCCATTGATGTAGGTGGGCAGACTCTTCATGGCGCCCCCCTGCTGCGAGCGTCGGCCGTCGCTCCGCTTGCTCGATCGTGGACAAGAAGATCGATCGACACCACTGATCGCCGCCCTTCCGTTTCCGCCTCGCCAGGCCCCCACACTTCGACACGAATCACGTGAGAGGCCAGTGCCGCGGCGCTCGGATCGCGGCGCTCGGCGGTGCGCCAGCGATAACCTTCGACGCCTGGCAAGGGCCCACTGCCAAACCGAGGGACGGTGTCGAAAATTGTGCCGCCGGCGGTCCAGCTCTCCACGAGTCGATCGATCGCCTCGATGGCGCGGAGCTGCCGGTCCGCCAAGGCGCGCTGATGCAGGAACCGGCCGCGTGCGATGACCACGCTGGCGAGGACTGTGCCGAGCACGACGAGCCCGGCGATCACCTCAACGAGCGTCGTCGCGCGGCGCGTCGCCCGGCTCCGACGCCCGTGCGAGCGCGCTAAAGATGCGGTCGATTTCACGTTCATCGCTCACCTCCGTCGCGCCCCCACCCAGTCCCGCGATCACAAGCCATCGGTCGAAGCCAGGCCCCGTCAGCTCAACTGCGTACGTGACGCCAATCCCGAGGCTGGAACAGGGAACCGACACCTCGCCGAAGGCGGCGTTCCGCCCGCGCTCGCCTGCGACGCGGACCCGTTTGAATCGCACCCCCGAGGGCAGCCGCGCCAGTTGCGGGCCGCCTCGGGCTGTGCCGGCCAAGCGGAGCGCCATCGTGCTGTCCGCGAGGGAGAAGACCATCTCGGCGTCGCGGTCGAACCGCGTCGCATATCGGCGGCACGACTCGTCAAACGAAGCAACGCGGTCAACCGCCTCGCGTGCTGTCGCCCGTCGCAGCGGCCCCGCAAACGTCAATGCCGCCGCACCTGCCAGCAGCGCCATGACCACCGCGACCGCCATGACCTCCACCAGAGTGAAGCCGCGGCAACTCGCAGGGATAGACCGAGGTTGTTTCACGGCGATCGACTTCACAGCTTTTCCAGATATCCGGAACGGGCTACTTCGCCAGCGCCCGTCGATCGGCGGGCGCTGCGACGTCGGCGCTGCTAATGTCCGCGTCGTCTCCGGTTCCGCCCTCGCGGCCGTCGGCGCCGTAGCAAATGACGTCAAACGGAGCACTGCGTCCCGGTTGCACATACTGATAGGGCCGGCCCCACGGGTCGTTCTGCACCACCTTCACAAAGTTCGGCGCCAGGGCCCGAAGGCCCTCTCGGTTGTCGGGATAACGGCCGTTGGCGAGGAAGTAGCCGTCGACGGCGCCGGAGTAGGTCGCAATGTCGGCGCGGGCGCGCTCACGCTTGGCGCGGCCGAGGTAGCCGCTCGTCGCATAAGTCACCACGGCGGCCAGCAGCCCGATGATCACGACCACGATCATCACCTCGATGAGGGAAAAACCGGCCGCGACCGCACCCTCGTCGAATGAAGCGCGACGGACGACGGACTCAGGTTGTAGCGTCCACTTCAGCGGACGGGCTTTGCTCGGTCGGCAGAAAGTCCGTCCGCTAAAGCGGTCCCTGCGCAGGGCTCTACTGAATGACATTCCCGGCCTCCAGGATGGGCAGGACGGTCGCGAGCACGATGAAGAGCACGAGGCCCGCCAGACAAAGGATCAACACAGGTTCGAGGATCGCCGTGAGGCGTTGGGCGGCGGCGCTCACCTGCTGATCGTACGTCACCGCCAGGCGATCGAGCATTGCCTCGAGCTTGCCGCTCTGCTGACCGAGGGCGAAGACCTGAATGACCGTAGGGGGAAAGGCCCGCGTCTGCTCCAGCGCCTCGCCAATGTCGCCGCCGGCCGAGACGGCCTTGGCGCAGCGGCCCAGTGCGTCACGGATGACCAGGTTTCGAGTCGTCCGCTGGGCGATCGCAACGGCGGCCAGGAACACCGTGCCGCTCTTGAGGAGCGTCGACATCACGATCGCAATGCGAACGACCTCCTGCTTTCGCACCAAGTCTCCCACCATCGGCAGCCTCAGGACCGCCTGATGCCAACGAAGCCGCCATCGCTCGCGGCGCATCGCCGCTGCCAGCAGTCCGGCAGCCGCCGCCGCCGCCAGGGCGAGCAACCAGCCCCAGGAGACCAGAAAACCGCTCACTGCCCGAACGACGCGCGTCGGCAGCGGCAGCGGCTGCCCCTGCTCCAGAATCGGCTCCAGCACGCGCGGTACGACAAACGTCATGAGAAAGACCGAAGCAAATAGGGCCGTCACCAGGACGATGGCAGGGTAGATCAGTGCGGTGCCGACTCGCCCTTTGAGTTGCTCCGAGCGCTCGCGGAAGTCGGCAAGGCGGAACAGGGAGGCGTCCAGCGTCCCCGAGTTCTCTCCGACGTCGGTAATGTTGACGCAGAGGTCGTCGAACGCGCGCGGGTGAGCCCGCATCGCGTCGGCGAGGCTCGAACCGGACGCGACTCGCTCCCTCAGGTCGAGGACCGTCGCGTGAAACGCACCGCCGTGCTGGCGGGCGACCACAGTTAAGCCCTCGTGCAGCGGCAGCCCAACGCTCAGGAGCGTTGCCAGTTCGCGAATGAAGTCGGTGACGGCATGGCCCGCCGGCGCCCGACCGCGAAGCCCGATCCGCCGCCATACGCTCAGCCTTCGTCCGGCCCCGTTGTCACGCGCATCGTGCCCGGCCGCCGAGGTCTCGACATCGAGCACGGTAAGGCCGCGCCCACGAAGCAGGTCACGTGCCTGCCGAGGCGTGTCGGCGGCGACGGTGCCTCGTAGTTCGCCGGCAGCGGCAGTGTCGGTCGCTCGGTAGGTGAAGACGGCCATACGGTCTCAAGGATACACCAACCACCATTTGGGATTGCGGATTTCGGATTGCGGATTCAAGAACCCACGTCTTCATTCCGAAATCCGAAATCCGAAATCTGACGTGTCGGCGCCACATCCGATCGTCCCACGGAGGCATCCTCGTTGATTTCGGGGTTTAGGGTGACCCGCTCCACCTCGGCGATCGTGGTCAGTCCGGCCAGCACTTTAGCGATCCCGTCATCGCGCAGTGACTTGGACCCCGCACGGCGAGCGGCCTCTTTAATCTCCGACGCGGTCGCCCGACTTTGAACCAGCCGGCGGACCGGCTCATCCAGCACGAGCAGTTCGAACGCCCCAACCCGCCCTCGATATCCGGTCCGCCGGCACCCTGCGCACCCCGCCCCGACCCGCATGCGGGCCACCCCGTCCGCCGAAACGCCAAGCCACGCCAACTCGGAGGGGGTGGGCGGGTGGGGTTGAGCGCACGCCTCGCAGACCCGACGGACCAGCCGTTGCGCAAGTACGCCGATCACCGAACTGGCGACGAGGTAGGGCTCGATCCCCAGGTCGAGCAACCGAGTGACAGCAGTCGCGGCGTCGTTGGTGTGGAGCGTGCTGAAGACAAGGTGGCCGGTCAACGAGGACTGGATCGCCATCGTGGCGGTCTCCAGGTCGCGGATCTCGCCGACCATGATCACATCCGGGTCCTGCCGCAGCACGCTGCGCAGGCCGCTCGCGAAAGTCATTCCCTTCTTTTCGCTTACCTGGCTCTGACTGATCCCCTCGAGCTGGTATTCGATCGGGTCTTCGAGGGTGAGGATGTTCCGCTCGGCGCTGTTGATGCGCTTGAGCGCGGAATAGAGGGTGGTCGTCTTTCCGCTGCCGGTCGGGCCGGTGACCAGGATCAGCCCGTGCTCCACCGCAATCAGCCGGGTGAACAGCTCGAGCGTCCTGCCGTCCATCCCGATCTCGGTCAGGTCGTAGAGTCGGGCGCTCTTGTCGAGCAGCCGCACCACCACGCGCTCACCGTAGCTTGTCGGCAGGCTCGCCACGCGCAAATCGACGACCCGCCGCCCCACCTGCACCGTAGCGCGGCCGTCCTGCGGAAGGCGCTTCTCTGCGATATTCATCCGGCCCATCACCTTCAGCCGGCTGATCACTTCTTCCTGGATCGGCTTAGGAAGCGTGAAGACGTCGTAAAGCACGCCGTCAATGCGCGTGCGAACGACCAGCCGGTCCTCGTAAGGCTGCACGTGAACGTCGGATGCACCGGCCTTGACCGCCTCAAACAGCAGCAGGTTCACCAGACGGATGACCGGCGCGCGGCTGGCGTTGTCGAGCAGGTCGTCCCGCCCCGGCCGCCCGGCGAGCTCGCGGACCTCATCCAGCGTCCGGCCCATGTCGGCGTCACCGATTTGAAGCGCATCAATATGCGCCTGCGCCTGTCCCGACCGCGCCTGATAGGCGTTGTCGATCGCCTGCGCAACCGCCTCCGCAGGCGCAAACAGCGGTGTTACGGCGCATCCCAGGAATCGGCCCACAACGTCCACCTGCTCCAGGCTCGACGGCTCCGACAACGCAACCGCAAGATGACGACGGCCGTTGCTGTTGCCGTTTAGGTCCGGCGATTCGAGGCCGAGGACTCCGAACTTCCGTGCAAAGGCGATCGGCACGTCGGCTACGAAGCGCTCGCTAGCGACGTAGCCGTCAAACGTTTCGAGATATCCCACCGACAACGCCCGCGCCGCAGTCGCCGCCGCGCTCGTGTCGCGGGGGAAGTTCTCGATAATCGTCGAAGGTGACGACATGGTCTGGCTCGGGATTCTGGCCGCGTCAGTGCATCGGCACGGGCTCGCTGGTCGGAAAATCACTCGGGAGATCCGAGAGCTTTGCCTTCTTCTCTGAGAGGTACTTCAGGTCCTCAAACTTGTCGTCGCGCAGGATCACCGGTCGGATGAAGACGAACAGTGTCGTGTCGTTGTCGGTCCGCGACCGGCTGCCAATCAGCTCTTTGATAATGGGGATCTGGTCGAGGATCGGGATCGAGTTGCGGGTCGCCCGAAAATTCTTCACCGACAGACCGCCCACCACGATCGTGTAGCCGTCGGGGATCGTCACCATGCTCTCGATCGCATTCTTCTGGCTCGGAGGCGGCAGCCCTGCGGTGCTCTGGCCGGTGAAGCTGCTCAGCTCGACCGCGTAGGTGAGCTGGAGATAGTCTCCCTCGCTGATGTGCGGCTCTACGGAGATGGTGGTCCCTGCCTGGGCCTGGCCGCCTAACCCGGTCCGCGACTGCGTAGTGGAGGTGTCGAGGATTTCCGCGAATGGCTCCTGGCTCACGCTCTGGAGGCGACCTTTGCCGTTGTCATTGACGAGCAACTGCGGCGCCGACACAAGCCGGGCCTTGGAGTTCGTTGACAGGCCGCGGACGACGATGTCGGCGATCTTGGGGCTCAGGAGTGCGAACGTCCCGCCCGGCGCAGCCACGGGCGTCAGGCTGCCGCTAACCGGGTCGACGGTCGCAACGCCAAAGGAGCCAAATGAGATGATCTGGCCGTTGTCGTAGCCGCCCAGCCGTGCAACGTCGATGCCGATGGTCGCTCCGTTCGCGGTGTCGAGCGTCACGATCGTACACTCGACCTGCACCTGCGGGCGGCGGCGGTCCAGCATCTGGATCAGCTGCGCATACTGCTGTTGCACCGATGGCCGGGCAATGACGATGATGCTGTTGGTGTTGGCGTCGGCCGCGACGGTGGCGTTCTTTCCGCGTACGGCGCCGGCGAATGCCGGGCCGGACGGAAGGCCCTCCGGATAAACACCCCCGCTTCCGTCGCGATAACGCGGGTTGGTGCTGGGGTCGTAATACTGGACGCTTCGGCCGCCAGCAGGCTCGAAGCCGGGGACGCCGCTCGATTGCGATTGGTCGACGACGCCCGGCACTTCTGTGGCGCGAGACGGAGTCTTCGGAGCCACCGCCGAAGCGACGCCGACCTGCGACGCCGCGTTGGCAGGCGCGGCCGCGTCGCTTCGCGAGAGCGGGGCGCCGCTCGCCGCAGCGCGGCCCATCGATTCGGTGCGGTCGGTGCCGCCCAGGTCAGGCACCACGCCTGCGCTTTCCCCCTCGCCGCCGCCGCCGAGCAGGCCGGCAATGGTTGCCAGCACGTCGGCGGCGCGCGAGTTTTTCAGCTTATAGAACTGGATCGGGCTCCGCTCCTCCGTCACCGGCTTATCGATCTCCGCGAGCACGGCGTCGATCGAAGCGTGGACGTCCGCCGTCGCGGCAACGACCAGCGCCTGCGACTCCGGATCGACGCTGGCCTGGTAGGAATGTCGCGCGCCGGAGCCGACAAGGTCGCGAATCACACGGTCGACACGGTCGGGCGCCACGCTTTTGAGTCGGTATACTTTTGTCGTTCGCTCGACCGGCTTGTCCATCCCGTCAATCAGCGCCGTCAGTTCCTCGATGCGCTCAGGAGGCGCTGCGAGGATGATCTGGTTACCGCGCTCGTCGGCCGCAACATAAGCGCCCGTCGCGCCGGGCGCTCCGCCGCGCGCGGATTCCCGCCCGCTCAGGATCTGGTTGACCATCGCCGCCACCGTGACGGCGTCCGCCTGTTTCAAGGGCAGGAACTTCGTCTCGACTGGCGCCGCAGAGTCGAGAAGCTCAATCAGTTGACCGGCGCGACGAACCGCGGACGGATAGTCCGTGACGATCAACGTCCGCTGCCCAGGGACCGGCTGGGCCGTGCCACCGGGCTGAGTCAGGTAAGGCCGCACCGCCTCAGCCAAGGTGGCAGGGTCGCTTCGGTGGATGACGAACGCCTGAACGATCGGTTCGCCCGGTGGTGCGTCGCCCGCGCCCGCAGCCTTCGGCTTGGCGACGGCGGCCAGGCTCTGGGCGGGAACAATCTGCTTCCACCCCGGCTGTTCGGCGTCGACCAGCGCGAACCCCTTCATTCGCAACGCGCTCTGGAGAACGCCCAGCAACGCGCTTTCCGGCACGTCGACGGGGACGCGGATGATCACCGTTTTGGTGTTGATCTGCTCGTCGTAGAGGATCGGGATCTTCAGCCGCTTGGTGACGATGTCCGCCAGCGTCCGCAGTTCGATCCCTTCCGTCGGGAACTCCATCGGGACGGGCGCGTCACCGGGCGTGGCGCGGGTAGGCGCGGTGGCCGGGGGCGGGGATGTGGCTTGTCCCAGCGCCGACACAGGAGCCCATATCGCGGCCAGCACGACGGCAAGTGACGTCACGATCGGTTTCGCAGCGATCATCGCAGTATCCCTCTCCGCCCGTCGGTCACGGTCTCACGGTTGGCTGCGGCGTCGGAGTTGCCGGTGGACGGATCTCGACGCCGAACGGGGCGAACTGCCATTCACCGCCCACGCACACCTGAACGTACAGCCGCATGTAGCCGGCGACCGGCGCATAGAACTTAAACGGCAGGTCCGGCCCGCCGCGCGACGCCGCATCGGCCGGCTCCGCGCCGGACGGGTGGATGTGTACCACAGTCTTGTGATCCGCCGAAAAACCAACGATGTGCGCGTAGGCCCCCATCAGCGGCTCAAGGCCGACGAATGGCTTGCCGTCCGGATCGCTAACACGAACGCGCCCCCCAACCGCTTCACCCGCACGTGGCAAGCCAGCGGCGCCGTTGGGCCCGTCGAAGGTCAGCTCGTACTTCACCCCACCGACCACCACCACGGAACTCAACCACTGATCAATCGCATCGCCACCTTCGGCGTCGGCGGGCAGGTCGGCGATCACGTATTCCTGGACGCTCGTCCAATCCGGCACCACGTCGGCGAAGACTCGGTAAGGCCCGTGCCTTTGTGGCGTGAACGAGAACGCATACTCGCCTGGGCGCTGCGTCGGGACAGGGTGCTCGTGGTGGTAATCGCTCAGGCTCCGGTCGACGATCAGGAGGTGAATCCGCTCGGTGTGCATGACGAGCAGGTCCGAGGCGGTCACCGGCGCGCCGCCAGACCGACGGGCCAGCGTCACGCGCACCTGCGCCTTGCGCCCGGCCGCGAGCGGCGCGTCGGAGGCGAGCGTCATCGTCATCGTCGGTTCACCGGGCAGTTCATACGCGCCCCCGCCGGGGATGCGGCGCCGAACCAGCTTCATCTCGCAGATCGTGCACCGGGCGTCAGACTTGAGGTGCCGGTCGGCCGGGTGCATCGGGCAGACGTAGACCGGTGCTTCAACGACGTTTACGGCATACCGCTTCGCAATGGCATCGACCCGCGCGCGCCACAATTGAAACGCGCCCTCCGACTTCTTGCGCGGCTCGGCCTTCTCCCGCGTCGCGAGGATGAGGGCCGTACCCGTATCGAACAGTTCCGTCAGCTTCGACTTCAGCTCTTCGGGATGGGGGTCGGTGGCGGCGGCTTTCGCCTCGAGCAGTCGGAGCTGCGGGCTACAGACCGCGACTTGGAAAGCGATGTCTTTCAGTTGGTTGGTTGCGAGGAGCTTGCCGATGTTGTCGGTGCACTGACGGATGACATCCCACGCCTCCTCGACGGTGAGCGGGTCGGGGAGTTCAAGACGTGGATCGTGCGCGCTGGCGCGCGGTGCGGCCAAAGCCGCCACGACAACGGTGAGCCAGAGAAGGATGCGCAGACTATCGCCGGCGTAGGGATGAAACATGAGCACGGGGCGCCCCTGCCGTCGGTTCAAAAAAGATGTCAAGACGTTGACGTGACATAGTATACAACCTGTCCACCAGCAGGTGGTTCCTGCTGCGCTCGCAGCAACCGATCGGTCCAAGACTGAATCCAGAAAGAGAGCTCCGGCGTGGACCAGGCCCAACTGGACAGCGCGAAGAATTCCGCGCGCGACAGTCTCCAGCGAAATCATGAGAAGGTGATGACAACATGGCCCAAATTCTGTTGACGTTCGTTCAAGACGAAGTATGGTGGCCACCGCTGCTCAGGCGTCCGCAACCGTTTTTTGACGTACATCTTGACTGTCCACCATTGTCCGTCCTGTCAGAGTTTGGCGGAGTTCATTTTCAGCAGTAGCCTGTGAAGACGTCTCGCGTGCGAGGCATCGCGCGGACTTCATCATCGAATCGCAAAAACCAGGGGTCTTTCGCGTCCTGGGGTGGTCGCACCTTTGAAGGAGCATCATGACGCCGCGCCGCTTCCCCGTCGCGTTTGCGATCGCATTCTCGTTGGTCCAACTGGGGGTTTGGGCAGCGGGCGCCGCTACGGTCCTGGCGGCGACGACCACGCCGGTACTGACGTCAGTTGTCTCGCGTCGGCTGTATGGCACCGTGCCGTACGACGTCCCCCTTCCTCTCACTGGCGCATCCGGCATTGAAGGACGGGATGTCTCCAACGGCATGTTCCTCGTTTTTGCGTTCGATCAGCCCGTGACCAGCGGTGCTGCCGCCGTCACCGCCGGCACCGCCACGGTCAACGGAGTTCCCAGTTTCTCCGCAAACACCGTCTCTTTGAGCCTGACCGGCGTCGCCAACGCCCAGGCCTTTACCGTCACGTTGACCAATGTGAAGTCGACCGCCGGAGGAACCCTCGCCACGGCGGCGATCACGGTCCGCACGCTCAAGGGGGACGTCAACGCCAGTGGCTCGGTCTCCGCGGCCGACGTGAACCTCACGAAGGCCGCCGTCGGAGCCACGATCAGCGGCGCCAACTACCGCGCCGATGTCAACGTCAACGGCGATATTAGCGCGGCAGACGTGAACCTTGTGAAGGCCGCCGTGGGCACGTCCGTCGCCGGTGGCCCCGCCGCCAACACCGCGCCGACGATCGGAGCCATCTCACCCATCACGGCCAGCTCTGGCATTCAAACCCAGCCGGTCGGGTTCGCCGTTGGCGACGCTGAATCCACACCGTCGGCACTCGCCGTGTCGGCGACGTCGAGCAATCCCACCCTGATCGCTGCTTCCGGCATCACAGTCGCCGGCACCGGTGAGTCGCGCACGCTCACCCTCACCTCCGTGGCGGGACAGACCGGCACCGCGACCGTCACGCTGTCAGTCTCCGACGGAATCACGGTGACGACATCCGACGTGCAGGTCACGGTCACGCCGCCGCCCACCCTCTACTTGGCAAACATGACGCCTCAGGGTGTCGCGGCGTCCGGGGGGTCCGGGTCGTCGACACTGCTCCTCAGCGGCGACGAGACCTACGCGCTCGTCCGGTTCAGCTACTCCAACATGACGACGCCGGAGGTCGCCAAGCACGTCCACGGCCCGGCCGGGCCAACCGAGTCGGGCGGCATTCTGTTCGACCTCGACTCCGAAGAGCCCGGTCCGGACGGTTCGTATAAGTGGGTTTTCGTCCCCGTCGGCACCAATACCGTGGCCGCTCAGGTTGCGGCGATCAAAGGTGGGCGGACGTACATCAACATCCACAGCTCGCGCTATCCCAACGGCGAGATTCGCGGGCAGTACGCTCTGGTGAGCGGGTCACAGACTTTCGCTCCCCCGCCACCGCCTCCCGCCCTACCCAACACGCCTCCTACCTCCGCCGAGGCGGCGCGTTTCCTTACGCAGGCGACGTATGGGCCGACTAAGGCGGAGATTCAGAACGTCCAGACGATCGGCTATGAGCAGTGGCTGGCGAACCAGTTTGCGACGCCGACGACGTCAAACTATGACGCCGTCTACGCCCGCGCCACCACCAGCCCCGCGGCCGCGGACGACCTCAGCGCCACGCGGGTCGTCGAGACGTGGTGGAAGAACAGCATCAATGCCCCCGACCAGCTCCGCCAGCGCGTCGCGTTCGCCTTCAGCGAGATCTTTGTAGTGTCGGCCGCGGACGAGGCGATTTCGGGCCAGCCCGCCGGGCTCGCGACTTACTACGACACGCTAGCGCGAGACGCGTTCGTCGACTTCAAGACGCTGCTGAAAGACGTCACGCTCCACCCGATCATGGGGCGTTACCTGAACATGCGCGGCAGCGTCCGCGCGAGTACGGGTAACGGCAACAAGCCGCCCAACGAGAACTACGGGCGCGAAGTGCTTCAGCTCTTCTCGGTTGGCGTCAATCTGCTCCAGCCCGACGGCACGCTCAAGCTCGGCGTCGACGGACTGCCACAGGCGACGTATGAGCAGCCCACGATCCAGCAATTTGCGGAAGTCTTCACGGGTTGGAACTCCGACCCAGTTGCCGTAGTAATCCCACAACTCAACACCGATGGCACGGTCACCAACCTCAACAGCACCTACAACAAGCCGATGGTGCAGCAGAACTCCGGCGCTGACCACTCACGCCTTCAGAAGGTGCTCCTGAGCTACAACCTGCCGGATGGCACCCCTGCGCCAAAGACGCTCGCCGCTCGCGGCAGCAGCCACACAGTCGACAGCGCTAATGCGGAACTCGACTTCGCGCTCAATAACATCGTCAATCACCCCAACGTCGGGCCGTTCATCTGCCGCCAACTCATCCAGCGGCTCGTCTGCAGCAACCCGAGCCCGGCTTACGTTTACCGTGTGGCGCAGATCTTCGCTGACGATGGTTCAAGCAGCCACCTCCGAGGCAACATGCAGGCGGTGATCCGCGCGATCCTCCTTGACTACGAGGCGCGCAGCAACGACCTGCTTGCCAACCAAGGCTTCGGCAAGCTCCGAGAGCCGCTCCTCCGCGGCACGGCCGTTATCCGCGCGTTCCACCCGACCAGCGTCTCGGGGCACTTCAAGATCGGTACCACGGAGACCGCCCTCTCCCAGACTCCGCTGCGCGCACCCACTGTCTTCAACTTCTTCGAGCCCGGCTACATCTACCCCGGCCCCATCGCAGACGCGGGCCTTGTCGCCCCCGAGTTCCAGATCACCTCCGAGACGACGGTGATCCTGCAGACAAACTTCCTTTACGCAGGCATCCAGGGAAACAGCCTGACCGGGTTCGACGGCGCCGACATCAAGCTCGACCTGGCAACGGAGGTGGCAATTCTGTCCAACACGGCAAGTTCCAATCCGACCTCGGACCTGCTGGACCACCTCAACGTCCTGTTGCTGTCAGGGCAAATGACGCCCGCGATGAAGACGAGACTCACCACGTACCTCGGCACGCTCAGTGCGAGCGACCTGCCCAATAAGGCGCGATGGGCGGTTCGCCTGATCGCGACATCGCCGCAGTTTGCGGCACAGAATTGAGGCGCGCGGCCAGTCGGACGGCACGGAGGTTTGGCACACCAGAGAGGATCACGATGTCACGCGATATCGAGCAGGAGAGCGATCAGGGCGGTGGCGACGGCGTGAGCCGGCGAAGCTTCATTACGCAGGCGGCATGCGCCGCCGTGGGCGCGACGGCGATGGTCTCTACGATCTGGGACCTCCGCTTCATCAATGCCGCTGCGGCGGCGGCGCTGAAGCCGCGCCCGGCGGACACGCTCAACCTGGAGAACGACGCTTATCATGCCTTGGTCTGCGTGTTTCTTTACGGCGGAAACGACGCGAATAACCTGCTGATCCCAACCGACGCTACCAACTACGCGGCGTATCAGACCGCGCGGGGAACGCTAGCGATCCCGCAGGCATCAGTTCTGCCGATCACCCCGCTCACCAGCGACGGCCGCACCTACGGTCTGCACCCGAGCTGTCCGGAGCTGCGCGACCTCTTCGCCCAGGGGCGGCTTGCGGTCGTCTGCAACACCGGCACGCTCGTCGCGCCCATCACGCGTGCGGAGTACCAGGCCAAGACCGTTGCCGTTCCACCACAACTGTTCAGCCATAACGACCAGCAGGTGCAGTGGCAGACGTCCGTTCCGGACCAGCCCGCCCGCACGGGATGGGGTGGTCGGTGCTCGGATCTGCTTCACTCACTCAACGGCAATACCAACGTCTCGATGTCAATCTCGCTGGCCGGGCAAAACACCTGGGAGGTCGGTAATGTCGTCAATCCGTACAACGTGAACACCGACGGCGCCCCATCGCTGCGCGGCACGACGCAGCCAAACCCGCCCAGCCCTTCCAGCACGGCGCAAATGCAGGTCATCCGCGACCTGATCAATCTCCAACACGCCAACCTGTACGAGGCCTCCTATGCCGACGTGACGCGCCGCGCACTCGACAACGCGGTCCTGCTGAACAACGCAATCGCGCCCACGTCCGCTGCGAACTACTTCACGACCGCGTTCCCAACCTCAAGTCTCGGCAATCAGCTCAAGATGATCGCCCGGCTCATCCAGGCCCGCAGCACGCTGGGCCCGAAGCGCCAGATCTTCTTCGCCTCTGCCGGCGGCTACGACCTCCACAGCACGCAGGTGGCGGCGGGTTCGCCCGTCACGGGAGCACATGCCAATCTCCTGGCCGACCTGAGCAAGTGCTTTAACGCCTTCTATAAGGCGACCGTGCAGATGGGGGTCGGCCCGAACGTCACGACTTTCACTGCGTCGGATTTTGGGCGGACGTTTCCAGTCAACGGAACAACCGGATCCGACCACGGGTGGGGCAACCATCAGCTCGTCATGGGCGGCTCGGTTATCGGCCAGAACCTGTATGGCCGCTTTCCCACGCTCGCCGTCAACGGCCCGGACGACACCAGCACCGGGCGGTGGATCCCGACCACGTCGGTCGATGAGTTCTCCGCAACGATGGGCAAGTGGTTCGGCGTCGGCCAATCCGACCTTCGCACGATCTTCCCCAACATCGGTCGCTTCGCGAACCCCGACCTTGGCTTCCTTACAGCGTAATCGTGTGGCAGGAGGAAAAATGCGTAGTGCCGGCGAACAATGCTTCAGGGAAAGGCCAACCTTCTGCCTCTGCGACCTGAAGCGGCCGCTTCTAGGCTGTGCCGCGCTCGTCGCCGGCTTCGTGCTGGCGAGTCGGCCGGCTACGGCGTCGGTCCTGCTTGGGTTTTCCGACAACGATACTACCCCTATCGCAGGAGCTGTTGCTCCGGGTGGCTCGGTCGGGCTCACCGTGCAGCTCATTAGCACCGGCGAGAAAAGCACAGGACTTGACTACCAGCTCCGCGTCCCAGCCGCAGCCGCGTCAGGTCATTTGCGTCTCACGTCGCGCAACATCGGCGCTAGTCCGTACTCCGACCTCTTTTTCACCGACACCGAGGTCACGACCGCCCCGGCGTCGGTGCTCGATCCGAGCAACGACCTCGATCTCGGTGCGACGATCGTCAACCCGCTGGCGCCGCTCGGGGCGGGGACCCATCTCGTCGCCAACTTCGCGCTGGCCGTCGATGCCACAACACCCCTGGGCATCTACGCAATCGAGACCTTCAGCCAGCCGGGGCTCGGTTACACCGGAGCGTCCCCCTTATTCTCCGATCACGCGTTTGACAGTCATGCCAGCTACCAGCTCGTCGTGCGCACACTCGACGGTGATGCCGACCTCGATGGAACGGTCGGCCCAAGCGATTTCAACCTGTTAGCAAGCCACTTCGGCATGACCGGCCAGAGCTGGTCAACCGGCGATTTCGACTTCGACGGCGCCGTTGGCCCGAGCGACTTCAACTTGCTGGCGACCAATTTCGGTAAGGCCGGCAGCAGCGGGACTGGGTTGACCTCCGCAGACTTGCTCACACTCAACGCCTTCGCCGCGACGGTCCCCGAGCCCGCCACCGTCACCATCCTGGCCGCACTCCTCCCACTCGCCACCAGCCGCCGCCGGAGCCGCGCGACGTCGCCGACATTGCTTCGATGACCGCTGACGTGCGTGGATCCTACGCAGTAACGTCTCCCGCCAAATCCCGATCGAGTAACGGAAGCAGCGGCTCGTATCGGCAAGGAGGCCCTTGCCGATACGGCCGCCAGCGCGATTCCCACAATTGGTGTCCTCTGCTACTGGCTCCGTGACCGCGACGCCGCACGTCGACGCGGAACCGCGGCCGCTTGTCGGCCGAGGCGCCTGTTGGCTTAACAAGCGGGGCGATTACCCGCGACGCGTCCGGGCGACCTTGCCGCGGATCGGCGTCGTGCTGAACAGGCCCTTTGGAACACCATTCGCGTCCAGGACAGAGCTGTTCTTGAGCTGATCTTCCAACCGGCTCCAGTTGGTGTTACCCGAGTAGTTGCCCAGAACTGTCGAGAACAGGTTCGAGGTGCCGGTCGAGGCACCACCCGAGAGCAGCAGCGATGGTGCGGCCGGGCCCGGCGGGATGGCCGGGATCTGCAGCGAGCCTGAACCCAGGCCCGCTGTCGCTTCCAGATTCACCTGCTGAGCGTCCTGGCTGGTGAGGATGCTGTTGTTGTTCACATCCGCAACCACCGTCGCATCCGTGTTCGGGTAGTTCACGAAGTTCGCGTACAGGCTCGGGTTGGCGCCCGCCGTGGACTGGGCCAGCACGTCGTTCGCGTCGCCCGAGGTGTAGATCTTGTTCTTGTTGGCATCGCCGACGTAGTTCACCGAGTGGACCGCATCGTCAGCGACCACCGCCAGGACGTCAGCCGGATTCGGGCCGGTGGCAACGACGGTGACCTCCACGTTGAGCAACTGGGAGTCGCCGTAGGTGGCGTTGGGGCGGACCGATGCCTGCAGGTAACCCAGCGCCGTGAGCCCGGCCGGCAGAGCCGGACCGGAGCCGCTGAGTGTCAGCAGCACCCGCCCGCTGGTTGCACCCGGATTCGAGGAGGTCATCGAGACGGACCACCCGGCCGGTGCGTTGAATCCGCTCACCACGAGCAGGGCTGCATCGTACGCGACGGTCACCGTGAAGCGGGTGACGCCGGTTCCATCGCTGATGTTGATCGGCAGCCCCGCCGTCGCGGCCGGGGCGTTGTCCGGGAGGCTGACGATCTGGCCGGTGGTCGAGCTGGCCGCCCGGGCGAAGTCGTCGATCGAGACGATGCGTGTCCCGGCGGGCGGGGCGGCGACGGTGAACTGCGTGGTGTAGTCGCCGCCTGGCACCAGGTCGCCCGCGCCGCCATCGAGGTTGTTGCCAATGCCATCGTTGAACGCGGACGCGCCGCTGATCAGGGCCACGCTGTAGGTGCCGGGGGCCAGGATGCCCGAGCGGGCAGGCTGCGAGCCCACCGGCGACTCGTAGGCGTCGGTGGCGACAAAGCTGAGCGTGCTGGAGCCCCCATCCCAGGCCAGGGTGCCTCGGACCAGGCGCCCATCCGGCCCGACGACCACCACATCGGGGTTGGTGCCGTAGAGGTTCAGGGGCGTGGGGTTGAACGCCCGGTTGAACGTGACGTCAAAGCCGCTGGGGGTGGGGGCGAAGCTGCTGACCTTCAGCGGGTTGGGCGCGACCACGACCTGGAAGGCGTCGCCGGCCGTCGCCTCGCCGTCGGCCACGGTGACGCTGGCGTTGTAGGTGCCCGCCACGGTGTAGGTGTGGGCCGGGACGCTGTAGGAGCCGGGGGCAGAGACGGTGGTGGCGAAGGGGGCGCTGCCGTCGCCAAAGTCGATTGTGACGTTCCAAGTCCCCTCGGCGCCGGGATCGGTGAAGGAATAGGTGCGGCCGGTGAGCGGAACGTACTGATCCACGTTCACATCCGGCCCGGCATTGACCAGCGGCGGGACGTTGGAAATGGCAAAGGAGACGCTGGCCGTGGCGGTGTGGCCGGGCGTGTCGGTGCCATCGTCGCTGAGCGTGTAGGTAAAGCCGTCGGTGGTGGCGTCGGAGCCATCGTTGTCGTAGGTGAAGCTGCCGTTGCTGGCGATGGTGAGCGAGCCGTGGAGCGTAGCGACTACCACGCTGCCGCCGCCCGGGACGGACGTGGTCACCGCGCCGACCGTAACGGAGCGGACTGACAGCGTCTGGCCGGGGTCCACGTCCGTGTCATTGGTAAGCACGTTGCCGCTGACGATCGCGTTTTCGCTCAGCGCGAAGGAGTCGTTGTTGCCGACCGGGGGATGGTTGTCGTCGTCGAGGATCGTGCCGGTTCCCGTCCCGTTGGCGATCATGGCGTTGACGGGGTTGGATAAGCCGACCGTGAACGTCTCGACCGGCTCCAACGTCGTGTCGCCATTGACCAGGATGGTCACGGGCTTGGACGTCTCGCCCGGGAGGAACGTGACCGCACCGGAGGCGGCGACGTAATCCGACGCCGCCTGTGCGGTGCCGTCGGCCGTGGTGAAGTTCACCGTCACCGTCTTGGCGCTGGGCTGCGACAGCGAAACGGTAAACGTGAACGCCGTCGTCCCTGCGTTGCCCTCGGCCTGGCTCACGCTGTTGATCGACACCGTCGGCGGCGGGTCGTCGTTCGTGATCGTGCCGGTGCCAACCCCGCTGCCGATGGTCGCCCCGTTCGTCGGGGCCGAGAGGTTCACAAAGAACTGCTCGGTGTTCTCGTCGGTCGTGTCGTTCACGAGCGGGACTGAGATCGTCAGCGTCTGCGTGCTGCTGGCGGACGGGTTGAAGGTGAGCGTCCCGGCGGTCGGCGCGTAGTCGGGCGTCCCCGGGCCGCCGGCGGTCGCGACGGCGGTTCCGTCGGCGGTGGCGTAACTGAAGCCGATCGGCAGGGAAGTCGCCCCGGTCAGGGTCACGGTGAAGGTTGCCGGCCCGCCATTCTCGGCGACGGAGACGTTGCCGATGCTGAGCGTCGGGGCCGCGTCGTCATTGGTGATCGTGCCGACGCCGCTGCCGGTCGAAATCGTCGCGCCGGTGGGATTCGACAGGTTCGCGGCGAACTGCTCGGTCGCCTCGTATACCGCGTCGTTCGTGATGGCGACGGTGAACGTCTGAGTCTGCGTCGCGGCCAGTGAAGGAACGAAGTTCAGCGTCCCGCTTGTGGCGGTGAAGTCCGGGGTGCCCGGGCCGCCTGCGATGGAGACGGCGCTGCCGTCCGCGGTGGCATAGTTGACGCCAATCGGCACCTCCGTTGCCCCGGTCCGCGTGACGATGAAGGTAATCGTCCCGGCCCCCTCGGACACCGATGGGCTGTCGATCGACAGCGTCGGGGCCGCGTCGTCGTTCGTGATCGTCCCGGTGCCGGTGCCATCCGCGATCGTCGCGTTGGTCGGGTTCGAAAGGTTGACCGAGAACGTCTCGGCCGTCTCAAAGACCGTGTCGCCGCCGACGTTGACGTGGACCTCCTTCGTCAACTCGCCGGGGGCGAACGAGAGCGTGCCGGACGTGGCGGTGTAGTCGCCCCCGGCGAGGGCGGTGCCGTCGGCGGTGATGAAGTCGACCGTCGTCGTCGCCCCGCTGGCCGTGGAGAGCGTGACGAAGAAGACGAACTGGGTCGTTCCCGCGCTGCCCTCGATCTTGGTCTCGTCGCTGATGCTCAGCGTCGGCATCGGGTCGTCATTGGTGATGGTGCCGGTCGCCGGAGAGCCGCCGACGCCGTAGCCCGCGCCCGGCGTGACAGTGAAAATCGCGGTCTCGTCGGCCTCGAACAGCGGGTCGGCCACCGGGTTGAGCGTCACGGTCGCAGTCGAACTCCCCACGGGGATCGTCAGCGTCTCACTCGCGCCCGAGACCGTGACCACGCCGCTTTGCGTGTAGTCGTTCCCCCCCGCTTCCGCGGAGACCGCCGTGCCGCCGGCGTTGAAGTTCACCGTCAGCGGGTTCGTCGTGTCGCCGGTGCGGGTGAATGTGTACACGAGCGTCCCGGCCGGGCTGTCCTCGGCGACGGACGCGGGGGCGACGGCCACGGACACGATCGTGTCGTCATTCAGGATCGTCCCGGTCGCCACGTCGTCCGGTCCGGGAGCCACTGTGTAGCCGCCGGTCGCGGCGATGGCCCCGTTCGCATTCAGCGTGAGGGTCACCGTTTCGTCCGGTTCTGCCGTCAGGTCCGTTGCGGGATCGATGGTGACGGTCGCGCTGCCCGAGCCTGCATTGAAATGAACGGTCGCAGTCCCGGTGGTCGTGTTGAAACCGACTAGCCCCGTCTGGGCGTAATCGCCCGTCAGTCCCGCCGTGCCGCTTACCGTGACATTGACGTCCAGCGCGTTCACCGTCGAGCCGGTGCGCGTGAGCGTATAGACGAAGTTCGGCCCCGTATCTTCCACACTTGTCGCCGGCGAAACCGCAATCTTCACCTCCGAGTCGTCGTTGGTGATCGTGCCCGTGGCCGGACTGCCCGTGACGTTATAGCTGGAGTTTGGCGTCACGGTCATAGTGACCGTCTCATCGCTCTCCACGTCGTTATCCGGGGTCGGGTTGACGGTAAGCGCTGCGGAGGGGACGCCGTCGGGAATAATGATGATCCCGGTGCCGGCCGTCGAATTGAACATCGCGCCGCTGCCGCTGGCGACATAGTCCTGCCCGGTGGGGAGGAACGTCGCCGAGCCGCTCGCGGTGAAAAACACCGTCAGCGCGCCGCTGAGCACGCCGGCGCGGGTGAAGGTATAGACAAGGTTCGTCACGCCGTCTTCGGCAACCGATGCCGGCGCGACGGCGACGCTCACATCCGTATCGTCGTTGGTGATCGTGCCCGTGACGGTGGGCGATGCGCCCGGGACATACCCCGAGCCGGCCGTCACCGTCAGGGTCGCCGTCTCGTCTGCCTCCACCGTCGTGTCGGCCGTCGGATCGAGCGTGACGCTCGCCGACGCGCTGCCGATGGGGATGATCACTGTGCCGGTGGTCGCGCCGAAGGTGGTCGCGCCGCTCTGCGAGTAGTCGTTGCCGGCGACGGTGGCGGTGCCGCCGATGCTGAAGTTCACCGTCAGCGGGTTCGTCGTCGCGCCGTTGCGGGTGAACGTGTAAACCAGGTTAGTGGCGCCGTCCTCGGCCACGCTCGTCGGGGCGACGGTCACCGAGACGAGCGTGTCGTCGTCGATGATCGTCCCCGTCGCCGCGGCCGGCGTGGCGACGGAATATCCGCCGGTCGCCGCCGGGGTGCCGTTGGCGTTCAGCGTTAGGATCACTGTCTCATCCGGCTCGGCGGTCGTATCGGTCGTCGGATTGATCGTCACCGTCGCTGTGGCCGAATTCGCAGCGAAGGTCGCAGTCGCCAGGCCGTTGGAGGTGTTGAACGTGGTGAAGTCGTGTGTGTAGTCGCCGGTGAGCCCGGCCGTGCCGCTCGCTGTGAGGCGAACCACGAGCGCGTTGGCGAGGAAGCCCGTGCGGGTAAGCGTGTAGACGAGGTTGGTCGCGCCGTCTTCCAGTACCTGGGTAGCCCCGAGCAAATCGATCTTCACGTCCGAATCGTCGTTTTCGATTGTCCCGGTCTGGGGGCTTCCGGTGATGTTATAGACGTCGCTGCCGGTGGCGGCCGTGACCGCGAGAATCGTCGTCTCGTCGGGCTCCACCACGTTGTCGTGCAGCGGATGGATCGTGAACGTCGTGGTCGCGGCGTTGGCGGCGAACACGGCCACCCCGACGCCCGTCCCCGCGGTGAAGGTCCCACTGGGAGCCGTGATAAAGAAGTCATCCGCGGCGGACGCCGTGCCGGTGACGGCGAAGTTCACCTGGAGCACGTTCGTGGTCACACCGGTGCGGGTGAAAGTATAGACCAGCACCGGGGAGCCGTCTTCGCTCACTGTATTGACGGAGAGCAGTTCCACCTTCACGTCCGTGTCGTCGTTGGTGATCGTGCCGGTGGCGGTCGCGGCCGCCGCCGGGGTGGCGACGTCGTAGCCGGTGCCGGGGGTGACGGTCAGGACGATCGTTTCATCGGGCTCGACGGTCGAGTCGATGGAAGGATCAATCGTGACCGTCGCGGTCGCCGAGTTGGCGGCGAACGTGACGGTGCCGGCCGAGCCGGAGAAGGTGTCGTCGCCGCTGTGCGTGTAGTCGGTGAGGAGCGTCCCGGTGCCGCCGACGGAGAAGTTGACCGTGCGGGCGAAGTCGTTGGCGCCGGTGCGGGTGAACGTGTAGACGAGCGTGCCGGGGCCGTCCTCGGCGACGGCGGCCGGGGCGACGGCGACGGAGACGTTCGGCAGGTCGATCTGCGTGATCGTCGCCTGTGTACCGCCGACGTCTGGGTCATCGGTGCTGACGTTGATGCCCGTGCCCATGACCACGCCCTGGGTGGAGACGGACGTGATGGTGGTCGACGTCGGGATAGTGGCGTCGAAGACCACGGTAACGCTCTTCTGCGCCGGCAGCGTGCCGATCGTGATCGGGGAGAGGGCGAAGTCGGGCCCGTTCTCCGCCGCCAGCATGTTCGGGTCAGCCCCATCGGCCTGCCCGGCGGCGGGGAGCCGCCGCTCGCTCAGGCGCAAGTAGCCGTACATCAAGTTGGTCATCGCGGCCGGGTCGTAGGTGTCGTCGAGGCCGAGCTGGTGGCCGAGTTCGTGCAGGACGGTCGTCAGCGCGTCAACGCGGCTGGCGGCGCCGCCGGAGGCGGTCGCGGCGAGCGACGTGCTGGCGCCGGTGAATTCGTTGTCGTCGTTTGGCGTGGCGTCGATGAACCAGGAATTTCCCGCGGCGTCGGCGTCCAGCGTGATGTGACCGGCGGAGGCTTCGCCAAGATACAAGCCGGGTAGGTCCTGGATGGAGAAGGTGACGCTGTGCAAGAGTGCGTCTTGCGCCGACGTGATACCAGCGGCATCCCAGCGCGCGATCGCGGAAGCGACGAGCGAATCGAGTTCGGCTTGGGAAAGCACGCCGTCGCCAAGGATCGCCAACGGTGCACTGCCGACCGAGGGCGGCGTTGCGATCGCGGTGTCATCGGGCGCCGAGGGCGGTATCTCTGGCGCCAGAGGCTGATCCGCAATCGCCGATGGCGGAACCGTCACGTCGGTGGCGCTTGGCGCGAACATCAGCGGAGGAGTATTGATCGGTCCCGCGATGAGGCTGATAGTGCCGCTAGTGCTAGTGCTGCCTGTATTATGCGATGACAGTTCTGCCGCCGCAGTGGCGCTGGCTGGTGCATTATCAACGAGTTGGAGAGTCGTGGTGGCGGTTTGCTGCGTCTGCTGGAGATGCAGGAATCCCGCTCCGAGGTCGCTAGCGGTTCCGCTCGGAACGGTGTTATCGTGGACATTGGCGCGAATGGTGTAGCCGGCGGTTCCGACCTGGTTCACCTGCACGAGGATTGCGGCCAGAGGAAAGTCCGATGCGTTAGCCGTATCGAAACCTAAGTTCCGATGGTCGACGTTGTTGTTGGTGACCGTGACGTCGGCCGATCCCGTCCCGTTGCGTCCGATCACTTCGATGCCGCGGCCCAGCGGCGCCTCACGGATGGTGTTGTTGTCAAGCAGCACATGGTTGACGCCGTTGCCATTCAGGTTGACGCGCATGCCGTTGCCGATGGACGAGCCCGAACCGGCAATCGCGGAACTTCCGATGATGTTGCCTTGAATGGTTAAATCCATGAGCGCGCCGCTAAGGCTCGTCGTGGCCATGAAGGCGTTGATGGCGTGGCTCGATGTTTGCGCCCCGGCGCCGGGCGGATCGTTGCGCACGTCGTTAACGATGGTATTGGTGAGGATCTTGTAGGTCGTATGCGCCGAGATATCGTCGTTGACGTCGATCGAGATGTTCTGGTTCGAGAAACTGTTGTTTTGGATCGTCGCATTCAGCGTCGCGGTCGTACCCGACCCGGCCGACTGCATGTGGATGCCTTCGGCGCTCGCGGTGGCGTTGCCGGCAAACGTATTTCCCGAGACCGTCATTGTCGCGTTCGTCGTATTGCGAACTTCGACGTTGAGATCTGCGTTGCCGTTATTGCGGAACGTGTTGCCGGTAACGTTCCAAGTCGACGTGCCACCGCTGATGCCAATCCCAACGTTGTTGTGCGGCGCAGACCCGGAGGCCGGTCCAATGATCGAGTTTGTGATATCGATCGTGCCGTTGACCGAAGTGCCGGTCGTGAAGTCGCCGAATTGAATGCCCTCATCGGCAGCCGCGCCGCTGCTGTCCGTGAGCGTGCCACGATTGTAGGTGAATCCTTCAATACTCTGAGCATTGACGCCGTCGGTGCCAGGATTGGTAATGTTCAGATAGTTGAGGCTTACGTTCTTGGTGCTGGTCAGGCTGACGGCGGCCCCGGTGGTGTTCTGGATCGTGCCGCCCGAGCCGTTGCCACCCAGGGTGGCGTTCACGCCATCGCCCGTGACGGTCAGGCCACCGCTGTTGCCGGTCGTGTTCAAGACGATGCCGTTCGCCGGGTCGGCTGCGGCGGTATTGTTGCCGGCGGAGATATCGTGGAATGTCAGGCCACTCGCCCCGATCGTCGTGTTTGCGACGTTAAGCGCGGTGCCGCTCGTGGAGGTAATTGAGTTGCTGCTGCCGGTCACGCTTACCGTCCCGCCGCCGGTCGCATCAAAGCCAGTTCCGCTTGCTGTTGTAATATCTAAGCCATTGCCGCCGCCGGCTATAGCGAAATTGATCGTGCCGCCCGCGTTGGCCCCTGTGAGCGACACCGCATCGCCCGTCGAGGTCATCGTGATCGAGATCGTCGGGTTGTTGAAGTTGATCGTCCCGCCACCGCTGTCCGCAATTGCGATTCCCCGCGTTGTGCTGGAACCCTTTGTGAGATTGCCGGTATTGAAATTGATCGTTCCCGCGTCGTGGTCACTGATGTTCACCATGTTGCCGGTGCCCGTGCCAAGCGTCATGCTCCCGTTGTAGGTGACGTTCGCGTTACTTCCGGACAGGTTGAACGCCGCGCCGGCCACGTTGTTGGCACGCGTGATCGAAGTGCTTGTTCCGAAGAGGAATGTACCCGTCGAGCCGGCGGCCGCATCGGCACCGACGAGGATGTCGATGCCGGCATCGCCGCCGTTGAGCGTGGTCGTCTGGGTGGCCGCGGGCGGTTGCCCGCCCGCGGCTCCCGCAGTCCCGTACGTGCGCGCATTAGCGCATACGGTTCCTCAGGTCATGGGTTGGCTGCGGGGCGGTAAGTCGAGTGAACCGTCAACGCGTTGGGCAGCGGATACCGCTGCAGCAATGCGTTGAACCGATCCCACGTCATCCCACGCTCGCGATCGCGACGGGATAACCAGTTACGCCAGATCCGCACCACCCACAGGCGGAACGACCCCAGCCGCTGGCTGTTGCCGGTGATCCCGTAGTAGGCGCAGTGCCCGCGCAACTTTTGACTCAATGCCTGCTGTTGACTGGCCAGCGGCTCGTGCCGGTGACTGCGGCACCATTGGTTGATGGCCCGCAGTCCCCGACTGAACCGGCTGGCCGACGTCTTGCGCTTCACCACCCAGGCCCCCTTGCGGGAGCGGGCCCAGAAGTGCGTGAACCCGAGCAGGTCAAAGCTCTCCGGCTGGTCAAGTCCAGAATCGTCTGTAATTGAAGCGGCCGACCTTACGCTGCGTCGTTGTCTCTGACGTTCTTTCCCATCGCCTGTCGCACGCGGATGTACGCGTCGAGCTGGCGGCGTTCGATCTCGGTGAACTTCACTTTCAGCCACCGCTCGCTCGCCCGCCAGAGCGTGGCGAACACCAGCTTCAGGCATTCCCGCTCGCCGTGGAACGTCGGGATCACCTTGCTCCGCCGCCGCTCCTCCTCGAACCCGCGTTCCACCAGGTTCGTCGTGCGGATCGACTTGTGATGCAGCGTCGGCAGCTTCAGGTGGGCCAGGCTCGCCTCCAGGTCGCTCTCGAAGCTGGCCACCGCGCTGGGCAGCTTCGACCTGTACTGCTCGATGAACGCGTTGGCGCGGGCCTGGCCGGTCGCGTGGTCGGGGGCGTCGCGGACGTCGAACAGCAGCCGCTTGACCGTCTCGCGCAGGTCGTCGGGAACCTTCTCCAGCACGTTGCGCATCTTGTGGAACCAGCAACGGATCCGCTCGGCCTCAGGCCACATCCCCTCGATCGCCTTGACGCACCCGGGCGCCCCGTCGCTGGTCACGGTTAGGGGCGTCGGCATCCCCCGGCTCACCAAACTCCTGAAGTGCTCCAGCCACCCCTCGTGGCTCTCCTTATTCCCCAGACTCATGTGCAGCAGCACCTTCGAGCCGTCGCGCAGGATGCCCCAACTCACCAACACCGCCTGCGAACACCCCTGGCCACGCAGCGACTCGTGAACCGCGTCGGCAAAGAAGTAGACCACGTCCAGCCCCGACAGATCCCGCTTGGTGAACGCCTCGAACTGTTCCCACAACGCCTCGGTCACCACGCTCACCGACGACTTGGAGAGCAGCGGCGTCTGCCCGTCCTCGCTGATCGTCTTCAGCAGATCCTCGATGTCGCGCGTTGAGCAGCCGCGGGCGTACATCTCGCACACCAGCTTCTCCAGCGACACCGACCGCTTCCCCAGCCCCTGCCAGATCGCCGAGCGGTACGGCCGCGCCTCCCCGTCGACGGTGTAACCCCGCACCTGCGGCACCTCGACCTCGATCCGCCCTTCGCCGCTCAGCAGCGAGCGGTCCTTGTATCCATTGCGGTACCCGCTGACACCGCCGCCACGCGGGCTGTCCGTTTCGCCCCCGCCTCGGCGTTCGCTCTTCTCCCGGCCCAATGCGTCGCTCACCTCGGCGCCCAGCAACTCCTCGACCAGCAGCTTGCCGATCCGGGTGAAGAATCCGCCGCTCAGTTCCTTGCCCTCGGAAAGCTCCTGTCTGAGGTCGCGGCCCATCTGGGCCAGTCGCGATTCAAGTGATACACTACTCATCGGTCTGGTCTCCTGTCGTTCGGGGTTTCAAGACGCCACCGAACGTACGGCCAGACCGCTTTCATTTACAGACAAATTAGGACGTCACCGTCTCCGGCTTGCCGGAGTCCTGGTCCCTGTCGTCGGGTTTGTTGAACCGCACCAGCCGGGTCTTCTCCGGGTGGATCGTCAGGCCGTGCCGCCCAAAACGCTTGGGCAGCACGTCCATCACGCGATGCGCATCTTCCTGATTCGCAAAGCCGATGACAAAGTCATCCGCGTATCGGATCAGGTACGCCCGCCCGGCAAGCCTGGGCTGAACTTCCCGCTCGAACCACGTGTCCAGCACGTAGTGCAGGTACACGTTCGCCAGCAGCGGTGAGATCACCCCGCCCTGCGGGCTGCCGGCTTCCGGATAGCTGACCTGCCCGGATTCCATCACGCCCGCGTTGAGCCACTTGCCGATCAGACGCAGCAGGACGCCGTCCCGCACTCGATGCTGAACGAACTGCCGCAGATGCTCATGATCCAGCGTGTCGAAGAACTTGCTGATGTCCACTTCCAGCACCCACCCGCCATCGGTGTTCATCGTTTCCTTCCACAGACGCTCCAACGCCTGATGCGCGCCCCGGCCGGGCCGAAAGCCGTACGAGCTCTGGCTGAAGTCCTGCTCGTAGATCGGCTCCAGCAGCATCACCACCGCACGCTGCAGGACCTTGTCCTCCAGCGTGGGGATGCCGATCGGTCGCGTCTGCGTCGAAGAGCCGGCTTTGGGAATGTGAACCCGCTTGACGGGCGGCGCCCGGTAGCGGCCTGATTTGGCGCGGTCCAGCAGGGACTGGAGGTTGGCCTCCAGGTCCTGTCCGTACTCGTGCCAGGTCTGACCGTCCACGCCTGTCGCGCCGTTTTTACGTGTGCGATGGTACGCTTCGATCAGCCACGGCAAGTCCATCAGGTACGCCAGGGACGTGAAGCTCATCTGCGGCGACTGCTTCGCCAGCGTTGCTATCCGTTCCTGTCTGGTTGATACGATGTCCGGATTTCGAGGCATCCGTCGTAGTTCCCAAGAACGATTCCATGAACAGGCGTCCCGCTTCCCTCCGCAGGGTGGCGGTCGATCGCCGCTCTCCCTGCTTCACGCGAAGACCGACGCCTTCACACGGGAAGGCGTAGCCTTCGCACGTGAGACGTAACCTTCGCACCGGTACTACCAGGACGCTAAGACTTCCTGCCGCCCATCCCGCCGCGCTTCGTTTCCTTCGCTTGGCGGTACCACGGTTGCGTCGGTGGTTTCGCTCCCGTGCGGCCGCCGACGCGCCGCCGCAGGGCCGGGGTGTGTCTTCAGGCGGCCACCCGCAAGCCGCCGCTCTTGCCGTGGAGAAGGCAGGATCTCCCAAGTTCCCGCCAGAACCCTCGTGCCGCTGCGCACATGCTCCTGCGACTCCGGAAACACCGCACGGGACTCGCCAAAACGCCCCGCCGGCTCGGCCCCGGGGACGGGAACGTCCGGGGCTGGTTTCATTGGCTCTTTCGAAGCTCGATCGCATGGCTCGCCGGCTCGCTGTCCACGCTTCGCCGTGACGGTCGCCCGGCACGACGCAAGACTCGCTTGCGGCCGCTGGCTAAGCTCTACCGCGCGGGATTGGTTTCACCCGCAGGGTTCTGTCAGAGAGGTTTCAGCTATGTGCAGATGTCACATATCGTCCTCCTCTCGCGAGCTTGCTTGGCGCAATCCCGTTAAAGTTGTAGGTGCCGTCGGCGTTGCTGAACTGCAAGCCGGTGCCGTTGGTCGCGCTCAGCGTCCCGGTGTTAAAGGTGAGCGTGCCGGTGTGGCCATTGGAGACGTCCAGCATGGCGGCGGCGTTTGCCTGGCTCAGGTTGCCGGCGAAGGTCGTCGAGACCGAGCCGCCGTTGACGATGAAGCTTCCCCCCAGGGTGCCGGTGCCGAGGTTGACGCTGCCGGTCACGCTCGTGAGGCTGACGTCCGTGGCCCCGCCGGCGCTGGTCGAGGTAAACGCCGCCCCGGCCCCGAAGGCGCCGGTATCCAGCGCCAGCGCCTGGCCCGTGGAGTTGATCGTCACGTTACTGACGTTGAGCGTGCCAAAGCTGGTGCCGCTGATTGCCGAGCCGCTGGCGGTGCCCAGCGTGAGGCCGCGAAGCGTGTTGCCGCTGGCGAGCGTGACGTCATTGCCGGCGCCGTTGACGATCGTCGGGGCGGTCGCGGCCGACTGGAGCGTGAACCCTCCGACGACCAAGGCGTCCCCCTGGCCCCAGAGGGTCTGGTTGTTCAGCAGGGTGATGCCGCCGGTATAGTTCGCGCCGCCGGTGTGGACGAAGATGGCGTCGCCCGCGGCGTCTGGGCCGGTGGCGCCGGTGACGTCGGCGAGAGAGTCGAACGGCGTGTTCGAGCGGCCGTCGCCGCCCGCGGCGGCGGTATTGTTCACGTACCAGACTTTATTGGCGACGTTAATCGTCACCTTGCCGGTGCCGGTCAGGTCATCTGCGTTCCCGGCGATGCTGTCGATGCCGTCGTCACGGATCGTGTAGGTAAACGTGTCGGCACCCGTAAACCCCACCGCGGGCGTATAGACGAATGAGCCGTCTGCGGCCAAGGTGACGCTGCCGCCGCCCGTGGTCGCGAATGGGCCAAACGCGCTGGAGATCGTGAACGTGTCCGTGGCACCAAGGTCGTTCTGAAACTCCACGTCGTTGCTGATGATGCTGCCGGCGATGGCGGCGCCGACGGTGCCCGCCGGCTTCGTGCCGGCAGGATTGACAAAGAGCTGCGTGTTGCCGACGGCGCTGTAGGTGTCATCGAATGCCAGCGGGGAAATGTTCAGCGACCCTGGAACGAACGTGAGGTTTGGATCGAGCGTGTTGGCGATCTGCACGGCCAGTGCGTCGTTGCCCGCCCCGACGGCGGCGGTGTTGGAGACGACCTCCGTGTAGTGGATTGTGCTGCCGGGGGTGACAGCGGTGGACGTGTTGTCCGTGAGCGTGGCGGTGATGGTG
>JADMIO010826379.1_pt1 | contig 49485 bp, 48 predicted proteins | sample 8958161 | NCBI WGS metagenome assembly JADMIO01 (sample SAMN16585339, study PRJNA669376) | soil metagenome | isolation source: Crop rotation soil | place: USA: Cullars Rotation, Alabama | collected 2011
GCGACAACTTGTCCACGTGGAATTCTAAGCTTAGGATCCCAATGTGCTGGAAAGGCGTTCTTCGCGGTCACCGACCTCATCATCCTCGGCTGCATCGCCTTCGACACCGCGAAGAACCGGCGCGTGCACCCGGCCTTCATCGCCGGGCTCGCCTTCGTCATCGTGGGCCAGCTCGGGCGCCTGGCGCTCTCGCAGACGGGCGCGTGGATGTCCTTCGCGAAATGGCTGGTGGGGTGACGTCGCTCGCGACGTAGGTCACTTCAGGCGCGCGATCCTCGCCAGCAGCTCCTTCGTCGCGAGCCACGCATCCAGGTCGCGCCGCAGCAGCGCCTCCAGCGACTCCTGTGGCGCGGGCGCCGGCGTCGCGGGCCTCATCGCCGGTGCCCCACGGTGACCACCGCGTCGTCAGGACCGAGCACGGCGTACGCGCCGAGGTGGCGCTCGATGCGGCGGAAGCGGTCGGCACCCAATGCGCGCGCGGCGCGGCGCCGGGAGCGCTTGTCGAAGCGGACGATAAGGCAGCCGCGATGGTCGTGGGCTTCCCGTCCGTACTCGAGCAACGCGTCGAGGACGGCAGGGGAAATGCCGCGCTGCTGCATGCGGGCGCGGGCATGGGCGGTGAGAGGGAGCACGGGCGCACCTCCGATCGATCCGACGCTGTTGGCGGGAAGTCATGGCGGCATCGTGGACCTGGCCAGGCTCAGGGCGTGAGCCACCGCGAAGGCGGGCTTGACATCTGATGCCTGATGCTTTAGCATCTGATGCATGCGAACCACGCTCGACATCGCCGACGACGTCCTGCACGCCGCCAAGGAGCGCGCGCGGCGGGAAAACAAGACCGCCGGCGAGGTGATCTCGGAGCTCGCGCGCACGGCGCTCACGGCGCCGGCGGCCGCGCCGCGCACGGCCGAACCGCGCGCGCACTACGGCTTCCGCCCATTTCCGAAGCGCGGCGGCGTCGTGACCAACGAGGCCATCGACCGCCTGCGCGAGGACGACGCCTACTGATGCGCGCGTTGCTGGACGTGAACGTGCTCATCGCCCTGCTGGACGCCGACCATTCGCTGCACGCTGCGGCCCTGGAGTGGTTCGACGCCAACGGCAGGGACGGCTGGGCGTCGTGTCCGATCACCCAGAATGGCTGCGTGCGGGTCATGTCGAACCCCGCCTACCCCAACCCGCTCCCGGTGGCGGCGATCATCGCCCGGCTTGCGGAAGCGGCGTCCCACAAGGTCCACGAGCTCTGGGCGGACGACGTGAGCATCCTCGATCCGACGGTGGTCGATGCCGGCCGCGTGCATGGCCCGCGGCAGCTCACCGACGTTTACCTGCTGGCGCTGGCGGCGTTCCACGGCGGGCGCCTGGTGACGTTCGACCGGTCGATCGCCCTGCAGGCGGTTCCGAAGGCGCAAAAGCGCAACCTCGTGGTGATCTGAGCCTCCGGCATTCCGCCGGCGCATGCAGCGGCTGCGCCGATTTCATTTGCCCGTTGAGGCGGCGGCGCGTCAAATGCGCAGATGACCGCCTCCCGCCGCTCGATGCTCGTGCTGCTCCTCCTGAGCGGCCTCATCATCTCCATCTGCATGGGCCTGCGCCAGTCGCTGGGCCTTTTCATGCGGCCGATGACGCTCGACCTCGGCATCTCGGCGGCGACCTTCGGCTTCGCCATCGCGCTGCAGAACATGGTGTGGGGCATCTCGCAGCCGTTCGTGGGGGCACTCGCGGACAAGCACGGGCCGCGGCCGGTGCTGGTCGGCACGGCGCTGGTCTACGCGCTGGGCCTGCTGCTCATGATCTTCGCGAAGGAGCTCCCCGGGGGCCTCACCATCGCGGGCTTCCTCGCCGGGATCGGCACCGCGGGCACCGGCTTCGGCGTGCTCATCGGGACGGTCACGCGCTCGGTGCCGGCGGAGAAGCGCAGCCAGACGGTGGGATTGGTCTCGGCGATGGGCTCGTTGGGGACCATGGTGCTGGCACCCATCGGCCAGGGGTTGATCGACGGCTACGGCTGGAAGGTGGCGCTGGTCGGGTTCGCGGTGATCGCGGCATCCATGGCGGCGCTGTCGCTGGGCATCCGCGAGACCGCCGCCGCCGGAGTGGATTCGCGCCCACGCGGGAACGAGGATCTCTCGGCACTCGCAGCGGTCAAGGAGGCGCTCAACCACCGCGGCTACGTCTTCATGACGCTCGCGTTCTTCGCCTGCGGCTTCCAGCTCGTGTTCATCACGACGCACCTCCCCTCCTACCTGCAGATCTGCGGCGTGGCGCCGGGCGTGGGCGCGACGGCGCTCGCGCTGATCGGGCTCTTCAACGCGATCGGCACGTACGGCTTCGGGCTGCTGGGCGCGCGCTACAGCCAGAAGCGGCTGCTCGCGATGATCTACCTCCTGCGCACGCTCTTCATCGTGGCGTTCCTGCTGGCACCGATCACCGCCGCCTCGACGTTGGTGTTCGCCGCGGCCATGGGACTCTTGTGGCTCGGCGTCTCGCCGCTCGTCACCGGCATCATCGCGCGCGTCTTCGGGCTCACGCACTTCAGCACGCTCTACGGGACCGTTTTCTTCAGCCACCAGGTGGGATCGTTCCTGGGCGCGTGGATGGGCGGGCTGGTGTTCGACCGCTTCGGCAACTACGACTTCGCGTGGGGCGCGCTCATCGCGATCGGGCTCCTCGCCTTCACGCTGCAGTGGATGATGGACGAGCGCCTGCCGACGAGGAAGGCGCACGATGCCCAGCCGGTCCCTGCATAGCTTCTCCCCCGCGGTGTGGCTGGCGGCGCGATTCGGGCATGCTTCGCATCTGCCGATGACCGACCGCCGCCACCTCTCGCCCCTGCACGTCGGCCTCGCCCTGCTGATCGTGGCGGTGTGGGGGACCAACTTCGTCGTGATCAAGGCGGGGCTCGCCGACCTGCCGCCGTTCCTCTTCGCCGCGTTGCGCTTCGCCGCGAGCGTGCTGCCGTTCGCGTTCTTCATCGAGCGCCCGAAGGTGAGGTGGCGCTGGCTGGCGATGTACGGCGCGGTGCTGGGCGCGGGGCAGTTCGGCCTCCTCTTCTACGCCATGCGCGCGGACATCTCCCCGGGCATGGCATCCCTGGTGATCCAGGTGCAGGTGTTCTTCACCATCGGGCTCTCGATGTGGATCTTCCGCGAGCGTCCCGCGCGGATCGTGTGGGTCGGCACGCTCATCTCCGCCGCCGGGCTCGCGGTCATCGCCTGGCACCTCGATGCGACCATCACCGCCAGGGGCATCGCGATCGTGATCTGCGCCGCCATGGGCTGGGCGGTGGCCAACATCGTCGTGAAACGCGCGGCGCGCGAGAGCGGGCCGATCAACATGGTGGCCTTCATGGTGTGGTCGAGCATCTTCGCGGTGCCACCGCTCCTGGCGATCAGCCTCGCGCTGGAAGGCGGCGACCTCGTGTGGCACGCCGTGACGACGGCGGGATGGGGTGCGTGGGCAGCGGTCGCGTGGCAAGCGGTCGGCAACACCCTCTTCGGCTATGCGATGTGGAGCTGGCTCCTCACGCGCTACGACTCCGCGGTCGTGGCGCCGTACGCGATGCTGATCCCGATCTTCGGCATGGGATCGTCGGCCTTCTTCCTCGGCGAGCCGCTGCCGCCGTGGAAGCTCATGTCCGCCGCCATGGTGCTGGGCGGCATCACGGTGATCACTTTTCTCGGGCGCGGCCAGCCCGCGAAGTCCTCCTAGGCGCCGCAGGCTCATCGGCTGAGCTACCATCGGGGGCATCCTGCCCGGATGAACCTCACCGTGGACCGCACCGAGCGCTTCTACAAGATCGACCAGCTCCTCCAGACCCGGCACCCGGCGGTGCCGATTCGCGACTTCCTCGACGAGCTCGGCGTGTCGCTCGCGACCTTCAAGCGCGACCTCGAGTACATGCGCGACCGCCTCAACGCGCCGATCGTCTGGGACCGGGACGCCAACGGCTACCGCTTCGAGCAGGCCCAGGGCGCCGCGGCGCGTTACGAGCTGCCGGGCCTGTGGTTCAACCCGGGCGAGGCGCAGGCGCTCCTCACGATGGAGCACCTGGTCGAGAGCCTCGAGCCCTCGCTCCTCGGCCCGCACCTCGAGCCGCTCAAGACGCGCCTCACGGCGCTGCTCTCGACCGGCGACCATTCGGCCGAGGAGGTGCGCAAGCGCATCCGGGTGATTCCCTTCGGCACGCGCCGGCACGAGCCCAGGCACTTCGCGCTCGTCGCCTCCGCCGTCCTCGGGCGCAAGCGCGTGCGCATCGACTACTTCAACCGCACGCGCAACGAGACCACCCAGCGCGAGGTCTCGCCGCAGCGCCTGGTCCACTACCGCGCCAACTGGTACCTGGACGCGTGGTGCCACCTGCGCAACGACCTGCGCAGCTTCGCCCTCGACGCCATCCGCAGCGCGGAGCCGGTGGACGCGCGCGCCAAGGACGTGCCCGATGCGCGCCTGGACGAGGTGCTCGCGAGCGGCTACGGCATCTTCTCGGGCGACAAGGTGCAGTGGGCGGTGATGCGCTTCACCCCGGAGCGCGCGCGCTACGTCTCGCAGGAGGAGTGGCACCCGAAGCAGCGCGTGAAGTGGCTCGCCGACGGCGGCTACCAGCTCGAGGTGCCTTACGCCTCGGAGAAGGAGCTCGCCATGGACATCCTCAAGCACGGCGCCGAGGTGGAGGTGGTGGGACCCAAGGCGCTGCGCGAGGAGATCGCGGCGCGGCTGCGCGACGCGGCCGGGAGATACGGCTGAGCCTTCCCTCGTGATCGCCTTCCTCTCGGGCCTCTTCGTCCTCATCTGGGCGACGGGCTTCATCGTGGCGGGCGTGGTCTCCACCCGCGCGGACCCGCTCACCTTCCTCGCCTGGCGCCACGTCTTCAGCATCGTGGTCTTCACCGCGCTGTCGCTGGCGGTGCGCGCGCCCTGGCCTCGTGACGCGCGCACGTGGCGCGATGCATTGGTCGCGGGAATCCTGCTGCATGGGTTCTACCTCGGGGGCGTGTTCTGGGCGGTGTCGCAGGGGCTGGGCGCGGGGCTCACGGGACTCGTCACCGCGCTCGCGCCGCTGCTCACCGCCGCGCTCGCGATTCCGCTGCTGCACGAGCGCCTGGTGCCGCGTCAATGGCTCGGCATCGCGGTCGGCATCGTGGGCGTGGGGCTCATCCTCGAGCCGCGGCTCGCGAGCGCGCAGGGCGTGCCGCTCCATGCGCTGGCGGTGGCGCTGATGGCCACGCTGTCGCTCTCCCTCGGCACCATCTGGCAGAAGCGCTCACGCCCCGCCATGGATCTCCGCGTCAACGCCGCCATGCAGTTCATCGGCGCGCTCGCCCTCACCGCACCGGTCGCATGGCTCACCGAGTCGCATCGCTTCGACCACGGGCCGGCGCTCTGGGCCGCGCTCGCCTGGGCGGTGCTGGGCCTGTCGGTCGGCGGCATCTCGATCCTGCTGGTGCTGCTCAAGCGCGGCGCCGCCTCGAAGGTCGCGCCGCTGCTCTACCTCTCGCCTCCGGTCGCCGCGCTCATCGCGGTGTTCGCGTTCGGCGAGGCGCTGGTGCCGATCCAGCTCGTCGGCATGGTGCTCGCCGTGGGGGGCGCCTTTGCCGCGCGCCATTAGCCCGGTCGCGCTCGTCGTCGGCGCGCAGCTCCTCGGCACGTCGCTGTGGTTCAGCGCCAACGCCACCTTCGAGGACCTCGCGCACGCCTGGCACCTGGGCACCGGCGACCTCGGCCGGCTCACGATCGCCGTGCAGGCGGGCTTCATCCTCGGGACACTCGCCTTCGCGCTCTCCGGCCTCGCCGACCGCTTCGCGGCGAGCCGCGTGTTCGCGGCATCCGCGGTGGCGGGAGCGCTCGCCAACGCCGCCTTCGCGTGGTGGGCCGATAGCCTCGCTACCGCGATCGCTTGCCGCTTCGCCGTCGGTCTCGCGCTGGCGGGCATCTACCCGCTCGGCATGAAGCTGGTGGTGAGCTGGGAGCCGGGGCGGGCGGGCGAAGCGCTGGGGTGGCTGGTCGGCATGCTCACCTTCGGCACCGCGCTACCGCACGCGATCCGCGCGATCGGCGCGGGTTGGCCGTGGCAGGTGGTCGCGAGCGCCGCCTCGCTGCTCGCGCTCGCGGCGGGCGCAGCGATCCTGCGCCTGGGCGACGGCCCGAACCTGCCGAAGTCGCGCGGCCGCCTGCAGTGGGGCGGGGCGCTCGGCGTGGCGCGCATCCGCGATTTCCGCGCCTCGGCGCTCGCCTACTTCGGCCACATGTGGGAGCTCTATGCGTTCTGGACCATCACGCCGCTGCTGGTGAAGCTGGTGCTCGATCCCCTGCCGCCCGGCAGCCGGATCGTGAGCCTCGGTGCGTTCCTCGTGATCGCGGCGGGCGGCGTAGGCTGCATCGCGGGCGGCTACGCCAGCCGCAGCCTGGGAAGCGCACGCGTGGCGGCGGTGGCGCTCGCGGGCTCGGCCGCCTGCGGCCTGCTCTTCCCGTTCGTGGCCGACACCGGCATTTTCGCTTTCGCCCTGCTACTCGCCTGGGGCGTCACCGTGGTGGCCGACTCGCCGCAGTTCTCCGCGCTGTCGGCCCGTGCGGCACCGCCCGCGATCGTAGGCAGCGCCCTCGCAATCCAGAACAGCATCGGGTTCGCGATCACGCTGGTGTCGATCGACATCGCCGCGCAGTGGTTCGCCACGCTCGGCGCGAAGAGCGCGTGGATCCTGGTGCCGGGTCCCATCCTGGGCCTGGTCGCGCTGGCGCCGCTGCTCGGCCGCCGCGAGTCGCCCTAGACGCTGATCACTTCCGGGCCGCCGGGAATGCCGCGCGGCTTGCGGTTCGAATCCACCGCCACGTAGGTGAGCTGGGCCTCGGTCACCCTGACCACGTCCTTGCTGCCCGCGCGGCCGCGTTGCGCGTACACCTCCACGTCCACGGTGACCGAGGTGCGGCCCACCTTGAGCACGCGCGCGAAGAAGCTCACGATGTCGCCCACGAACACCGGCTCCTTGAACACGAACGAGTTCACCGCCACGGTGACGACGGGTCCCTGCGCGCGCTCCCAGGCGGGGATGCTGCCGGCGATATCCACCTGCGCCATCACCCAGCCGCCGAAGATCGTGCCGTGCGCGTTGGTGTCCGCCGGCATCGGGACGATGCGAAGGACCGGCTGGTCGTTGGGCAATTCCATCGCGGCCGATTGTAAACCCTGCCCGCTACGCCCCGCGGAAGAAGAGCCGCTCGGTGGCGGCGAGCGTGTGGCGCCGCGCCATTTCCGGCGTCGCGTCGTGGAATCCGAGGCGGCGCAGGACGCCGATGGAAGCCTGGTTGTCCGCTTCGGTGCTGGCGAGGAAGCGCTTCGCCCCGTACTCCACCGCGAGGTGGTCGAGGACCGCGTGCATGGCGCGCGTCGCGATCCCGCGGCGCTGGTGCGCGGTGCCGATGACGTAGGCGATCCACGCCGTGCGGTTCGGCTTCACCGTCGCCTGCACGAAGCCCGCCACGGCCCCATCCGTGAGGCGCACCGTCCAGTTGAGCCAGTCCTCGGAGCCGTCGGGCGACTTGCGCTGCTCCAGGCGCTCGTACACCGCGCGCAGGTGCTCCACCGAAGGCGGTGGGGGGTCGTCGAGGTGCCCGTAGAGCGTGGGATCGCGCAGCACGGCGTACAGCGCCTCGGCGTCCTCGGCCCGCAGGGGAGCGAGCAGCAGGTCGCCCGCGCGAAGCTCGCGCACGCGCTAGACCTGCAGCACGAGCTTGCCCGTGTTCTCGCCGCTGAAGAGCTTGAGCAGCACCTCCGGAAAGGCCGCCACACCACCGGTCACGACGTCTTCCTTCGCCTTCAGGCGGCCCGCCGCGACCCAGCCCGCCATCTCGCGCAGCGCCTCGCCGTAGCGATCGGCGTAGTCGAACACCACCATGCCGGTCATGCTGGCGCGGTTCACCAGCAGCGACATGTAGTTCGCCGGGCCCTTCATGCCGGTGGTCGAGTTGTACTGCGAGATCGCGCCGCAGATCACGATGCGCGCGCCCCGGGCGAGCCGCGAGAGCGCCGCGTCGAGGATCTCGCCGCCCACGTTGTCGAAGTAGACGTCGATGCCGTCGGGGCAGTGCTGCTTGAGCGCCGCCTTCACGTCCTCGTGCTTGTAGTCGATGGCGGCGTCGAAGCCGAATTCCCCGGTGACGAGCCGGCACTTGTCCGCGCCGCCCGCGATGCCGATCACGCGGCAGCCCTTGATCTTCGCGATCTGCCCCACGACCGAGCCGACCGCGCCGGCCGCACCCGACACCACCACCGTCTGCCCGGCTTGCGGCTTGCCGATGTCGAGGAGGCCGAAGTACGCGGTGAGCCCGGGCATGCCCAGCGTCCCCAGGTAGGTCGGCAACTGCACGAGGCGCGTATCGACCTTGTTCACGCCCTTGCCGTCGGAGAGCGCGTACTCCTGCACGCCGAAGCTGCCGGTGACGATGTCGCCCTCCCTGAACCTGTCGTGCTTCGACTTGACGACCTTGCCCGCGGCGCCCGCTCGCATCACCTCGCCGATCGCGACCGGGCGGATGTAGGACCTGGCGTCGTTCATCCAGCCGCGCATCGCCGGGTCGAGCGAGATGTACTGCACCTGCACCACGAGCTCGCCCGCCTTCGGCTCGGGCACGGCCTCCTCGGTGAACTGCCAGTCGGATCGCTTGGGCAGCCCCGCGGGCCGCGCGGCCAGTCGCACCTGGTGGTTGGTCATGTCATGCCCCCGCTCGTTTCATGGCGCTTCAGCTCCATCTTCCCGATGGCGTTGCGATGCACCTCGTCGGGCCCGTCGGCCAGGCGCAGGGTGCGCGTGTGCGCGTAGGCATAGGCGAGCGGGAAGTCGTCGCTCATGCCGCCGCCGCCGTGCGCCTGGATCGCCCAGTCGATGACCTTGAGCGCCATCGCGGGCGCGGCCACCTTGATCATCGCGATCTCCTTCGCCGCCACCTTGTTGCCCACCTTGTCCATCTTCCACGCGGCGTTGAGCACCAGCAGCCGCGCCTGGTCGATCATGATGCGCGCCTCGGCGATGCGCTCGAGCGTCACCGTCTGCTCGGCGATGGGCTTTCCGAACGCCACGCGCGACTTGGTGCGGCGGCACATGTACTCGAGCGCCCGTTCGGCCACGCCGATGGTACGCATGCAGTGGTGGATGCGGCCGGGACCGAGGCGCCCCTGCGCGATCTCGAAGCCGCGCCCCTCGCCCAGCAGCATGTTGTCAGCCGGCACGCGCACGTCCACGAAGTCCACCTCGGCGTGGCCATGCGGCGCGTCGTCGTAGCCGAACACCGGCAGGTGCCGCAGCACCTTCAGGCCGGGCGCCTCGCGCGGGATGAGGATCATCGACTGGCGCTTGTGGCGGTCGGCGTTGGCGGGATCGGTCTGCCCCATGAAGATGAACACCGCGCAGCGCGGATCCATGGCGCCGGAGGACCACCACTTGCGCCCGTTGACCACGTAGTCGCCGCCATCGCGCACGATCGACCCGCGGATGTTGGTGGCGTCGCTGGAGGCCACGTAGGGCTCGGTCATGGCGAAGCAGCTGCGGATCCGGCCGTCCATCAGCGGCTCGAGCCACTGCTTCTTCTGCTCGGGGCTGCCGTAGCGATGCAGCGTCTCCATGTTGCCGGTGTCGGGCGCGTTGCAGTTGAACACCTCGGGCGCCCACGGCACGCGGCCCATGGCCTCGCACAGCGGCGCGTACTCGAGGTTGGGCAGCGTCATGAAGAGGTTCCACAGGCCCTCGGCGCGCGCCTTCGCCTTGAGCTCCTCGATGAGCGCCGTGGGCTTCCAGCGCCCGCCCGCCTCCACCTCGTCGGCGAAGCGCCGCTCGTTCGGATAGACGTGGGCATCCATGAAGGCGCCCAGCTTCGCGAGCAGCGCCGTCGTCCGTTGCGTGTATTCGAAGTCCATCGTCACACCCTCTTGGCGAACTCCCAACCGCTCTCGGCCATCGGTCGCGCCTTCCTGCCCGCCTCCACCGCGTGCAGGCTCGCCGCGGTCCCGTCCTGCACGCGCTTCATGATGCCCTGCGCGATGCCGGCGGCGCGGAACAGGTTGTACGCGAGGTAGAAGTTCCAGGCGCGCGGGTCGATGGGCGCGCGGCCCATGCGCTCGCAATACATCGCGACGTACTCGGGCTCGGTGGGAATGCCGAGCGCCGCATGGTCGATGTCGCCCAGGCCGCGGAAGGGCCCGCCGTGCGCGATGTGCCAGCTCATGCAGTGGTAGGCGAAATCCGCCAGCGGGTGTCCCAGCGTGGACAGCTCCCAGTCGAGCACCGCCACGATGCGCGGCTCGGTGGGATGGAAGATGGTGTTGTCGAGGCGGTAGTCGCCATGGACGATGGTGGTCTCGTCGCCGGGGGGGATGTTCGCGGGCAGCCAGTCGATGAGGCGGTCCATCGCCTCTATGCTTTCGGTCTCGGAGGCGCGGTACTGCTTGCTCCAGCGGCCGATCTGGCGCTCGAAGTAGTTGCCCGGCTTGCCGTAGTCGCCGAGGCCCGCCGCGGCGTAGTCCACGCGGTGCAGCGCCGCGATGACGCGATTCAGTTCCGAATAGATGGCGCGCCGCTGGGCGGGCTCCATGCCGGGCAACGTGCCGTCCCACCAGATGCGTCCCTCGACGAAGTCCATGACGAAGAACGCGGAGCCGATGACGCCCTCGTCCTCGCACAGGCCGTAGGTCCTCGGCACCGGGACGCCGCTGCCGGCGAGTGCCGTCATGATGCGGTACTCGCGATCCACCGCGTGCGCCGAGGGGAGGAGCTTGCCCGCGGGCTTGCGGCGCATCACGTAGCGCCCGCTGGGGGAAGTGACGCGGAAGGTGGGGTTGGATTGGCCGCCGCGGAACTGCTCGACCGTGGCGGGCCCACGGAATCCTTCCACGTGCGCACGCATCCACGCCTCGAGCGCGGCCACGTCGAAGCGCTGGCGCTCCTGGACCTCCATGGTGCCGCTGAACTGGTTCATGCGACCGGCCGGGAAACGTCGGTGGGCGTGCGCTCGGCGAGGATGTCTTGCATGCGGGTCTCGATGGCGTTCTTGATCTTCTGGTGCGGGAGGACGTAGAAGCGGCCGTTCTTCACGGCGTCCAGCGTGATGGCCGCCACGTCGGCGGCCGTGAGCTTTCCGGCCGCGACCGCGCGGCGCATCGCTTCGTCATAGGGCGCGGCAAGCGGATTGGTCTGCGCGAGCTCCGCGGGCCGGTTGCGCTGGGATTCCGCGATGCCGGTGTTCACGAACGCGGGACACAGCACCGAGACGCCGATGCGCGATCCCGCGACATGCAAGTCGTGGTGCAGGCATTCCGACAACGTGACCACGGCGTGCTTGCTCACGCAGTAGACGGCGCTGCCCGGCAGCGACAGCAACCCCGCGACCGAAGCCGTATTCACGACGTGGCCTTCCCCGCCCTGCGCGAGCATCCGCGGCACGAAGGCGCGGATGCCATGCACCACGCCCATCAGGTTGATGTCGAGCACCCACTTCCAGTCCTCGAGGGTCGCGGCCCACGCGGGACCGGTGACTGCCACCCCCGCGTTGTTCACCAGCAGGTGCGCGGCGCCGAACCGATCGAACGCCTGGTCGGCGAGTCGCTCGAGCTCGCTCGCCTTCGACACGTCGCAGCGCACGCAAAGCGATGGGGTGGAAACATGGCGCGCGGTCTCGGCCACGCCGGGCTCGTCGATGTCCGCGAGCACCACGTTCGCGCCCGCCCGCGCGCATGCCCATGCCAGTTCCCGACCGATGCCGGAACCCGCGCCGGTGATGACGGCGACCCTGCCGGAGAGATCCATCCGGCAATGATAGCCAGTCAGGCTGCGACGGTGCCCTTGCGCGACGAGGCGTAGAGCTCCTCGACGCGATCCTTGTAGCGCTCGAGGATGACCGTGCGCTTGGGCTTCATGGTCGAGGTGAGCATGCCGTTGTCCACGGTCCACGGCTCGTCGAGTGAGGCCACGCGGCGGATCTGCGCGTAGCCGGGGAAATCCTTGAGCTGCGCGGCGACGCGCGCCGCGATCGCCTTCTCGTCGAGCGCGCCGGCGCGCGCCTTCTGCGCGGCGTTGAGCACCACCAGCGCCGAGAGGTAGGGCTTGCCCTCGCCGATCACCAGCGCCTGCTCGAACAGCGGGTCGAGCTGGATCGCGAGCTCCATGTCGACCGGCGGCACCTTCTCGCCGTTGCCGAGCACGATGATCTCCTTCAAGCGCCCGGTGATGTAGAGGAAGCCGTCCTTCTCCTTCGCCTGGTCGCCGGTGTCGAGCCAGCCGTCCGCAGACAGCACCTTCGCGGTGGCCTCGGGGTTCTTCCAGTAGCCCATCATCACGTTGGGCCCGCGCACCAGCAGGGCCTGGTTCTCGCCGAACTTCACCTCGACGCGGGGAAGCGGCATGCCGATGCTCGCGGGGTCGTTCCTGTCGAGCAGGTTCACGCTCACGATGGGCGAGGCCTCGGTGAGCCCGTAGCCCTGGCAGATCGGCAGCCCCAGTCCGATGAACATGTGCGCGATCTGCGGGTTCAGCGCGGCGCCGCCGCTGATGCATAGCCGCAGCCGGCCGCCGAGGCGCTCGAGCAGCTTCGCCGCGACCAGCTTCTTCAGCAACGGCCAGCCGAGGAAGGACGGCTTCCACGAGCCGCGCCCCTGCCGCCACTGGAACACGCTCCAGCCAACGCTCGACGCGGCCTCGAACAGCCGCCGCTTGGTGGGCGAGGCCGTCTCCAGCGTTCCCTGGATCTGCCCGTGAAGCTTCTCGAAGATGCGCGGCACCGACACGATGATGGTCGGCCGCACCATGCGGAAATCCTCGCCCAGCTGCGGGATCGAGCGCGCGAACGCGACGATGGATCCCGACACCAGCGTGAGGTAGTAGCCCACCGTGCGCTCGAGCATGTGCGACAACGGCAGGAACGAGAGGAAGACGTCCTCCGGATACACGTCGTAGACCTCCAGGCCCGAGACGGCGTTCTGCAGCATGTTCTGGTGCGTGAGCATCACGCCCTTGGGCTTGCCGGTGGTGCCGGAGGTGTAGACGATGGTCGCGAGCTGGTTGCCGTCCACCTTCAACGGCGGCCTGGGGTCGCTCGCCGCGCCCGCCGTCCACTCCGCCAGCGTCACCACGCGCGCCTCGCACTTCGCCGGCTTCTCGCGGATCGCCACGATGCGCTGCACGTTGGGGATCTTGTCCGACACTTCGGCGAGCTTGGCGCACTGGTCGGTACTCTCCACCAGCAGCACGCGCGCGTTGGAATGGTCGAGGATGTAGGCCACGTTGTCGGGGCGATCGTCCACGTAGATCGGCACGACCACGAGCCCGAGCGCGTGCGCCGCCTGGTCGAAGAACACCCACTCGGGGCCGTTCTTGGCCATGATCGCGACGCGATCGCCCACGGCAAGGCGCTCGCCCTCGAGCGCTGAGCGCATGCGCGCCACCGCTTCGGCGGCGAGGCGCCAGGTGTGCTCCTTCCAGACCTGCGACTGCGGATCGTAGAAGCGGTACGCGGTCGCCTGCGGCGTGGCCGCCACGCGCTTCGCGAAGCAGTCGGCGAGGGAGTCGGTGGGAGCGACGGGGATGGCGGCCATCGCGGCACGCTACGCGGTTTGGGCCTGCTCGCGCAACCATTCCACCGATTCGCGCCAGAGCGTGGGCTCGCTGCGGCGGTGGAAGAAGCCGAAGTGGCCGATAGGCGGCGCGTCCAGGTGCCGCCGCTCGACCTTCGCGTGGCGGTAGAAGCCGTGGAGGCTGTCCACGCCCGCGCGCGTGATGATCGGGTCGTCCTCGAAGGAATACGACCGGATCGGGATGCGCACGCGGTCGAACGCCGCGCGGTAGCGCTCGCCTTCCGAGAGCAGGTATTCGGGGTCGAGGCACCACCGGCGCCACTGCCACGCCACCCCGCGCGGCAGGTCGCCCACCATGCGCAGCGACTTGCCGGGGAAGTAGCCGCAGAGCGGCGTGAGCCCCGGGACCATCACGAACCAGAAGAGGCGCACCCCGAGCCGCATGCGGTCGTTGAGCTTGTACCAGCCGGATCCCGCGCTCACGTGCAGCGCCGCCTTCACGCGCTCGTTGTGCGGCAGCACGCCGAGGAGCTGGCCGCCGAGGCTGTGGCCGACGAAGAAGAGCGGCAGGTCCTCGCCCATCGCGGCGACGACACCGTCGAGGTCCTGCTCCGCCCAGCTGCTCACGTCGGCGTCGAAGCCGCGCAGGCTTCCGGTGCGCGAGTAGCCCATCCCACGATAGTCGAGCGTGGCGACGTCGAGGCCGGCGGCCGCGAGGTATTCCGCGAAGGGCGCGTAGAAATCCTGGCGCGCGCCCATGGCGCCGGCGATCACGACGCGGCCCCACGGTCGCTCGGCGGCGAAGCGCCGGACGACCACTGCGTCTACCGTCATTTCTTTCGCGGCGAAACGTACATCGTGATGACGGCGCGGCACACGAGCTGGCCCGCCGCGTCCTTCACCTCGACGCTGGCGGGCACGTCGCGCGCGCTGCCCTCCTCGACCGTCGGCAGCGTGGCTACCGCCTCGACGTCCGTTTCCGCCTTCTTGAGGTACTCCACCGTCATGCCCTTGGGCAGCCAGCGCATCGACTCGGGGATCGAGACCTCGGTGACGGTGCCGGCGGCGATCTCCGCCAGGTTGCACATGGCGATCGCGTGCACGGTACCGATGTGGTTCTGGACCGCGCGGCGCTTCTTCATGGCCACGCGCGCGCGGCCGGGCGCCAGCTCCACGAAGCGCGGCGAGATGCTGGAGAAGTACGGCGCCTTGAAGCAGATGGCGCGCGAGAAGATCGCCTTGCCGAAGGGCTTCGCCTCGAGCCGCCGCCACGCGGCGAGTGCCGCGTTCACAGCGCGGCCCAGCCGCTGTCGGGCTCGAAGCGCAGGCCGTGGCGCGCCTTGAGCTCCTCCAGCACCTTGAGCCATTCCTCCTTGCCGCGCGCGCGGATGGTGGCGATGGGGCCACCGCGGTGCGGCGCGAAGCCGGTGCCGAAGATCATGCCGACGTCCACCAGGTCGGCGTCGGCGACGATGTGCTCGCGCAGGCACGCAACCGATTCGTTGAGCGCGGGCGCCACCAGGCGGTCGGCCAGTGCCTTGAGGTCCACGGTGCCCGTGCCCGTGGTGCCCTTCTGCGCCTTGCCCTTCACCCAGGTGTAGAAGCCCTTGCCGGTCTTCATGCCGAGGTTCTTCGCCTCGACGTTGGCCTGCAGCTGCTTCGGGATCGGGTTGCCGGGCTTGGCGAGCTCCTGGCCCACCGCCCAGCAGATGTCGAGGCCGACCATGTCGGCGAGCTCGATCGGGCCCATGGGCATGCCGAAGTCCTTCGCGGCGGCGTCGATGGTCTCCGGGGGCAGGCCCTCGTCCAGCATCAGCATCGCCTCGTTGAGGTAAGGGGAGAGGACGCGGTTCACGAGGAAGCCCGGCGCCGACTTGCATGGCAGCGGCAGCTTGTCGATCTGGCGCGTGAAGGCCTGCGCCGCCTGCATCACCTCCGCGGACGTCTGCGGCCCCTGCACGATCTCCACCAGCTGCATCTGCGCCACCGGATTGAAGAAGTGGATGCCGACCAGGCGCTCGGGGCGCGCGAGCACGCCCGCCAGCTCCTGCAGCGGGATGCTGGATGTGTTGGAGGCGAGGATCGCCGTGGGCTTCATGCGCGGCTCGACCTGCGCGAACACCTTGCGCTTCACCTCCGCGTTCTCGACGATCGCCTCGAGGATGAGGTCGGCGCGGGCGACCCCGTTGCCCGCCACGTCGGGGATCAACCGGTCCATGGCGCCCTGGACGAGGTGCTTCTGCTTGAGGCGCTTCTTGTAGAGCTCGGCGCCGCGCTTCACCGCCGGCGCGATGCGCTCGGGCGCCAGGTCCTGCAGCGTCACGGTGATGCCGCGCAACGCGCACCACGCCGCGATGTCGCCGCCCATCGCTCCTGCTCCAATCACATGGACGTGCTGAAAACCGGGGTCAGACCCCGGTTTTCCGCCAGGTGGGAAACTGGGGTCTGTCCCCGGTTTTCCCAACGCCTTCAGGCGGTCCTGCAGTGTGAAGATGCGGATGAGGTTGCGCGTCGTCGGATGGTTGTAGAGGCTCGTCATCGACGCGGGATGATCCTTCGGCACGTTGCGCACGTCGCCGCCGAAGTCGCGCCACAGCTCGATGATCGCGTAGGGCGCGGGGTAGTGGTCGCGCCGCGCGCGCTTCGCCACCTGCTTCTGCGCCTGCGAGGCCACGAAGTTGCGCACGCCCGGCCAGTCCGTCGCCGCGGCCATGAGGCCGGGAGCGTGCTTCGGCGGCGGCTCGAGCAGGATCTTCTTCGCGGCGTTGGGGAAGTGGCGCCGCGGCGTGACCGCATCGACGAGTCCCAGGTTCTTCGCCTTGCGCGCATCGACCGCGCGGCCCGTGAGCATGAGGTCGAGTGCGGCCGCCGGGCCGATGAGCCCCGGCATGCGCTTGGCCCCGCCCCAGCCGGGGACGATGCCCAGCATCACCTCGGGCAGCCCCATGCGCGTCTTGGGGCCATCGTCCATCACGCGATAACGGCAGGCGAGTGCCAGCTCCGTGCCGCCGCCCATGCAGAAGCCGTGGACCATGGCGACCGTCGGGAAGGCGAGCGCCTCGACCTTGTCGAACACCTCATTGCCCAGCACCAGGAACGCCATCGCCTCCTCGGCGCTCGCGAGCGTGGTGAATTCCTGGATGTCGGCGCCCGCGGCGAAGCCGTTGTCCTTCGCCGAGAGGATGGCGAGGCCGCGCGGCGGCATCTGCTTCAGGTGGTCCAGCACCTGCGAGAGCTCCCGCAGCACCTCGCTGGAGAAGGTGTTGGTGGTCGCGCCCGCGCGGTCGAACGTGAGCCACGCGAGGTTGTCCGCGTCGGTTTCCAGCTTCCAGTGCTTCAGGTCCATGTTTGTCATTCCCGCGAAGGCGGGAATCCAGGTCAGTTTTTCTTTTTTCGAATGTGCAGCGTCTTTTCGACTTCCGCGACAACCACGCCCTGCTCGTCGACGATCGCCGCCTTGAACACCGGCTCGTGCTTCGCGCCTTCCGCCGTCTTCTCGCGCGCCTCGGCGACACTCGCCTCGGGCATCTCGAAGCGCGCCTTCACGGTGCCGCGCGCGGGCTTGAGGAAGCGCACCGAGCCCGCCTTGTCCCAGACGACGTAGTCGTCGCCCAGGCGATGCATCATCAGGATCATGAACCACGGATCGGCCATGGCGAAGAGCGAGCCGCCGAAGTGCGTGCCGACGTAGTTGCGGTTGAGGAGCCGCATGCGCAGCTCCACCGTCGCGTGGCGGAAGGCGGGATCGAGCTCGACCACGCGCACGCCCATCCCGCGGAACACGGGCCAGAGGTTGAACAGCCGCCGCATGCCCGCCGCGCCGAACCTGAGGCGCGACAGGAACCCCTGCCCGCTCACGACCTCTCGACCAGCATCGCGCCGCCCTGGCCGCCGCCAATGCACAGCGACGCCACGCCGCGCTTGCCGCCGGTTCGCTCCAGCACCTTGAGCACGTGCAGCACCACGCGCGCGCCCGAGGCGCCGATCGGGTGGCCCAGCGCGATCGCGCCGCCATCCTGGTTGAGCTTCGCGCGGTCGAGCCGGCCGAAGGCGCGGTCGAGGCCGAAATGCTCCTTCATGTACGCGGGGTCTTCCCAGGCCGCGAGGCAGCCCAGCACCTGGGCCGCGAAAGCCTCGTTGATCTCGGCGGCGTCGATGTCGTCCCACGTGAGGCGGTGGCGCATGAGCAGCGGCGTGATCGCGTGCACAGGGCCGAGCCCCATCTCGGACGGATCGAGTGCCCCCCAGTGGACGTCCACGATGCGGCCGAGCGGCGTGAGGCGGTATTCGTCCACGACGTCCTCCGACGCGAGCACCAGCATCGCGGCGCCGTCGGTCACCTGCGAGCTGTTGCCCGCGGTCACGTTGCCGTAGGTGCGGTCGAAGACGGGCTTCAGCTTCGCGAGCTTCTCCACCGCGGAGTCGCGGCGCACGCCATCGTCCTGCGCGTACACCTTGCCGTCCGCGCCGTACATGGGCTCCACCTCGGTGAGCCGCCCGTTGTCCTGGGCGAACGCCACGCGGCGGTGCGACTCCACCGCGAACTCGTCCATCATCTGCCGCGTGATGCCGAAGCGCTTGGCGACGATCTCCGCGGTCGAGCCCATGGAGAGCTTCACGATCGGGTCGGTGAGGCCGTTGAGGATGGCGATCACGGGTGCCAGCATCTTCAGGCGGAACTGGGTCGCGACCGCGGCCTTGGCGCCGCCGCCCTTGGCGGCGTTCATCGCCATGAACCAGTTCGCCATCGCCGGCCCGTAGAGGAGCGGCGCGTGGCTCATCGCATCGGTGCCGCCCGCGAGCACCAGGCGCGAGCGGCCGGCCACGATGTTCACGAACGCCGAGTCGAGCGCCTGCAGGCCCGAGGCGCAATTGCGCATCACGGTCCACGCCGGCACCTTGTCGCCGCAGCCCAGGCGCAGCGACACGACGCGCGCGATGTTGGCCTCCTCCGACGACGGCAACGCCGCGCCCAGGATCACCTCGTCGAACGCCTCGGGGCCGAACGGCTGGCGCAGCAGCAGCGGGCGCCCCGCGTTCACCGCGAGGTCGGAGCCGGTGAAGGGGCCGAGCCGGTTCTGCGCCTTGAGGAACGGGGTCCGGGCCCCGTCGACTATATAGACGCGGCGAGCGCCTTTTTCTTCGCTTCCGATTGCGGCCATGCTTCCTCCCGGTGGGCGCGTCCCAGGTCGTGCTCGTGGTCGTCGACCTTGATGACGTCGCGCTTCAAGCGATCCGTGTACACGAGGTGGTCGTGCTCCTGCTGGGTGATGAGCCCCGAGGCGAGTGCGGCCTGGCGGCGCTCGCCGAGCGTGCGCTGCGGGAGCTTGCCTTCCTTCTGCGCCTTGCGCATGCGCGCCTCGATCGGATCGGCCGCGATCACCGCGAGCATCGCGGCGTCGAGCCGCCCGATCACGTCGTTCTCGTCCTTCGGCAGGTAGGCGCCCGCGGTCAGGCGGTCGCGCGCGGCCCCCGGCGTGAGCAGGATCTCCGCCACCTTCGAGCCCAGGCGGTCGTTCGGCGCGTCGAGCGTGAGCCCCTTCGGGAACACCAGCAGGCGCAGCCACGCGGCCACGAAGCGGTTGGGGAAGTTGGCGAGCACGCCGTCCATCGCCACCTGCAGCTTGAAGAAGCTGTCGTAGATCCCCCAGGTGACGAGCGGCAGGTCGTCCTTCTGGCGGCCCTCGTCGTGGAAGCGCTTGATGGTGGCCGAGGCCATGTAGAGCATCGACAGGATGTCGCCCAGGCGCGCCGAGATCTTCTCCTTGCGCTTGAGGCTGCCGCCGATCACGAACATGGAGACGTCGGAGAGCAGCGCGAACGCCGACGAGAAGCGCGTCATCATCTGCAGGTAGCGGCGCGTCTCCGGCGTGCCGGGCACGTTCACGCCCTCGCCGCCGGTGAGGCCCAGCCACAGCGAGCGCGCGGCGTTGGACACGGTGAACGACATGTGGCCCCACAGCGCGGCATCGAAGGCGCGCAGGTCGTTTTCGCCGGCGGCGCGGATCTCGCGCAGCACGAACGGGTGGCAGCGGATGGCCCCCTGGCCGAAGATGATCATCGAGCGCGTGAGGATGTTGGCGCCCTCGACCGTGATCGCGATCGGCACGTTGCCGTAGCCGTGGCCCAGGTAGTTGTTGGGCCCCATCATGATGCCCTTGCCGCCGTGGATGTCCATGGCGTCGTTGATGATCTGCCGCATGCGCTCGGTCATGTGGTACTTGCAGATCGCCGAGATCACGCTGGGCTTCTCGCCCGAGTCGAGCGCCACCATCGTCATGCGGCGCGTGGCGTCCATCACGTAGGTGTAACCGCCGATGCGCGCGAGCGGCTCCTCCACGCCCTCGAACTTGCCGATGGGCGTGCGGAACTGCGAGCGCACGCGTGCGTAGGCGCCAGTGGCTCGCGAGCCCAGCTTGCCCGCGGCCATCGACATCGACGGCAGCGAGATCGAGCGGCCCGCGGCGAGGCATTCGACCAGCATCCGCCAACCGTGGCCCACCTGCTTCTCGCCGCCGATGATCCAGTCCATCGGGATGAAGACGTCCTTGCCCCAGTTCGGCCCGTTCATGAACGCGGCCGAGAGCGGGATGTGGCGCCGCCCGATGTTCACGCCCTTGTGGGTGGTGGGGATGAGCGCCAGCGTGATGCCGATGTCCTCGGGGCCGCCGAGGAGCTTGTCCGGGTCGAAGAGCTTGAACGCGAGCCCCAGGATCGTCGCCACCGGGCCCAGCGTGATGTAGCGCTTCTCCCACGTGAGGCGGATGCCCACGACCTCGCGCCCCTCGTGCATGCCCTTGCACACGATGCCCACGTCGGGAATGGCACCGGCGTCGGAGCCCGCCTCGGGATTGGTGAGCGCGAAGCACGGGATCTCGAGGCCCTTCGCCAGGCGCGGCAGGTAGTGGTTCTTCTGCTCGTCGGTGCCGTAGTGGATCAGGAGCTCCGCGGGGCCGAGCGAGTTGGGCACCATCACCGTCACCGCGGCGGTGCCGCTGCGCGTCGAGATCTTGGTGACGATCTCGGTGTGCGCGAAGGCCGAGAAGCCCAGGCCGCCGTATTCCTTCGGGATGATGATGCCGAGGAAGCCCTTCTCGCGGATGAACTTCCACACCTCGGGCGGGAGATCCATGCGGTTGTGGGTGATGTCCCACTCGTCCAGCATGCCGCAGAGCTCTTCCACCGGCCCGTCGATGAAGGCGCGCTCCTCGGCGGAGAGCTTCGCCTCCGGGTACTTGAGGAGCTTCTTCCAGTCGGGGCGGCCGGAGAAGAGGTCCGCGTCGAACCAGATGCTGCCCGCGTCCAGCGCCTCCTGCTCGGTCTGCGACACCTGCGGCAGGATCTTCTTGTAGATGCCGAAGATCGGCTTGGTGACGATCGCCGAGCGCAACGGCTTCACGATCGCGAACGCGCCGAACGCGGCGGTGACGACCCAGAAGATGCCGTAGAGCCAGGGCGGGGCGCCGGTCGCGAAGGTGACCGCGGCCGAGAGCGCCACGAGGCCCGCCGTCCACGCGACGCCGTTGGCGCGGTGGTAGGCCAGGATCCAGGTGCCCGCCAGCGCGGCCAGCACGATGCTTGCGATGCTCATCATGTTCTTCTCCTCCCGTCAGTCGCCCGAGACGAGCTCGAGCTTGCGAGTATCCCCGAGCGCCGGCGCCTTGAGCCCGGCCACCAGGAACGGGGCCAGGCGCTGCAGCAGCAGCTCGTCGTTGTCCTTGTCGTTCGCCGCGACCTGCGCGAAGAGCTTGAGCGCGTCGGTGCCCGCGAGCGTGTACGACAGTGCGCCCATCACGAAGTGCAGCCGCCACGTGAGCTCCTGCCGGGACAGGTGCGGCAGCGATTTCTGGAACGCCTCCTTGTAGCGACCGATCATCTCCACGTACTGCTGCGAGAGGAAATGGCGGATGAAGGGCGCCGGGTCGGCGTACGCGCGGCCCAGGAGCCTCAGGAAGTTCTTGCCCCCGCGCCGCTCGTCGCGCGCGAGCCGCAACGCCGGGATCAGCATCGAGGACAGGATCTTCTCCACGCTGAGGGGCTTGCCGGCCGATTCGCGCTCGAGCCGCTCCAGCAGCTCGATGCGCTCCTGGTTCATCGGATCCAGGCGGCGCGTGAGCACCGACTGGAAGAGCTCCTCCTTGGAGCCGAAGTGGTAGTTCACCGCCGCGAGGTTCACGCCCGCGGCGGACGTGAGCTGCCTCAGGCTCGTCGCCTCGAAGCCGTGCTCCATGAAGAGCTCCTCGGCTACGTCGAGGATGCGGGTCTTGGTGTCCTGCGAGGTGTCCAGCGCGGCGGCCTTGCGAGCGGGGCGGTTCATGTCAAACGTCCGATTCAAACGCTCGTTTGAATCCTATCGTATGCCGCGGTCGCGAACCAAGTCAATTGCAACATTGGCCCACCCGTTGTTGTGACGCTTCTCACTGTGCCGGCGCGGGCATTGGCCGATGCTGTCATCAGGCGTAGTGCCTCCGGGGGGCGGGCATGGGTGCGTCGGCACGGGAACTCGAAGCGCGGCTGCTGCAGGCGTCGGAGGAAGAAGGTCGCCTCGCGATCCTCCTGGAGCTTGCGCGCGCGCACGGGGCGGCCTTCCGCAACCGCGAGGGCCTGCGCGCGGCGCGCGAGGCGCTGTCGATCGCCCGCCGCCGGGGCGATGCGCTCGCCATCGGGCGCGCGCTCTCCACCGCCACCCTCTGCCATTACCAGCGCGGCGACTACGTCGCCGCGGTCGCCACCGGGCTCGACGCCGTGGCGGCCTACGCCGATGGCGACCTCGTCGGCCGCTCGCGCGCGCTGCAGAGCATCGCGCTGGCGCTCTTCTCGGTCGATGCCTTCGCCGCGGCCGAATCCGCCGCGCGCCGCGCCGTGGACGATGCGCGCGCCGGCATGGACGCCGAGCGCGAGGCGTACGCGAGCAACGTGCTCGGTTACGTCACCTGCGACCGCGGGCACTTCAACGAGGCGCGCCGCCTGTTCCGCTTCGCCGCGCGCTACTTCCGGCTCTCGGGCGACGTGCTGCGGCTGAAGAAATCGATCTCGTACCTCGGCCACGCCTACCGCCGCCAGGGCAACTCGCTGGAGCGCGACGGCCACATGGGGCAGGCGCGCATCGAGTGGGGACGCGCGGTCTCGGTCTACAAGATCGCGCTGGGTGTGGCCGACCACGAGGCCGACGACGCCTTCATCGTGGGCGAGATGGCCGAGTGCCAGTGCCGCCTGGGCAAGTTCCAGGATGCGTACGCCACCATCGCGCGCGCCATCGCGATCGCGCGCTCGGTGAACAACGTGCAGGTCCTCGCGAATTGCCACCTGTGGGAGGGCCACATCCTGCAGGGCATGGGCGAGCTCGAGGCCGCCGAGCGCGCGTTCGACCGCGCGGTAAAGGCCGCCGGGCCGCTCGAGTACGACGCGGTGCTGCCCAATGCCCTGCGCGCGCTCGCCGCGGTGCTGTCCCTGCGCGGCGAGGGCGAACGCGCGGCGCTGGTGCTCGGGGGCGCGAAGGCGGCCGACGATGCCCGCAACGAATTCTTCGCGCGCGTGCGCAACGAGCTGCGCGACGTGCTTCCGGCCAAGGCGGACCTCAAGGGTCTTGATAGACTCGATGCGTGATCCCGCGCTCCTTCATTGCCTTGGCCGCCTGCTGCTGGGCCCTGCCCGCCGCGGCGCTGCTCACCCGGCCCGACCGAGACGACGCCGAGTACCTCGAGCTCGCATCGCGGTATACGTCCTCGATTCCGCTCGGCGCCTCCGCTGGTGAGGGCGTCCTCCTCAACACCCGCTGGATCCTGACCGCGGCGCACCGCGCGCGGCCGCTGCGCGACGCGTCCGCGCGGCGCCTGCTCATCGGGAAGGACACCTACGACGTCGCGGACGTGTTCGTGCATCCGGACTGGAAGGGCGGCGCCGACAACGACATCGCCCTGGTGCTGTTGAAGAAGGACGTCGCCGGCTTCGAGCCCACGCCGATCTACCGCGATGGCGACGAGACCGGCAAGACCGTAGTGATCGCGGGCCACGGCGGCGGGAAGAAACGCGCCTCCATCAACACCGTCGACCGCGTGACGCCGCTCACGCTCGGCCTGCACGTGAAGCCGCTCGACGATGCCTCCGACCTGCAGGGGCAGGCGACCGCCGCCGAGACCGGCGGCCCCGCCTACATCGAGGCCGGCGGCGAGATCCTGGTGGCGGGCATCCTGCACGGCGTGGACGCGGGATGGGAGACGCATGCGCGCGTCTCGGCGTTCGCGAGCTGGATCGAATCCACGATGCTGGAAGTCGCGCGCAAGGAAGCCGACACCCTCATGGGGCCGCGCTACTAGGCCATGTGGTCGGAAGGCCGGCTGGGCAGGAGGTGGCCCAGCAGGTAGGTCGCTCCGACGAACAGGAGCAGGTGCGCGGCGAGCAGCCCATGGCGCGCGTATTCGACCGTGGCCTTCGAGTGCATCGCGGCGGCTGCCACCAGGAAGACCACGATGCCGGGTACCAGCCACGCCTTCGCGGGATTCGGTTGCATCGAGCGATGCCGCATTCCCGACAGCAAGATGAACGCGGCCGCGAGCACGGTCGCCGCGGCGAGGTTCGCCATGGGCACCGGGACGCGCTCGAGGGCTGGGTGCGTGATCCCCACGGCAGCCAGGTCCACCAGCGGGCGGATGGACATGGAGATCAGCGCGGTGAACGCGAGGAAAGCGATGAAGCCCGGCATCGTCTGGCCCTGGTACAAATCGCCCACCCGCGGCTTCACCGCGAGCAGCGTGAGCGCCACCGCGAGCATGAGCGCCGGCTTCACGAAGGCGAGCCACGGCGAGGCGAGGAACGGCGCGGCGAGCTGTGCCAGGGCGAGCACGGCGAGCGCCGCGTACCAGCCGGGGGCCTGCGGCAGTCTCGGCGGAACGCGCGCATGCGCGAGGACACCCGCCGCGACGACCGCCGCGGGCGCGTAGAGCAGCCATGGGTTCAACGCGTGCGCCGCGAAAAACGCCGCGGCATCGGGAAACGTCGCCACCATCATCACGACGTACGCGACGAAGAAGATCGCCGGCCGCGCCATGCTCACGCCTTCGACAACGCCTGGTCGAGGTCCCAGAGGATGTCGTCGAGGCTCTCCAGCCCGATCGACAGCCGCACCATGTCGGGCGGCACGCCTGCCTTCTTCTGCTGCTCCTCGTCGAGCTGGCGGTGCGTGGTGGATGCGGGATGGATCACCAGCGACTTGGCGTCACCGATGTTGGCGAGGTGGCTCACGAAGGTGAGCGCCTCGATGAACTTCACGCCCGCGTCGAACCCGCCCTTGATGCCGAAGGCGAGGAGCGACCCCGCGCCCTTCGGGAGGTACTTCTTCGCGAGCGCGTGGTAGGGGCTGTCGGCGAGGCCCGGGTAGTTCACCCACGAGACCTTCGGATGGTCGCGCAGGAATTTCGCCACCCCCATCGCATTGGAAACGTGGCGATCCATGCGCACCGGGAGCGTCTCCAGGCCCTGCAGCAGCAGCCAAGAGTTGAACGGCGCGATCGACGGGCCGAACACGCGCAGCACCTCCATGCGCGCCTTCATGGTGAAGCCGAAGTCGCCGAAGGTCTCGTAGAACTTCACGCCGTGGTAGCCCGCGGAGGGCTCCGTCATCCCCGGGAACTTGCCGTTGTCCCACGGGAAATAGCCGCTCTCCACCACCACGCCGCCCATCGAGGTGCCGTGGCCGCCGATGAACTTGGTGGCCGAGTGCACCACGATGTCCGCGCCGTGCGCGATCGGCTGGCAGAGGTAGGGCGAGGCCGCGGTGTTGTCCACGATGAAGGGCACGCCCGCCTCGCGCGCGATGGCCGCGATCGCGGCGACGTCGATCACGTTGATCGCCGGATTGCCGAGCGTCTCCGAGAAGATCGCCTTGGTGTTGGGCTTCAGCGCCCGGCGGAAATTCTCCGGCTCGTCGGGATCCACCAGCGTGGCCTCGATGCCGAACTTGGCGAAATTCACCGCGAGCATCGTGTAGGTGCCGCCGTAGAGCTTCGCGGACGACACCACGTGGTCGCCCTTCTCGAGGATGTTGAGGAAGGCCACCATCTCCGCCGCCTGCCCCGAGGCGGTCGCCACCGATGCCCGCCCGCCCTCGAGTGCCGCCATGCGCTCCTCGAACACCGCCGTGGTCGGGTTCGACAAGCGCGTGTACACGTTGCCGAAGGTCGCGAGGTTGAAGAGGCTCGCGGCGTGCTCGGTGCTGTCGAACACGTACGACGTCGTCTGGTACAGCGGCACCGCGCGCGAGCCGGTGGCCGCGTCGGGGATCTGGCCTGCGTGCAGGCACAACGTCTCGAAGCCGAACTCGCGGTCTGCCATGGTCAGGAAAGGACCTCGTCGGCGGCCAGCAGCAGCGCGCTCGGGAAGGTGAACCCGAGCGCGTGCGCGGCGCGTTGGTTGAGGACGAGCTCGTACTTGCGCGGCGTCTCCACCGGCAGGTCGCCGGGCCGCGTGCCTCGCAGGATCTTGTCCACGTAGGGCGCCCACAACCGCATCATGGCGGGCAGGCTCGGCCCGTACGACATGAGCCCGCCCGCGCTCACGTAGAGCTTCCAGGTGTACATGCCCGGCAGGCGATGCTCCGCCGCGTGCCGCGCGATCTCGCCGCTCATCAGGTCGAGCTGCGGCTCGGGAATGACGGCGAAGGCCTCCACCCGCTCCTTGTGCAACGTCGCGAAGGCCGCCGCCACGGCCTCGCGGCTCGTGACCTCGATCGGCACCACCTGGAGCCCCAAATCCCGCGCCGCAATGGTGAGGTGGCCAATGCGGGTCGCATGGGCGGCCATCTGTGGGTTGGCGATGAGCCCGACCCGCGAGAGGCGCGGGACCGCCTCCTTCAGCAACGCGAATTGCTTCGACGCCGTGTCCACGCTCAGCACGCACCAGCCCGTGACGTTGCCCCCGGGCCGCGCGAGGCTCGCGATCAGCCCCTGCTCCACCGGGTCGTGCGTTCCCATGACGATCGGAACCACGCTGGTGGCCGCGCGCGCGGCACGCGTCGCCGTCGGCCCCCCGGCGACGATCACCTCCACGTCCAGCTTCACCAGCTCGCGGGCGAGTCCTTCCAGCGCGTCGTCGGTCGTCGCGAAGCGGCGCTCGACGACGAGGTTGCGGCCCTCGACGTAGCCCAACTCGCGCAGGCCGTCGTACAGCACCGGAACGTTGTTCGGCCCCGCGTTGCCACCCACCATGAGCACGCCGATGCGGTGGCGCTTGCCGCCCTCCTGCGCCCGGGCGGCGGAGGCTGCCGCGAACGGGAGCGCCAGCGCGGCCTTCAGGAGGTGGCGTCGGTGCATCGGCTACTTCGTCGCCGCCGCTTCCCCGGCCTTGGTGCGGTCGAGCACCGTCATGGCGCTCGCGACCAGGCCCGCCACGTCCGAGAGGTTGCTCGGGATGATGAGCGTGTTGTTGGTGCGCGCGAGGTTCTGGAACGCCTCGATGTACTTCTCCGCGATCTTGAGGTTCGCCGCACTCATGCCGCCGGCGGTGCCGATGGCCGCGGCCACCGCGCGCACCGCGTTGGCGTTGGCGTTGGCGACCAGCTCGATCGCCTGCGCCTCGCCCGCCGCCTTGTTGATCTGCGCCTGCTTCTGGCCCTCGGACTCGAGGATCGCCGCCTGCCGCTGGCCGTCGGCCACGTTGATCTCCTGCTGGCGCTTGCCCTCGGAGGTCGCGATCACCGCGCGCTTCTCGCGCTCGGCGGTGATCTGCGCCTGCATCGAGCGCAGGATCGACTCGGGCGGCGTGAGGCTCTTGATCTCGTAGCGCAGGACCTTGATGCCCCAGGTGCGCCCGGCCTCGTCGAGCACGCTCACCACGTGCTGGTTGATCTCGTCGCGGCTCTCGAAGGTGCGGTCGAGCTCCATCTTGCCGATGCCGCTGCGAAGCGCCGTCTGCGCGAGCTGCGTGATCGCCTGGATGTAGTCCGACGATCCGTAGGAGGCGAGCCGCGGGTCGGTCACCTGGAAGTAGATGATCCCGTCCACCGAGAGCTGCGTGTTGTCGCGCGTGATGCAGACCTGCTCCGGCACGTCGAGCGGCACCTCCTTGAGGGAGTGCTTGTAGGCCACGCGGTCGAAGAACGGCACGATCAGGTTGGGGCCGGGCTCGAGGATGCGCGAGAACTTGCCCAGGCGCTCGACCACCCACGCGTTCTGCTGCGGCACGATGCGCACGCCCTCGACCACGAACACGACGAACATCGCGATCAGGAATACGGTGACCGTCGCGGAGGTGCTGCGGGAAACGAAGGCCACGGCGACCGTGAGGATCACGGCGATGGCGGTTTTCCAGAACATGGATGCCTCCCTATTGTTGGTTGTTGCGGGAAACGAAGCCCTTGCCTACCTCGGCGGCGCGGCGGCCACCACCAGCATCGTCCCTTCCTGCGCCTCGATGTAGAGCGTCGAGCCCGGTGAGGGGCGCGCCGCGGGATCGGCTGCCAGCTTCGCGTCCCAGAGCGCGCCGCGATACTTCACGCGCGCGATGCCCGCGTTCTCGTTGGTCCATCCCTCCAGCACCACGGGCTGGCCGCGGTCGAGGAAGTTGGACCGGCCGCCGTCGGCGCGGCGCAGCGACTCGTGCCAGTGGTGCACGTACCAGGCGCCGGCGACGGCGACCAGGCCGCCCACCGTGCCCTGCACGATCGTGTTGACCCCCATCCAGGCGAGCACGGCGGCGACGAACGCGCCCGCGCCCAGCACCAGCAGGTAGAAGGTCCCGGTCACGAGCTCCGCGATCACCAGGGCGAACCCGACGATAGTCCACAAGAGCCACAGTTCCATGCTTTTCCCCCTTTTGCGGGCCTGCCGTGTCAGCCTATGGGGCGCTCGCGCGTTTGGCCGAGATGACCTTCGTATTCACGCCGGCCCAGCCCAATCCTCCGAAAAACCGGCCGTGCTCGATCTTCACGCAGCGGTTCTCCACCACCTCCAGCCCCGCCGCCTCGGCGCGGGCGCGCGCGGCCTCGTTGTGAACGCCCAGCTGCATCCACAGCACCTTCGCGCCGATCGCGATCGCGTCCTCGGCGATCGGCCCGATGTCGGCAGACTTGCGGAAGCAGTCGACGATGTCCACTTTCTCCGGGATGTCCCGCAGGGACTTGTAGCAGCGCTCGCCCAGGATCGATTCCTGGCCGGGGTTCACCGGGATGACCCGGTAGCCGTGCTCCTGCATGTACTTCGCGGCGAAATAGCTCGGCCGGTGCCACTGGGCCGACAGGCCCACCACCGCGATGGTCTTGCAGCGGCGCAGGATGCTCCGGACCTTTTCGCTCTCGTCCATAATTTCTCCAGATGAATTCTACCTTGAAGGCCCTCGCGGCCCTGCTCTGCTGCCTCGCCCTTCCCGCGCTGGCGTACAACCACGAAGAGGTGGTTCCCCCGCTCGCCGCCGGAAAGTTCGCGGTCGCGTGCTCCAACGTGGAGATCGACACCGGGCGCCTCGCTCAGCTGGGCGGCAACGCGGCGGACTACTACGAGGGCCACGCGGTCAACGGCCAGACGCGCTACATCACCGACATCCTCGCGCATCCGGAAAGCGCCTTCCGCTTCCAGGAGCGGCTGCCGGCCAACCCGGTGCTGTATCCCACGCTCTTCCTGCAGCGTCCCGATTTCGTGGCGCTCATCTGCCACCCCACGTCGAGCGGCAACAGCGACGCCAACTACAAGCTGCCCGACGACGGCGGCGTGGTGCCGCACATGCAGCGCGCAGGCCAGGCGGCGAAGATCATCTCCGCGTCCGAATACGCGCTGACCGCGGGCCTTCCCGATCCGCATTCGTCCGCGCCCGCGCAGCTGCCGCTCATCGTCTACTCGCACGGCCTCGGCGGCAGCCCCGTGGGCAAGGGCTACATCGACGTGGCCGTGGCTCTCGCGGCCCAGGGCTACATGGTGGCGGCCGTATTCCATGCGGATAACCGCTACTCGCCGGTGAAGATCGAGAACCTCGCCGACTTCGCTTTCGCGGTGGCGTTCTTCCCGGTGATCGTGCAGATGCAGGCGCTGCGACCCTTCGCCCTCAAGGCGATGACCGACCACCTCATCGCAGACGGCGACTTCGGCCCCGCCATCGACCGCTCGCGCATCGGCGCCTTCGGCGCGAGCCTGGGGGGCGAGGCGGTGGCGCACCTCATTGGCGCGGGGATCACGCAGACCATCGCGCGCGACTGCGGCGACACGGAGCGCGACCCGCGCATCCGCGCGGCGGTGGGCTACGTGCCGTACTCGGGCCAGAGCTTCCTGCCGGCCTTCTGCGACGACCAGTCGGGCGCCGACTCGGTGAACCGTCCGTTCCTCGCGATCTCGGGCACGCTCGACTTCACCGCGCCGATCCACATGACCGAGCGCGCGGTGAACCGAATGGGCTCCTCGCGCTACCTGGTGGAGCTCGTGGGCGGCCAGCACGAGCTGCGTCCGCAGGACGCGAGCGACGTGCTCACCTGGATGGTCACCTTCTTCGACGCCTACCTCGACGTGAGGTCCGATCCCGACGCCATGGCGCGCTTCATCCGCATGCGCCAGGTCGTGGGCGGCCGCGAGGACAACCTCATCGTCGACCAGCACGTGCCGTTCGCCGCGACCCATGGCGAGGTGCCGGTGGTGGAGTTCCACAACACCATCCTCGACCACTACTTCATCTCCGCGGTGCCGAGCGAGATCGCGTCGGTGGACGCCGCGGGCAACCAGGGCTGGGAGCGGACGGGGCAATCGTTCAAGGAGTGGCTGCAGATGCCCTCGGACACGTTCGTGGCGCTCACCCCCGTGTGCCGTTTCTACGGGCTGCCCGCCGGCGGGCCGAACTCGCACTTCTATACCGCGGTGCCGCCGGAATGCGCGATGGTGAGGACGTGGGACGGATGGCACTACGAGGGCATCGGCTTCTACGCCCGCCCCGCCGGCTACGGCGAGGAGTGCCCCGCGGGCTGGCTCGCGGTCATGCGGGCGTACAACAACGGCTACGTGCGCAACGACTCCAACCACCGCTTCTCGACCAGCGACTCCACCATGCGCGAGATGGAACGCAAGGGCTGGACGGTCGAGGGCCACGTGATGTGCTCGCTGCCCTAGTCCATCCGGACTATCCCGGGCGGTCCCCTCCGCCCCGAGCCCTGTAGGAAGCCCCGGCCAGAATCCGGGGTTATGTCCCAGAGCCTCTTTCGCCCCGGCGGGAATTGCTGCGCCGTCGCCCACGCGGACCGCGTGGCCATGCTGGTGGACGGCGAGGAATACTTCGCCGCCTTCGTTCGCGCCTGCGAGGCGGCCGAGCGCCAAATCGTCATCCTCGCGTGGGATTTCGACAGCCGCATGGTGCTGCGCTACGACGACGAGCGCCGTCCGCTGGAAACCCTCGGCGACTTCCTGAACCGCCTCTGCCGGCGCAATCCGCGCCTGCGCATCCACATCCTCGACTGGGATTTCCCGGTCGTCTACGGCACCGATCGCGAGTACTCGCCGATCTTCGGCTTCGAGTGGAAGCCGCACCGCCACATCCAGTTCCAGTTCGACGACACCCATCCGCTGGCGGGCTCGCACCACCAGAAGATCGTGGTGATCGACGACAAGCTCGCCTTCGCCGGCGGCCTCGACCTCACCAACAAGCGCTGGGACTCGCCGAAACACGAGCCCGGCGACCCGCGCCGCACCTTCGAGGACGAGCCCTATCCGCCGTTCCACGACGCGATGATCGCGGTGGACGGCGAGGCCGCGCAGGAGCTGCGCAAGATCGCGTACCGGCGTTGGGAGAAGGCCACCGGCCACGCGATCAAGCCGGTGAAGCCCACGCGCGGCGATCCGTGGACCGGGGAGCAGCGCATCGACATCCGCGACGTGCAGGTGGCGGTGGCGTGCACGCAGCCCAAGGTGAACGGCGACGAGGGCATGTCGTTCATCGAGACGCTCTACCTCGACATGATCGCGGCGGCGAAGGACTACATCTACATCGAGAACCAGTACTTCACCTCGGAGAAGATCGGCGAGGCCCTGGAGAAGCGCCTGGGCGACCCCGACGGTCCGGAGATCGTGCTGGTGACGCGCCTCCTCTCGCACGGCTGGCTGGAGGAGCACACGATGCACGTGCTGCGCACGCGCCTCGTGCGCAGCCTGCGGGCTGCCGACACGCACGGCAAGTTCCACGCGTTCTACCCGCACGTCGAAGGGCTGTGCGAGGGCACGTGCCTGGACCTCCACTCCAAGGTGATGATCGTCGACGACCAGTGGATGCGCATCGGCTCGTCCAACATCAGCAACCGCTCCATGGGTGTCGATACCGAGTGCGACGTGACCGTCGAGGCCGGCGGCGACGCCAAGGTGGTGGGGGCCATCCGCGCCTTCCGCGACCGCCTCCTCGCCGAGCATTCGGGCGTGGAGGTCGAGGTGCTGCAGCGCGCGCTGGAGAAATCGCCGCGCATCGCCGACGCGGTGCGCGAGGTGGGCATCCCGGAGCGGCAGCTGCGCAAGCTCGAGGCGCCGGAGGTGCCCGAGGCGCTGATGGCCGCGGCCAAGATCGGCGACATGGAGAAACCCATCTCGCTCGAGGGGCTGGTGAAGGGATTCTCCTCGGAGCATCCGTCGAAGCACCCCGCGAAGCCGAAGGCCGGCAACCCGTTGGTGCTGGCGGGCGTGGTGGCGCTGGTGGCGAGCCTCGCGCTCGTCTGGCGCTACACGCCGCTCGCCGACGTCTTCACCTCGGACAACGTGGTCGATTTCACGCAGATGCTGGCGCGGCACTGGTGGGCGCCGCTCCTCGTGATGCTCGCCTATACCCCCGCGAGCTTCGTGATGTTCCCGCGGCCGCTGATCACCATGGCTGCCGTGGTCACCTTCGGCCCATGGGAAGGACTCGTCTACGCGATGTCGGGCGTGCTGCTCGCCGCCGTGGTGGGCTACGCGCTCGGGCGCAACATCAACCGCAACCGCGTGCGGCGCATCGCCGGCCCGCGTCTGAACAAGATCGCCGCGGTGATGCACCACCGCGGCATCATCGCGGTGGCGCTGGTACGCTTCGTCCCCATCGCCCCCTATCTCGTCGTCAACGTGGTGATGGGCGCCATGCGCGTGAAGTTCTCCCATTACGTGATCGGCACCTTCGTGGGCATGCTGCCCGGCTCGCTCGCGGCCACGGTGCTCTCCGACCAGGTCGCCACGGCGCTGCGCGACCCCGCGCACATCAACGGCTGGCTCATCGCGGCGGCGGTCTGCGGCTTCGCCGCGCTCGCGTGGTTCGGCAACAAGATGCTCGACCGCCTCGGCCGCGACCCCTCGGACGGAAGCCCGCCGCACTCCTTCGCGTAAGCTCACCCATGCCTTCCCTGCGGATCGCCTCGTACAACGTGCACCGTGCGATCGGGGCGGACCGCAGGACCGACCCGGCGCGCATCCTCGCGGTGCTGCGCGAGATCGACGCCGACGTGCTCGCGCTGCAGGAAGTCGAAGCCCACGACGACGGCGCCGACATGCTGGCGTGGCTCGCCAAGGAGACCGGATTCCACGCCGTCGCGGGCACGACGCTCCTGCGACACGACGGCCACTACGGCAACGGCCTGCTCACGCGCTGCCCGGTGCGGGAAAAGCGCGTGTGCGACCTTTCGTGGCGCGGCCGCGAGCCGCGCGGCGCGATCGCCGCGGACCTCGATTGCGGCGGGCAGCGCCTGCGCGTGGTCGCCACGCACCTGGGATTGCGTCCCGCGGAGCGACGCGAGCAGGTGACGCAGCTGCTGCACCTCTTCAAGGAGCGGCCGCACGACCGCTCGGTCCTGCTGGGCGACCTGAACGAATGGTTCCTGTGGGGCCGGCCGCTGCGGCGCCTGCACCGTCATTTCCAGGAGACGCCGTCGGTGGCGACCTTCCCCGCGCGCATGCCGGTCCTCGCGCTCGACCGCATCTGGACGCACCCGCGCACGATGCTGCGGCGCGTGGTGGCGCACAAGACCACGCTCTCCCGCGCCGCCTCCGACCACCTTCCCCTCGTCGCCACGCTGGACCTCTAGGACGGCGCGCCCCAAAACCGGTTAGATTCACGCCGGCAAAGGGGGCACACATGATCCAGGTCGTGAATCCCGCCGTGATCGGCGGCGTGGTCGGCGTCTTCGTCTTCTTCGGCATCCTCGTGCTGCTGGCACTCGGTCGCTGGTTCGGCCAGCGCGTGATGGAGAAGCACGGCGGCGCCGGGCCCTCCACCATCGGCTCGCTCGAGACGGCGGTGTTCGCGCTGCTGGGGCTGATGATCGCGTTCACCTTCTCGGGTGCGATGCAGCGCTTCGACGTGCGGCGCGTGCAAGTCGTGGACGAGGCCAACGCGATCGGCACCGCGTGGGCGCGCCTCGAGCTGCTGCTGCCGGCCACGCGGGCGCCCGTACGCGAGGCCATGAAGGCCTACGTCGATTCACGCGTGGCGACGTACCAGAAGATCGACGACCCGGCCGCCGCGCGCGCGGAAGCGCAGCGCTCCCTCGAGCTCCAGTCGAAGCTCTGGTCCGCCGCGGTCGCGGCCCTTGCCCACCCGGATACGCCGCCGGGCACCGCACTCCTCGTGGCGCCGGCGCTGAACGAGATGTTCAACTACACCACCATCCGCTTCACGGCGATGCAGATGCATCCGCCCTCGATCGTGTTCGTGATGCTGGTGGGGCTCGCCCTCGTCTCGGCGCTCCTCGCCGGATTCCAGTCGGCGGGCGAGCGCAAGCCCGACTGGCTCCACCGGATCGCATTCGGCGGCATCATCGCCTTCACGGTTTACGTTATCTTCGAGGTCGAGTTTCCGCGCAGCGGCCTGGTGCGCATCGACGCCATCGACGAGGTGCTGGTGAACGCGCGCGACCAACTGAAATAAACCGACACGAAAGCGACATGCGACTCCTCTTCGCCCTCCTCACCCTCGCCGTCTCCCTCGCCGCCTCGGCGGTCCCCGCCAACGTCGAGCTGGTGGAGACCTACCGCGGCATCGCGCAGTACCGCCTCAAGTCCAACGGCATGACGATCCTGCTGCAGCAGGACCGCACCAGCCCGGTGTTCACCTTCATGGTCGTCTACCACGTGGGCTCGCGTAACGAGGCGCCGGGCAACACCGGCTCCGCGCACCTGCTCGAGCACATGATCTTCAACAAGTCGACGCAGAACTTCGGCCGCGCCAACGGCCACAAGACCTTCCAGGAAGTGCTGTACGAGGCGGGCGCGGACGCGGGCTCCTCGAACATGACGACCTGGTACGACCGGATGAACGGCTACTCGACGCTGCCCTCGGACAAGCTCGAGACGGCGATGCGCATCGAGGCCGACCGCCTCGGCCGCGCGCTGATCCTCGATTCGGAGCGCGCCTCCGAGATGAGCGTGGTCCGCAACGAGTACGAGATCGGCGAGAACAACCCCACGCAGGCGCTCTTCAAGGCGACGGTCGCCGCGGCGATCCAGGCGCATCCGTACCACTGGTCCACCATCGGCTACCGCTCCGACATCGAGGGCGTCACCACCGAAAAGCTGCGCGAGCACTACAAGGCGTACTTCCACCCCGACAACGCCGAGGCGATCCTCGTCGGCGACTTCGACGTCGAGGCGGCGCTCGCCACGTTCGACCGCGAGTTCGGCGGCTTCGCCAGGTCGCCGCAGGCGGTGCCGAAGGTCATCACCGTCGAGCCGCCGCAGGAAGGCGAGCGCCGCGCGCTGGTGAAGCGCCCCGGCACCGTGGGGCTCACGATGGTGGGATACATCCGCCCGGGCGCCTCGCACCCCGACTTCATCGCGCTCGAGGTCCTGTCCAACATCCTGGGCGACGGCGTGAACTCCCGCCTGCACCAGGCGCTGGTGGAGAAGGGGCTCGCGACCAACGTCGCGGCGATCAACTTCACGCTGCGCGATCCCTATCCGCTGTTGCTGTCGGCCACCAACGCGCCCGGCAAGACGCACCAGGAGATCGAGAACGCGGTGAAGGCGACGGTCGCTGAGCTGCTTGACAAGGGTGTCACCGAGGCGGAGGTGAAACGCGCGCAGCAGCAGATCGAGGTGTCGGTGATCCGCAGCCGCGACGGCACCTACAACTTCGCCCGCACCTTGGGCGAGGCGGTCGCCTCCACCGACTGGAAGTGGTTCCTGGATTTCGTGGATCGCGTGAAGGCCGTCAGCGCCGCGGACGTGAAGCGCGTGGCGGAGGCTTACCTCGTGCCCGACCACGCCACGGTCGGCTGGTTCATCCCGAGCGCACCGGTGAAGGCATCCGTTCCGGTCGCCGCGGTTGCGCCGGCCCCCCCGGCCGCGCCGGCCGCGCGCGACACCAGCGCGCCGAAGGCGGTGGCGGCGACGACCAGCAAGCCCTTCGCGCAGCGCACGCTGCGCAAGGTCCTCGCCAATGGCGTGATCGTGGACGTGATGGAGAACCGCGCGGTGCCCACGGTCGCCATTCGCGGCCTGGTGTTCGCAGGCGATGCCACCGCCCCGGCCGCGAGCCCCGCGCTGCCGGCGCTGATGGCCAAGATGCTCTCGCGAGGCACCACCTCGCGCACCAAGGAGGAGATCGGCGCGAAGCTGGACGACGTCGGCGCCACGCGCGCCTATGCCGCGGCACTGAACCAGGTCGCCATCACCGCCTCCGGCATGGCGCGCGACCTGCCGCTGCTGCTCGAGATCCTCGCCGACGAGTACCGCAACCCGGCGTTGCACGCCGACGAGATCGTGAAGGCGCGCCAGGAGCTGGAGAACGACTACAAGCGCAACGACGACAACACCTCGCTGCGCGCCATCGAGCGGCTCTCGCAGCTGGTGTACGCGAAGGACCACCCGTACTACGCGCCCGACCTCGCCTCGCGGCTCGCGAGCCTCGCCTCGCTGGACGAGAAGGCGCTGCGCGAGTACCACCGCGCGCGCTACAACGGCGCGAGCCTCATCATCGCGGTCGCGGGCGACGTCGATGCGGCCCGGACGATGGCGCTGGTGGAGAAGGCCTTCGGCGGCTTGCCGCGCGGCACGCGTGCGACGCTCGGCAACCCGGCGCGCGCCTCGGCCGCGGCGACCGGTGTCCGCGAGGCGGTGACCATGCGCGGCAAGGCCAACATGAACCTCGTGGTCGGGAGCGCGAGCGGGCTGCGGCGCAACGACCCGGACTACGAGGCGGCGCTGGTGGCCAACGCCGCGCTCGGGCAGACCGCGCTCTCCTCGCGCCTGGGACGCCGCGTGCGCGACACCGAGGGCCTCACCTACCAGATCTACTCGCGCTACTTCGGCGCCGACGAGCTGGACGGCGTGTGGTTCGCCAACGTGAACGTCGCCCCGCAGAACCTCGAGCGCGCGCTCAAGTCCACGCGCGAGGTGATCGCGCAGTACGCGCGCGAGGGCGCGAGCGACGCCGAGGTGGAGGCACAGAAGAGCTTCTTCGCCGGCAATTTCCAGGTGAGCCTGGGCTCCAACGCCGGCATCGCCGAGGCGCTAGTCACGGCCGAGAAGTTCGGCTTCGGCCCGCGCTACCTCGATGACTATCCCGTGCGCATCCGGGCGGTCACCACGGCGCAGGCGAACGAGGCCATGCGCCGCCACTTCTTCGCCGACCGCCTGCACCTCATCGTCGCGGGCGACCTGGACCGGGCGCCGGAATGAGCGATGTCCGGATCGGGCGCGCGAATGCGTATCTCCCAATGCCAACACATCTCATCGGGAGACTCGCATGGAGAAGGCCCGCTTTGCCCTGATCGGACTCATCGGCGGCACGCTGCTCGGCGCCGCCGCGCGCACCGGACCCGCGCCCTCGCAGGCCGCCGAGCCGCACGACCGCTGGACGCCCTACCACGCGGCCATCACGTCGCGCGCGCAGGACGAGGAGGCCGCTCCCACCTTCTGAGCTGGGCCCGGCATCGCCGGGAGGTCGTCGCGTTGTGTGAGAATTGGTGGGCCCGCCTGGATTCGAACCAGGGACCAAGGGATTATGAGTCCCCTGCTCTAACCACCTGAGCTACAGGCCCGCGGAAAAACGCATAATTCTCGCACGATGGACGACGAACTCGACTTCACCCAGCCCGCCCCTGCGATCCCCGCGGCCGCCTCTGCGCCCTTCAAGGCGGCGCAGAGCCGCTTCTACAGCATCGAGACCGCCGCGCGCATCTTCAAGGCGGTCGGCAAGGAGGAGCGCTTCGCCGAGGGGCAGCTGCTGTTCGAGAAGGACGAGCAGGTCTCGACCGGCGGGATGTTCAAGAGCGCGAGCCGCATGTACTTCATCGCCGAGGGCGAGGTCGGCGTGGCCATCGGCAAGAAGCAGCTCGACAGCGTCGGCAAGGGCGAGGTCGTGGGCGAGATGGCGGTCATCAGCGGCCGGCCGCGCAGTGCCACCGCCACGGCCAAGTCGCCGGTGCACGCCTACTCGATGGACGCGAAGGAGCTCACCGCCGCCATCGGGCAGAGCCCCGAGTTCGGCCTGATGCTGGCGAGCGTCATGTACGACCGGCTGCGCTTCATCGCCGCACAGCTCGCACTGAAGCCGGCGAAGGCGGGCTCGGCCGCACGCGAGGCGACGGTGTTCGAGCCCGCGTTGGTGGCGCAGCTGGAGTCGGCGCTGCCGCGCTCCTCGCTCGCGCGCTACCGCCAGCAGGAGATCATCATGAAGGAGGGCCAGGCCGGGACCTTCATGTACCTGGTGAAGTCGGGGCGTGTGGCCATCGCGGTGGGTTCCACCATCGTCGAGGTCGTCGGCCCCGGGGGCACGTTCGGCGAGATGGCGGTGGTGGACCAGTCGCCGCGCACCGCGCGCGCCGGCACCCTGGAGGAGACCGAGCTGCTGCAGATCGACCGCCCGTCGCTCATGGCGGTGGTGAAGCAGCATCCCGCGATCGCCGTGGCGATGTTGCGAGGGATCGCCGATCGCCTGCGGCACATGAACCTCCTGCTCACGCAGTAGGTTCGATCCTCACGTTTCCGACTTGATGTCGGTCACCAGGCGGTTGGCCCACGCGGCCAGCATCGCCATGGGCGCGAGCGTGGCGCCCTCGCTATAGCGCAGCTCGTACGCCGTCGACAGCGGGTCGGAGGTGAGCTCGTCCTGCATCACCTCGCGGGGCCGGCCATCGGCCTGCATGGGGCCACCGGCATAGAGTGCCACGGCGCGCCGCGTGAGCGCGTCGTCCACGATCGATCCGCCCGCGAGGTCCTCGAAGAGGCCACGCCAGTGCGCCGCCAATCCTTCGCCGGCCGCAGGCGGCATCGCCAGCCGGTGCGAGAGCCATCCGAGCAGCACCTTGCGCGCGACCTGGTCGGCCGAGCGAACCGGGAAATGCGCGAGGAAGACGCCCGGCAGGCGAACGTGCGGGATCGGGTCGGCGCGGCCGTCCGCGACCCGCACCACCGCGTGGTTGCCGAGCGACACGTGCAGGTCTTCCTCCGTCGCGAAGCGGCGCGGCAGCACGACCTTGTGCGGCTGCCCCCGCTCGTGCGTGAGGCGTTGCGTGAGGCGACGGGCGGGGTTGTCGTCACCGACCTGGTCGCCGGTGCCGAAATAGTTCTGCACCGGTACCACCGCCGCGTGGCCGGGCGGGACCGCCGCGAGCGCGGCCTCCAACTCGGCGCGCGACCCGGCCTTGATGAGCTCGTCGGCGTCGAGCGCGAAGCAATGGTCGGCGTCGTACTCGCGCAGGTAGCGGCGCGCGAGGTAGGTCTGACGCTCGCCCTGGTGGAAGCCGCGCTTGCCGTCGTGGAGGTTGTGGAGGGCGAGCCCCTCGCGCGCGAGGGATGCGAGGATCCCGGGCGTGCCGTCGAGCGAGCCGTGGTCGAGCACGATCACCGCGTCGACGAAGGCCGAGTTGTGGCGCACGAAGGCCTCGATCACGTCGCCTTCGTTCGAGGCCATGCAGGTCGCGATGAGGCGCATGGGCCAGTATGCGCCGCCCCGGAAGCGAAAAGCCCGCTTTCGCGGGCTTTTCTGGGTCTCAGCTCTCGCCTTCGAGAAAACTCCGCAGCTTTTCGGAACGCGACGGATGGCGCAGCTTGCGCAGGGCCTTCGCCTCTATCTGGCGGATGCGCTCGCGCGTCACGTCGAACTGCTTGCCGACCTCTTCCAGCGTGTGGTCGGTGTTCATCTCGATCCCGAAGCGCATGCGCAGCACCTTCGCCTCGCGCGGCGTGAGCGAGTCGAGCACGTCCTTGGTCGCCTCGCGCAGGCTGGCGTAGAGCGCCGAATCCGAGGGTGCGAGCCCGGCCTGGTCCTCGATGAAGTCGCCCAGGTGGGAGTCGTCGTCGTCGCCGATCGGCGTCTCCATGGAGATCGGCTCCTTCGAGATCTTGAGGATCTTGCGGATCTTCTCCTCGGGCATCTCCATCTTCACCGCCAGCGTCGCGGGATCCGGCTCCTGCCCGGTCTCCTGCAGGATCTGGCGCGAGATGCGGTTCATCTTGTTGATGGTCTCGATCATGTGCACGGGGATGCGGATGGTGCGCGCCTGGTCGGCGATCGAGCGCGTGATGGCCTGGCGGATCCACCACGTGGCGTAGGTCGAGAATTTGTAGCCGCGGCGGTATTCGAACTTGTCCACCGCCTTCATGAGGCCGATGTTGCCCTCCTGGATCAGGTCCAGGAACTGCAGGCCGCGGTTGGTGTACTTCTTGGCGATCGAGATCACCAGGCGCAGGTTGGCCTCGATCATCTCGCGCTTGGCGCGGCGCGCCTTGGCCTCGCCCGTGGACATCTGGCGGGCGATCTCCTTCAGGTCCTTGATCGGGATGCCGACGTCGCGCTGCAGGTTGACGAGCAGCTCCTGCTGCTCCATCACCGCGGGCTTGAAGCGCTCGAGCGCCTTCGCGTAGACCTTGCCGGAGGCGACCTCCTCGTTGGCCCACTTGAGGTTGGTCTCGTTGCCGGGGAAGACCTTGATGAAGTGCGCGCGCGGCATGGCCGCGTTCTTGGTGCACAGCTCCATGATCTCGCGCTCGTGCGAGCGCACCTTCTCCACCAGGCCGCGAAGCCCGTTGCACAGGTGCTCGACCTGCTTGGCGGTGAAGCGGATCGCCAGCAGCTCGTTGGAGATGTCCTCCTGCAGGTCCTTGTAGGCGCGCGAGCGATACCCCTTCTCCGCCAGGATCTTCTTCATCTTCTTGAAGAGTCGGCGGATCTTGTTGAAGTGGGTGAGGGCGTTCTGCTTGAGCTCCTCGAGGTCGGCGCTGGCGACGGCCTCGTCCTCGGCCTCCTGCTCCTCCTCGTCGAGCTCCTCGAGCTCCTCCTCCTCGGAGAGCTCCTCGCCGACCGGCTGGTCCTCGCCGTCCTCGTCCACGAGGCCGTCCACGAGCTCGTCGATGCGCATCTCGTCCTTCTCGACCAGCTCGGCGAGGCGCAGGATCTCCTCGATCGTCGTCGGGCACGACGAGATCGCGTGGATCATGTGCTTCAGCCCGTCCTCGATGCGCTTGGCGATCTCGATCTCGCCCTCGCGCGTGAGCAGCTCCACCGAGCCCATCTCGCGCATGTACATGCGCACCGGGTCGGTGGTGCGGCCGAATTCCGCGTCGATGGTGGTGGACAGGGCCTCCTCGGCCTCCTCGATCACGTCCTCCTCGGCGATCGGGGCCGGGGCCTCCGCCATCAGCAGCTGCTCGGCGTCGGGAGCCTCGTCGTACACCGCGATGCCCATGTCCGCGAGCATCGTGACCACGCCCTCGATCTGCTCGGCGTCGGTCATGTCGTCCGGCAGGTGGTCGTTGATCTCGGCGTAGGTGAGGTACCCACGGTCCTTGCCGAGGACGATGAGGTTCTTCAGGCGCTTTTTCTGCGCCTCGACCTCGGCCTGCTTGACCTCGGCCTTGTCCTCGTTAGCGTGGTGGTGTTTGCTGGATTTCTTTGCTGCCATGGGGCTCCCGCCGGGCGTTTCGGGAAAACCGTCAATTCTATCAGAGTTTTGACCGCTCCTCCGGGGACGGATTCCCGGACTTTGCGGTGGCCTGGTGGGCCGCGATCTCGCGGTACTCGGCCTTCTCGTCCTCGGTGGCGGTACCCGCCACCAGCAGCTTCAGAAGCTCGTCGCTGCGCCGGGACCGCTGTGCCTCGCGCAGCCGCTCGACCAAATCGGACACCTCGGCCTTCACATTGAAGTCGGGGCTGGAAGCCTCTTCGAAAAGGGGGTCCTCCAACGCCACTCGGAGCAAGGCCGACACGTCTGAGCCTTCGAAGTAAGCGCTAGCCTGCCCCAAGTTGCGTCGCGGATCTTCGCGGAAAAAGGCGATAACGTCGCGCAACGCCGCCCAATCGGCACCCCCGCCGGCCAGTACCTCCTGCGGCACCTCGGCCGCAACTTCAGGCGTGGCGGCGACCAGCACCAGCAGCCGCTGCTGCAGCGACTGGGTGGCCTTGCGGACCGTCCGGGCGGGCGCGGCGCTCGGTCGCTTCGCGGGGACCTTCGAGGGCACGAGCTGCTCGATCTCCTCGGGCGAGAGCCGCGCGAGCTCCCCCATCCGACGGCGCAGCATCACGGCGAGCGCCGGAGCCTCGATCTGGGCCACCAGCGGGCGGGCCTCGGCCAGGAAGCGCGCGCGGCCTTCCTCGTTGGCCATGTCCACGCGGGAGGCGAGCTCCGCGAACAGGAATTGCGAGAGCGGCTTGGCCTCCGCCAGGGCCTTGGCGAAGCCTTCCTTGCCCTCCCGGCGCACGTAAGTATCGGGGTCGTCCTCGGGGGGCAGGAAGAGGAAGCTCACCACCTTGCCGTCGGCCAGCACCGGCAGCGCCACCTCCAGCGCGCGCCAGGCGGCCTTGCGGCCGGCCGCGTCGCCGTCGAAGCAGAACACCACGTTGTCGGCGAGCTTCATGAGCTTGGCAAGGTGGAAGGGGGTCGTGGCGGTGCCGAGGGTCGCCACCGCGTTCTCCACGCCGTGCTGCGCCAACGCCACCACGTCCATGTAGCCCTCGACCACGATCACCTGGTTGGCGTCGCGGATGGCGCGGCGCGCCTGGTAGAGGCCATAGAGCTCGCGGCCCTTCTCGAAGAGGGGTGTCTCCGGCGAGTTGAGGTATTTCGGCTCGCCCGCGCCGATGACGCGGCCGCCGAAGCCGATCACGTTGCCGCGCGCGTCGAGGATCGGGAACATCACGCGGTCGCGGAAGCGGTCGTAGCGGCGCGATTTCTTCTCGGGCTCGTTTTCAGATCCCGGGCGGGGCTCCGAGTCGATGACGAGGCCCGTGTCCCTGAGCGCTCCGGTCGCATAGTCGGTGAACACCGCCTCGAGGTTCTGCCATCCATCGGGCGCGTACCCCAGGCCGTAGCGCGCGGCGATCTCGCCCGAGACGCCGCGCCCCTTGAGGTAATCGATCGCGGTCTTCGACTTCTTGAGCTGCGCGCGGTAGTACGAGAGCGCCTCGAGCATGCGCGCGGTGAGCGCTGGCGCCTCCGCGGAGCCGGGCTTCTCCGGCCGCCCGCGGGTCTCGGGCACCTGCATACCCACGGTCTCGGCGAGCGCGCGAATGGCCTCCGGATAGGCGAGGCCCGAGTACTCCATCAGGAATCCGATCGCGTTGCCGTGCGCCCCGCAGCCGAAGCAGTGATAGAACTGCTTCGACGGGCTCACGCTGAACGAGGGCGACTTCTCGTTGTGGAACGGGCACAGCGCCTGGAAGTTGGCGCCCGCCTTCTTGAGCTTCACGTAGCGGTCCACCACGTCGACGATGTCGACGCGCCCGAGCAGGGACTGGATGAACTCCTGCGGGATCATGTGCCGATTATCAACCCGGCGCCGGTCGCCTAGCCAACCAGTCTTGCCTTTACCAACCCCGAGACTTTCCCCATGTCCGCGCGGCCCGCCAGCCTCGGCTTCACCACGCCCATCACCTTGCCCATGTCGGCAGCGCCCTTCGCGCCCGTCGATGCGACGGCATCGGCGATGATCGCGTCGATCTCCGCCTGCGAGAGCTGCTGCGGGAGGTATTTCTCGATCACGGAGATCTCGTACTTTTCCTTGTCGGCGAGGTCCTGGCGCGCGGCCTTCTCGTACTGCGCGATGGAGTCCTTGCGCTGCTTGATCATCTTCTCGACCACCGCGACCACGGCCGCGTCGTCGAGCGTGATGCGCTCGTCCACCTCGCGCTGCTTCATCGCCGCGAGCAGCAGGCGAAGCGCCCCGAGGCGGTCGGCCTCGCGGGCCTTCATCGCGGATTTCATGTCGTCGCTGATCTGGTCACGCAGCATGCAAGCCTCCAAGACCGGGGACAGACCCAAAACCAAGCAAATGCGTGAACCTGGGTCTGTCCCCAAATGACTGCGGCGAGCCGGGCACGATGCCGGGCTCGCCGCTGAAGATGGGTACTGCCCGGGCCGTTTAGTAGAGCTTCGGCGGCAGCATCTGCGCGCGCATGCGCTTGTAGCGGCGCTTCACCGCGGCGGCGTGCTTGCGCTTGCGCTCGGCGGTGGGCTTCTCGTAGAACTCGCGCGCGCGAAGCTCGGTGAGGAGGCCGGTTTTCTCGACGGCTCGCTTGAAGCGGCGCAGGGCCACGTCGAAGGGCTCGTTTTCCTTGACTCGGACGATGGGCATAAGGGCTGAAACAGTTAAGTGTTGCCGGAAAACCACGCATAATATCAGAGTTTTGCATTCACGGGAAGTCTCCCACCGCTCCTTGCTGATCCTCGGCATCGAAACCTCCTGCGACGAGACCGGGGCAGCCCTCTACGACACCGAAAAGGGGCTCCTGGGCGACGTCCTGCACTCCCAGGTCGACCTCCACGCGGTCTACGGCGGGGTGGTGCCCGAGCTCGCCTCGCGCGACCACGTGCGGCGCCTGCTCCCGCTCACCCGCTCCCTCCTCGAACGCGCCGGCCGCCGCGTGGAGGACGTCGACATGGTGGCGTTCACGCAGGGTCCCGGCCTGGGTGGCGCCCTGCTGGTGGGGGCGTCGGTGGCCGCGGGGCTGGGGCTCGCGCTCGAAAAGCCCGTCGTCGGGATCCACCACCTCGAGGGGCACCTGTTGTCGCCGCTGCTCGCCGAGCCGCGGCCGGAGTTTCCCTTCGTGGCGCTCCTCGTCTCCGGCGGGCACACGCAGCTCATGCGCGTGGACGGCGTAGGCCGCTACGCGATGCTGGGCGAGACGCAGGACGACGCCGCGGGCGAGGCGTTCGACAAGACGGCGACCTTGCTGGGGTTGGGATATCCCGGCGGGCCCGCGCTGGCGCGCCTGGCCGAGAACGGCGATCCCAAGCGATTCGCCTTCCCGCGGCCGATGCTCGCGAGCGGCGACCTCGCCTTCAGCTTCAGCGGGCTCAAGACCGCGGTGCTCACGCGCGTGCGCGAGCTCGCCGCGCTCGACGAGAAGACACGCGCCGACCTCGCGGCCTCGTTCCAGGCCGCCGTCGTGGATGTGCTGGTCGCCAAGTGCCTGCAGGCACTCGACCAGGAGGGCATGCAGCGGCTGGTGGTGGCGGGTGGGGTGGGCGCGAACACGATGCTGCGCGAAGGTTTGCAGCGCGGCGTCGCGCGCCGCGGCGGCACGGTGTACTTCCCGCCGCTTGCGCTGTGCACCGACAACGGCGCGATGATCGCCTTCGCCGCAGCCCTCAAGTATCCGCACGGCCGCGCCGGCGACGAGGGCTTCGAGGTGCATCCGCGCTGGGACCTCGCCAGCGCCGCGCGCGCGCGCTAGTCGACGCCGCGGCGCCAGGCCTCTTCCGCGTCCGCGAGCTCCTGCTCCGCGTCACGCAGCGCGATCTCGAGCTTCGCGAGTCGCTCGTAGTACGCGTCGGTCGCGAACACGGCGGGGCACACGGTGACCTGCTTGCCTTCCTTCTGGACCTTGCGGCAGTTCGAGCGCGCCGTCGAGAGTCCATGCATCCCACCCTGGCCCGCCTTCATCTCCTGCTGGAAGACCTGGCGCTCGTCGGGCTCCGGGCCCGCGGCCTCGGCGACCGCCTTCTTCGCCGCCTCCACCTTCGACTGCGCCTGCTTGAGCCGCGCCTCGAGTACCGCGCGCTTCGCGCGACGTTGCGCCGCGATGTCCGGCTCGGCCACTTCGGCTTTGGTCGCTGCGGGGGCCGCGGCCTTGGGCGCGGCAGCCGGTGCGGATGAGGGCGTCGGCGCCGCGTCCGGCTCGATGCGCGTCACCGGGGTCTTGGAGTCCTTTGGCGGCGTGTCGCTGTACTGCACCTTCCCATTCTCGTCGGTCCACTTGTAGAGGACCTGCGCCTGCGCGAGCCCCGCGGCGCACGCCAGCGCGATCGCGGCGGCGGCGAGCCTAGCCGCCGGCACGCTTCAATTCCTCCTCCGCTTCCTTCACCGCGCTCTCGAGCGTGGCGAGGCGCTTCGCGTACTCCTCGGACGGGACCGCGCGCGTACCACCGCCCTTGTTGCCGATGTAGGTGACGTCGCTGTCGCCCGGGTTGTCGAGCGCCTGCTGGTACGCCTTCTTCGCCGCCTCGAGCTTCTCCCGCGCGGCCTTCACGTTCGCATCCGCGGCACCGCGCGCGGGATCGAGCAGCGGCCCCGTGGGCTTGGGCAGCGTGGCGGTATTCGCGTTGGGATCGACGTCGATGCGGATCACCTTGCCGTCGAAGTCCTTGGGCGGCTTCTCGGCGTAGGTGACCTTGCCGTTCTTGTCGATCAGCTTGTAGAGCGTCTGCGCCGAAGCCCCCAGCGCGAAAACGGACAACATCGCGGCAAACAGGATTCTCTTCATCACTCGCTCCTCATGCGGCCACGCGGGCCGCGCCACAAACCTCGCAATGCGGATCGCGCGCCAGCCGCACCTCGTGCCAGCGGCTGCCGAGCGCGTCGAAGAGCATCAGGCGGCCCGCGAGCGTTTCGCCCACGCCGGCCACGAGCTTGATCGCCTCGAGCGCCTGGAACGTGCCGATGATGCCCACCAGCGGCGCGAACACACCCATCGTCGCGCAACGCTCTTCCTCCGCCCGCGCGTCCTCGGCGAACAGGCAGTGGTAGCAGGGCGCCTCGGGCCGGCGCAGGTCGAACACCGCGACCTGCCCGTCGAAGCGGATGCCGGCACCGGAAACGAGCGGCTTGCGCGCGGCCACGCATGCACGGTTCAACGCATGACGCGTCGCAAAGTTGTCGGAGCAGTCGAGCACCACGTCGGCGGTTCGCACCAGGGCGGCCAGGCGTTCCGGCCCCGCTCGCTCCTCCAGCGCCTCGATGCGGATGTCGGGATTGATGCCGCGCAGGGTCGCCGCCGCGGAGCCGGCCTTCGGCTTGCCGATGGATTCCTGGCGATGGACCACCTGGCGCTGCAGGTTGGTGAGGTCGACGCGGTCGCCGTCGCAGACGGTGATGCGGCCCATGCCGCTCGAGGCGAGGTACATCAGCGCCGCCGAGCCGAGGCCGCCCGCGCCGATCACGAGCGCGTGGGCGTCGAGAAGGCGCTGCTGCGCCTCCTCGCCGAACTCGTTCAGCAACAGGTGCCGGCTGTACCGGAGGCGCTGCTGGTCGTCCAACTCGCGCCCCGGGAGCGCCGCGCTACTTCGCGACCGCGGCGGTGGTGGTGGCGCCCGTGACCGGCAGGCCCTTGAGGTGGTTCAGCGCCGCGACGAGCTGCACGTCTTCCTTCTTGGCGTTGGGGTCCTTCTTCCCCTCGTCCTTGGCGTCGGCGCGCGCCTCGATCTTGCCGCGCGAGGCCGGCATCGGCGCCGTGGCCGAAGGCTGTCCGGGCGCGCCCGGGCCGGCGATCACCTTGTCGAGCGGCTTCTTGCCCTTCGGCGTGACGGTGACCGACTTGTCGTCCTCCACCGAAAGGTGGTGCTGGAGGTCCGCCTCGCGCAGCAGCACCTTGGTGGCTTCGTCCTCCACCACGATGTCGGCGGCGATGCCCTTGGCCTGGATCGAGCGGCCGCCCGGCGTGTAGTAGCGCGCGGTGGTGAGCTTCACCGCCTGGTTGTTGGGCAGCGGCAGGATGGTCTGCACCGAGCCCTTGCCGAAGGTCTGCGTGCCGACGATGGTGGCGCGATGGTGGTCCTGCAGCGCGCCGGCCACGATCTCGGAGGCGGACGCCGAGGCGCCGTTCACGAGCACGACCATGGGCACCGTCTTGGCGGCCGCGGGGACCTTGGTGAGGTAGTCCTCCTTGAAGGCGCCACGCACGTAGTTCTCCTTGGTCGCGGTGAGGCGCATCTTCGCGTCCTCGGTGCGGCCGTCGGTGTACACCACGAGTGCGTTCTTCGGCAGGAAGGCGGCGGAAACCGCGACCGCGGCGTTCAACAGGCCGCCGGGGTTGCCGCGCAGGTCGAGGATGAGGCCCTTCATGTCGCCGTTCGACTGCTTGTAGAGGTCGTTCAGAGCGGCAACGAGGTTCTCGCCGGTGTGCTCCTGGAACTGTGTCACGCGGATCATGGCGTAGCCGGGCTCGAGCATCTTCGCCTTCACGCTCTTCACCTTGATCACGTCGCGCTTCACCACGAATTCCAGCGGCTGGGTCTCGCCCTTGCGCAGCACCGTGAGCTTCACCTCGGTGTTGGGCTTGCCGCGCATGCGCTTCACGGCGTCGGAGAGCGTGATGCCCTTCACCGACACCTCGTCCAACTTGATGATGAGGTCGCCCGCCAGCACGCCGGCGCGGAACGCCGGGGTGTCTTCGATGGGGGCCACGACCTTGATGAAGCCGTCTTCGGTGCCGACCTCGATGCCGAGGCCGCCGAACTCGCCCTGGGTGCCAACCTGCAGGTCGCGATAGGCCTCCTGGTCGAGGAATGCCGAGTGCGGGTCGAGGCCCGTCAGCATGCCGTTGATCGCTTCCTTGAGGAGCTTGCGGTCCTCGACCGGCTCCACGTAGTCGCTCTTGATGCGGCCGAAGACCTCGCTGAAGAGGCGCAGGTCGTCTACGGGCAACTGGAGGGCGGTGATCTGTCGATCCGCGACCGCCGAGAAGTGGAGGCTGGCGGCGACGCCGAGCGCCGCGCCGATGGCCACGAGGCCGACCTGCTGGAACTTCTTCTGCATCCTGTTTCACCCTTGCCCCAGACGTCGGGGCCCTCTAGGAGTTTGGTGTCGTTCCCCGGGCGCTTATTGGGCGACCCACCGCATGGGGTCGAACGGTTTTCCGTCACGCCTGAGCTCAAAGTATAGGCCAGAATCCGCGCTTCCACCCGAGGCGCCGACCTGCGCCACGGGGTCCCCGCCGCGTACCTTGTCCCCCACCTGCCGCAGGAGTCCCTCGTTGTAAGCGTAGAGGCTCATGTAGCCCTTTCCGTGGTCAAGAATCAACAGGTTACCGAAGCCCCGCAGCCAGTCTGCGTATACAACGCGCCCATCGGCCACCGCGTGCACCGTTTCACCTGTAACGGCGCGGATGAAGACGCCCTTCCAGGCCGAGCCCGCCTCCTCGCGCGCGGCGCCGTACTGGCCGGCGAGCTCGCCGCGCACCGGCAGCTGCAGCTTCCCCTTGAGGCTGTCGAAGGGCTGTGAAGAGACGGAGGCATCGGCCACGCGATCGACACGCTTGCCGGGGCCCTTGGGCGCGGCGGCCTCCTGGCGCGCGATCGCACGCGCGATCTCCTCCACCAGCCGGGTGAGCCGCGCCTCGTCGCGCTTGAGCTTCCCGATCTCGCGCCGGCTGCGGGCGATCTCGCCTGCCAGCCGCTGCACCACCGCCGCGCGCGCGGCGCGCTCCTTCTCGAGCGTGCGCGCCTCGGCCGCGCTCTGCGCCTCGTTCTGGCGGATCTCCTCGCGGCGCGCCTCGGCGTCCTTCGCGAGCGCCGCCAGCTCCTCGGCCTTGCGGCGCAGCTGCGCGATGAGGTCGGCGCGCGCGCGCTGCACGTAGTGGTAGTACTCGATGTGGCGCGCGACGCTCGCGGCGTCGCGTCCCTCGAGGGCGAGGCGCAGCCGGTCGGGCGCGCCCTGCTGGTACTGCAGGCGCAGCAGCTTTCCCGCGAGCTCCTCCTGCTGCGAGGCGCTCGCGCGCGCCTCGCGCTCGCGCTGCGCGGTCGCTTCCAGCTGGGCCTCGAGCTCGCGGCGCTGCTGCGCGAGGCCGAAGAGCGCGCGGGAAAG